>PJEL010003829.1_pt1 | contig 12626 bp, 11 predicted proteins | sample 1853271 | NCBI WGS metagenome assembly PJEL01 (sample SAMN08108733, study PRJNA415343) | Invertebrate metagenome, whole genome shotgun sequencing project. | host: Globobulimina | place: Sweden: Gullmar Fjord | collected 2015-08 | reverse complement strand
TGCTGGAGAAACACCTAATTCTAAAAAAGTTTTAAATATTTCATATTTATTGTTATTTAATGCAATAAATAAGCAGTTACTATTTAGATAGTTAATTCTATATTTGATACGCTTTTTACCGTATAAAGTTTCTATTTTAACGAATAATTCTTTGTGTCCATTCCTTGCTATCCAATTTATGCTTACATCTCCATGTGTTGTTATTAAGTTTGGATTAGCCTGCGCAAATGCTAGTATTTTTGCAAACAAAGGGTTTTTTTGGGAACAAGCTACATAAAATAATGATTCATTGTTTTTACGACAAGAGTTTACATCTGCTCCTCTTTGTATTAGTTTTATAAAGGTAGATTTTTTATTTCCTCTATAAGCTGACCATAGAGGGGTTTCTCCTATTTTGTTTTTTACTTCTAGATTGAGCTTTTTTATCTTGGGGTAGCATTTATAAATATAATCTATTAAATCATCATATCCGTTCTCTGCAATTATATGCACCGGTGTATTTCCAATTTTATCTGCAATTTGTTTATGTAAATTTGCTTGGCGTAAAATTAGTATTTTCGCGACATTTAATTTGTTACCTATAAGTGATTTATATAATAGCTCATTTATTGTATTTACTTTTTGAGATGGCTTAAATTCATTATTCATGCATGATGGAGATAATTTTCCACATGACATTAATACAATTAAGATAACTATACTTTGCAGTTTTTTCATAATTTTATATTAGATACTTTCGGTATTGGCCTCTAAGTAAAATAAAGGAATACAAAATTACAAATTCTTGAGTGTATATAAGGCTTCAATAAGATTTTTTTAATAAGGTAAAAAGTCAGATATACCCAAAGGGTATCATTTTGAATAAACATAACATTGATAATCAGGCAGTTACGTATCATTTTAGCTTCACTTTCAATGGTGATGAGTATATCTCTTATACAAGCAAAAACTCTGCCTAGTATTTTATTTCTCAAAGCATTTATTACTTTCATTTTATGTTTGCCTTCTGCAACTTTTCTGCAATAATAATCATACTCTTTACCCTTTTTTTGAGCTAGTATAGATACTGCACCTATATGAAGTAATTTTTTGAGTTTTTTATCTCACATATTATATATACGAGTTTTACCTTTTATACTATACCCAAAGGATATCATTTTGAATAAACATAACATTGATAATCAGGCAGTTACGCATTGTTTTAACTTCATTTTTAAAGGTTATCAGTATAGTTCCAGAACTATACCCAAAGGGTATCATTTTGAATAAACATAACATTGATAATCAGGCAGTTATGTATCATTTTAACTTCATTTTCAAAGGTGATCAGTATATACTAGACCATCTGCAAAAGTATTCACGATTTTGTGCAAAATATTTTCCAAAAAACCGGCAATACGACTCCATATAAAGCCCATGACAAGACGATCTTATGGCAGTTGATATCTGGAATCATTTAAAATTTAGAAGATATCTCTAAAGTGCAACTTTTTTACTTTTGCAGACGGTCTACTCAAATGGAGCCATTCCACCGAAACAACTACATTTCCTAGATGTCTTTATTTTTGTAAATCCCTTGGTTACAGATAATAAATATATTGCTGTTTGATTACCCACGCCTCTTACAGATGATGCTATTTCGTATTTTTTATGTATAGATTCGTTAGATTTTATTAAACTGGATGTTTCCTTGTCTACTTTATTTATACTTGCTTTCAAATGTTTAATTGGAGAATGAAACTTGCTCTCTAATTTTTTTTGAAATTTAGAATCGATTATTCAAGAAGTTTCATTTGGAGTCAGAAAAAAAAAATATTAATGAAGCAAATAGATATGTTAATTTTATCTTTTTGTAAAGAACTTAAAAAAATGAAAGATATAAACAAATCAAAAGCTTTTTTAAACTCATATAAAAGACAATTTAATAACTTAGAGGGTGGTAATAAGAAATATCCCCGTATTAAAATATTTATTCTTAAATAACTAAAACCAGAAGGACAAGTTTATTCTAATTCAATTCTGCCAATTGAACATAGTTTTTGTTAAAATTCCATAGTTCATCAAAGAATAAAAGTCGACAAAAGTCTTTGTGTTTTTCTCTAAACTTTGTCTCATCTATTTCATCATTAAATTTATGCTTTATTGATTGGACGGTTTTTGTATAATATTCACTTAATGAAACTGGAGAACTTGGAGAACCACATTTTTCTGTTGGGGTTTTTCGATTGCTGGCATAACTTAGAGATATCATGAGAATAATGCCATGATCTGGAGTAACTGAAAGTAGCTTCATGATCAGATCCATTTCTACCACCACTACCTCCTGATCCACCACTTCCATCCTCTCGATTGTGCCCATTTTTTGGTACAATATTTTTTAATACATTATTGTGTTTACCAAAGATTTTAACTATTCCTTTTAGCCCACCATATCCTCCTCTACACTGCCTGATTATCAATGTTATGTTTATTCAAAATGATATCCTTTGGGTATAGATATAGAAATTTCATTTTTCCTATACTCAATGAATTCTTAAAAACTTTTTTGAATTCTTTGAAATCTTTTTCTTTATGAGACAACATCATCGAACTTTTTATTTGGTTTTTATCTTTTTTGAAAATTCCTTTAATTGTTTCAAAATTTTTTATAAAAGAATTTGAGTCAATAATATCTGTTCCTTTTTCTTTGATGATATCAAAGTCATATTCTAAATATTCAAATATTTTTATTTTTCTTGGAGAATCCAATAAAAACATATATAGCACAAATACTTACAATACTAAAGAAACATTTTATCATATACTCATAAATTATTAACATCGGGTTTAAGTTGAAATAAAAGCTATTATCGTATATTTTACACATCCACACAATCAATTTAAAAAGGATTGTATAAACAAAATGACTCATAATTATAGAGATACTATACCTTATCCATAATCGTTTTTTTTTTGTTAAGTTTTTTACCTTTTGAAAGATTATTATATTCAGAAACTGAGATACAATAAATGATAATATAGAGCTTAGTGTTACACTTAAATTGAACTTAAATGTATTTATTAAATTAGATTGACTTATGGGGGAGTTTTTATGAATAGGCATAATAACTGCTAATTCAATTAATAGAACTGCAAGTATACTAGAAAATACACCTGCCCATATAGCTTTTTTTGCTTTACCTATTCCATGCCTGTCTATAATGATGTTTATTACAAGAAATGTAATAGGATAGGTTATAACACTACATGTCAATGAAATATTATTAAATCGAAAAAATTTTGATTCTATTACATTCGATATTAATAGTGTACCTATAAATACTCCTAATAAAAGATTGAATGTCTTTTCATTTTCACTACATCTTTGTTTTCTATATATTTCTGAATCAAGTTTCATATCGTATAAATTTCTTTCTCTAAAACTTAAAGAAAAAGAATAAACAGTTTACTTTCGTTATTTAAATAATGATTTCCTTAATACACTTACACATAAATATACTACAGGAGTGTCTAGCAAAGCAAAAAAGAACTTGGCAATATACTGACTTTTAATTGCATCAGTAAGAGTTTTAAAATCTATAGATGAAATATTACAGTAGGGATCAATTTTTGGCCACAAGTATAAGGATATAGTTGTAACAATAATAGTATCAGCAAGCTGACTAGTCATTGTTGAGAAATTATTACGTACCCATAATTGCTTAGGAGCTATTTTTCTGAAAAATTCGAATAATTTTATATCTATAAACTGAGAGCAAAGATATGCAATCATTGAACCGAATACCATACCCGGCATTACTCCAAATACTTGAGAAAAGGATTTTTGACCGATAGGAGAAAATTGGCTAACAGGTAATATATTTGATAACCAAATTAATAATGTTATACATATACTAATAATAAATCCATTTCTAACTAGTAAGCTAGCTCTATATTCACCATAAATTTCTGAAACTATATCTGTCACAACAAATGTTATGGGATATGTTAATATAGAACAAGAAATTTGAGCTCCAAATAAACTAAAAAATTTACCTCCTATAATATTTGTAATAATAAGACATACTACAAATATGCTAGACAAATACATAAAAACAGTATCTGTATTAATTTTATTTGATATTAACATGAATAAACTTGATTTACATAAAACGACCTTTTAAATTCTAAAAGTAGCATTTAACTATTATAAACTCGACTTACGCAGAAATCCGTTTAAATGCTAAAATCGTCGTTCTTTGAGCTGTATTAAAGCCTGTATAACAAGAGTTGCGTAACGCAAGTTACTTATTTAAAAATATATAACAATTTTAGATATTTTTTTTTCTACTTGGAAATATCATCTATCTTAGCAGCCAAAATAATGTCGCTCTCCGATATGCCATTTATTTTATGTGTCCATAACTTGATTTTTAGCTTATCATACGACAGAAAAATATCTGGATGGTGACCTTCTTTTTCTGCTAGTTCTCCTATCATATTTACCAATTTTAACACCTCTCGAAACGAGCTTAGCTTATAATCTTTTTCTAAGTGATGATTTTCGATTACTAACCAGCCTTTACTTAACTGCTTTAATAAGGGCTCTAGTTGCTCTCTTTTTAATGGCAGCATACCCCCATGACAGGGTATACACTTTTTGTTTGCAAAATTATTTTTTTTCATATCTAACACATTCCCATACTGTTTCCAGACAATTTATTGATTGAATTTTAAATATAACCTTTTAATTCTTCGTCTTTAATTACTGGCTCACCCTCACTAATATTATCGAGTTTCCCTTCATGTAACCATTGCTCCAAGATTTTTACTTGTTCATATAAACTTTCAAAAGAATCTATAAAAAATAAAATTGGTTGCATTTTCGCAGGATTAAAACCTTGATTTATTACCCATTCCAATTGAAATGGGAATCTGGAAACTTCGTCAGACTTTATAGAGTGTATCATTTCTCCTGGTGAACTCAAAATTCCACCCCCGTAAACTACAAGATTGCCATTTTCTTTCATGATACCAAATTCCATCGTAAACCAAAAAAATCTGGCCAAAGCTCGTATATTACTTTTTATTTTCGATATCCTCTCGTTAGGATCTGAAATTGATAAATGCCTTTTAGCCGAAGCTTCGGCTAAAAATCCTATCTTTGTCAAAATATCAGTAAATACAGGATCTGTATTCATTGGTCCATGTCCAGCTAAATCATGTACTATATCTGGCTCAGAAATATATTCTAGTTTATCAAGACCTCTTATGGTAATTGTAATAGGGAAAGATCTTTTCTTTAAGCAATCAAAAAATATACCAGGAAGTAAATAACCGGATACAGCTTTTAATTTAAACCCTGTTGATGATTCTAAAGATTTATTTACATCGGATAAATTAGGGATTTTATCTGAAGTTAAATTCAAAAGCTTTACGCCTTTCAGGAATTTACTACTTGCATATTTTTCCCATAATGGTGATAATTTACAATATATTTTTTTCCATGCTTCTTGATTATCTTCATTGTAAAGATCATAGTAAGATTCCTGGATAAATAATTCTCCCGCTTCCCTTACTCTTTCTATTAATGGAGCTTTTGTTGTTGTTAAACCGTTTTTTTTCATTTTCTTAAAATTTTTTACTTGCGTTACGCAAGTATTGTTATACAAGCTTTAATGTAGCTCAAAGAACGACGATTTTATCATCTAAACATATATTCTGCGTAATTCGAGTTATTTATTATAATATCATGTTTTATAACATTCAATAATCTTATAAAATATAATGTTAATAGCACTATTAATATTAATAACGTAGACATCACTAACTAAAAAGTCTTTGTAAAAATCAAAATGTAGAATTCAAGAATTTCGAATATAATAACATTTCAAAAAATATTAAATTGTCTTAAACTTGGTAATGCCATAATCTACTATACATAATTACATACCCTTACTTAAAGGTATCCAAATTTTTATATTTTATCAATTTCTACAAATATTTATTTAAAAACTATACCCAGTATAGATGAAGTTATCTAAGATATCGTTCTTTTTGATACTGTATTCCTAGATTTTAGAAACATCTTCAAATGGAACCAGTATATTTATCTGTAATGGATATCCTTTAACGTATTATATTTGAAAATAATGCTAAAAAATACTACATTGGCGACGATATATTGTTGAAACAAAAAATAAACATCACAATTAAGTGCTTTTAAATTCGGATTTAGAAAATATAAAAGGAGTTGGAAAACAAAAAGCTAAGCTTTTATATAAAGAGCTGAAAATTAAAACTATAGAAGATGCTTTAAATTACTTTCCTTTTAGATACGAAGACAAAACAAAGACTATCTCTATCTCGGAACTAAAAGATTACATAAATTCTAATATATCTATTTGTGGTACTATTAATAGTGTGAAGATAGCTGGGGGAAATAGACTTGTGGCAGAGATTAAAGATGATACAGCATCTGTAGAACTAGTATGGTTTAGAGGAATGAGCTGGATAGGTAAACAGCTAAAACCTGGAATAACCATTACTGCGTATGGTAAACCCACATCTTATAATAACAAAATCAATATAACACATCCAGAACTAAACCTTTACTCAAACTCAGAAAATGATACAATAGCACCTGTATATAAATCTACTGAGGTATTAGCACGTAGATTTTTAAATAGCAAGGGTATTGCAAAAATACAAAGAGAGATTATATCTATTATAAAAAAAAATATAGCAGATATACCCAATACAAAGGAAATTAATAAAGAAAATGCTATTCATGATAATGTATCTCCAGATTTTAAAAATACCTTAAATGACAATGAATATACATCTAAAAACAAAATTTTTATCGTAGAAAACTTACCTTCATATATTATAGAAAAGGAATCACTAATGGATAGACAAGAAGCTTTTCTACAAATACATTGTCCTAGCTCACTACAAAAAGCTGATGAAGCTATTAAAAGATTGAAATTTGAAGAGCTTTTTTATTTACAAATACGAATAAACAAAGGGATAAGAAACTCTAAAAAAGAATCCAGAGAGGAAACATTGAAAACACATGAGGTTATCGATGAAAATAACTCTGAAATTGATAAAAATCTGTTTCATAATAAAGAGGACGATGACCTCCAAAAAGGTTTTATATTCAAAGATAGAACACTATTAGATAATTTCTTATCGTCAGAACTCGATTTTACCCTTACTAATGCCCAAGAAATAGTTATAAAAGAAATATATCGGAATATGTCTTTGGGTAAACATATGAATAGGCTGCTTCAGGGTGATGTTGGTAGTGGAAAAACAGTAATTGCCCTCATGAGTATACTTATCGCTATCTCCAACAAATATCAAGCCACAATGATGGCTCCAACGGAGATTTTGGCGGAGCAACATTATAATACCCTCAAGCCTATACTGGATAATCTAGGCATAAAATCTTCGATACTTACAGGGTCTACAAAAACAAGGCTAAGAAAGGATATTCTTGCGGAATTGGAGATGGGATATATAAAGGTTCTTTTTGGAACACATTCTTTAATCGAAGATACTGTCGTATTTAAAAACTTAGGCCTAGCAGTAATTGATGAACAGCATAGATTTGGGGTAGCTCAAAGATCCAAACTTTGGAAAAAAAATATGCACAACATAAATGAAACTAATAAACAATCCATTGCTAATAATACTAAATCACAGAATTACAAAACTAGTATAAAAGAAAATATTCACATGCTACCTCCACATATTTTAGTTATGACAGCTACACCTATCCCTCGTACTTTGGCGATGACAGCATATGGTAATTTAGATATATCCACCTTAGATGAAATGCCACAAGGAAGAAAACCTATTAAAACTGCATGGCTAAAGGATAGTAGCAGACTTAAATTATTTGATTTTATTAAAAAACAGGTAAACAAAGGAAGACAAGTATATATAGTATACCCACTTATAGAAGAATCTAAAGTATTGGATTATAAATATTTAGAAGATGGGTATGAAAGTATTAAAAGAGCTTTTCCTGATGTTCCTATAGGAGTTTTACATGGAAGAATGCGCTCTGAAGATAAGGATTATGAAATGGACCTCTTTGTAAAAGGCAAAACAAAGATTATGGTTGCAACAACAGTTATAGAAGTTGGTATCAATATTCCAAATGCTACACTTATGGTTATAGAAAGTGCAGAAAGGTTTGGGTTGTCACAACTTCATCAGCTTAGAGGCAGAGTAGGTAGAGGAACGGAGCAGTCATACTGTGTTTTGGTTTCTGGTTATAAGCTTACTAAAGATAGTAAGGAAAGGCTAGCGACCATGGTAAGAACTACCGACGGATTTGAAATAGCAGATTCTGATTTAAAGCTCAGAGGCCCTGGAAATATGTTAGGAACCCAGCAGAGTGGTTTACTAGAACTGAAGATAGCAGATATTGCCAAAGATGAATGTTTAGTTTCCAAGACTAGAGATATAGCCAAAAATATTTTGAAAAATGACCCTAAACTTATAAAAAAGGAAAATGAAGTTATAAAAAGTTATATAAAAAAACTGATAGAGCAGGGTGTAGATATGACGGGGATAAGCTAGGAAAATAATAAAATTTAGATAAAACATGAAAAAAAATTTTATATCGAAATTTAAGGAATATACTCATTACCATTAAAAATGAAGTTAAAATGATACGTAACTGCTTGATTATCAATGTTATGTTTATTCAAAATGATACCCTTTGGGTATATATACTCATCACCAATGAAGAATTCTCCAAATGCTTGGAATAAAGAACGATTTGTCTAGTAACTTCAAATACCTTTGGTATATAATATTGATTTGCTTACTGAATTTGAATTTTATTCATAAAGGTAATGCTTTCGAAGGTGATGATACTTTAAAGTACGGGTTTTTACAGAGAAAAAAAATTGCAAAGTGGGGGTACGGATTTAGATTTATACCCAAAGGGTATCATAGAACAGGAGTACAAAAGAATGATATTTCTTGCAATTATATTATAACATGCCACAATACAAATTATAATCACTACAATATTGTTTTTTAAGTTGGTTGAAATTTCGCAAATTTATTACTTGACTAAGTGATATACTAAACTTAAATTGTTCCGTATATACTGATTACATTTAAAAATGAAGTTAAAATGATACGTAACTGACTGATTATCAATGTTATGTTTATTCAAAATGATACCCTTTGGGTATATAATATTAAAAAACATTATCATGAGAATTGATTTTTTAGGACATTCTACTTTTCTTGTGGAGATAGATAGTACAAAAATACTTTTCGATCCTTTTATCTCTTCAAACCCCTTGGCAAAGCACATAGACATTGATAATATAAAAGCAGATTATATATTGATATCTCATGGCCATTTAGACCATTTGGAGGATTTGGAAAAGATATACAATAACCAGGATAAATGTATGCTTATTTCTAACTATGAAATAACCACATATTATAGAAATAAAGGCCTGTCTAAGGTACATCCAATAATGCCTGGAGGTAAATGGAAATTTCATTTCGGTACCGTGTATGGAGTAGAAGAATCACATTCTAGCTCTATGCCAGATGGTACTTATGGTGGCGTACCAATGGGCTTTGTTATTGAAACTGGCAAAGATAAAGGAAAAACTTTTTATTTTGCCGGAGATACAGGATTACATCAAAATATGAAACTGATAGCAGACTTTCATAATATAGACTTTGCAATGTTGCCTATTGGGGGAAACTTTACCATGGATGCAGAACAGGCTATGATTGCCGCAGACTTTATTAATACAGATAACGTTATAGCTATGCATTATGATACTAATGATTTTATCAAGATAAACCGAAATATAGCATTGGAGGTTGCAAAAAACAAGGAGAAAAAGCTTATTTTTATGGATATTGGCGAAAGTTTAGAATTTTAAAGGCATAGCCTTTCTTTTTCTTTTTTAAAGTCTATGCTTTTATATATACAAAATTGCGCTCTATATACAGTTATAAGAATCTCGTTATTTTGATGTAAATCTCTGCATTAAATAAAGCACTCGATATCGAGATATACCCAAAGGGTATCATTTTGAATAAACATAACATTGATAATCGGGCAGTTACGTATCATTTTAACTTCACTTTCAATGGTAATGAGTATAGAAACAAAGACATAGTCTCTAAAATAATTTGCTTTGATCAAAGATATTGAAAAAATTTATATCCCTACTGCTGTTGTTGGACCTATAAAAATAATCGGCAATTATGATGAGCAAGTTTCGGTACCATTAAGTACTTATGAAAAACCTTTATGGGCTAGTGTTAGCAGGGGAGCAAAATTAAGTATGGAAAGTGGAGGAATATCTGTAACCTGTATAGATGATAGGATGACTAGGTCTGTTGTCTTAGAAGGTAAAGATGCAGGCCACTTATTAAAAATAAAAACTCAACTCTTGGGACAACAAAATAAATTACAGGAAATAGTTGTCAATACAAGCAACCATGCTAAGCTAATAAATATGCACTTTCAAATCTTGGGTAATCTAGTATACATAAGGTTTGAGTATACAACCGGAGAAGCCAGCGGTCATAATATGACTACTAAGGCTTCTGAAGCCCTTCTCAATTACATACTATCTACATATAAAGATCTAAAATATGTCTCTATATCTGGAAATATCTGTACAGACAAAAAAGTAAGTGCTATAAATGGTATCTTAGGAAGAGGAAAAAATATTATAGCAGAAATAAATATCACCAAAGACGTTTGTAAAAAAATACTAAAAACTACACCAGAAAAAATTCATAATCTCAATATCAAAAAAAATTTAATAGGTTCTATCCTTGCAGGTAGTATTAGATCCGCAAATGCTCATTATGCCAATGTGCTATTGGCAATGTATCTCCCTCTTGGTCAAGATGCTGCCAATATTGTAGAGGGATCTCAGGGTATAACATATACATCTATCAATAAAGATGGAAGCTTGTATTTCTCTGTCAATTGCCCTAATATCATTGTTGGAGTAGTGGGTAATGGTAAAGATTATAATTTTGTTACAAAATACTTAAATATGCTTAATTGCAAGAACTATTCTAACTCTAATACAACGAATTACTCCCAAAAAATCGCAAGCATTATAACTGCTACGATACTATGTTCGGAAATTTCTCTTATGGCATCGCAAACCAACAGAGGAGAACTAATGCGTGCACACGAACTTATAGAGAGAAAGGGTAAGAATAAATAATAGCCACCACTAACGCCCCTCCAATTCTACAATACCCAAGAAACGCTATATTATCTTCTCCTGAGATTCCTTTACTAGCAAATACCCACTATACTTATTCCAATTTAAGAGTATTTTTGATTATTTGAAAATTGCTATTTATCCTACTATCTAGTATTTTTTGGATTATTGGAATAGTACTAGAGAAAAAATCATCTATTGCCGATCGAAATTCTTTAGCAGTTTTATAATATTTATTATTTCGCACATATTCATTCATTATTTTCTATAATCGTTCTATAGAATTCAAAATTGCACTATATGGAGGTGAATAGTGCAATTTTATTATATTTGTTTTTCTATATATCCTGATACTTGCTTACTTTTGTGATAGCCTGCTCCATCTACTATACTGATAACCTTTGAAAATGAAGTTAAAATAATGCGTAACTGTCTGATTATCAATGTTATGTTTATTCAAAATGATACCCTTTGGGTATATTATATGTGTCTTTTTTGATTCTGGATACAATGATAATACTTTTTTAAAGAATTTTATTGTATTTTCGCTATTTATATACTGATAACATTTGAAAATGAAGTTAAAATAATTCGTAACTGCCTGATTATCAATGTTGTGTTTATTCAAAATGATACCCTTTGGGTATAGTATCATGTTTTTCTGTTATTACTTCTTTGCTATTTATATTTATTACTTCTGTAATATTTACTCTTTTTCTTAATGATATTGTTTTAATATGTTTTCCTTTACCATTTTTTATTCAACCATATCCAATTTTGTTGACTGAGTTGGGTGGCAGGAATCCAAAAATAATATTTCTTCATCTTTTTTTAAATCCTTTTCTAATGCTCTATAATAGGATGTAAACTCCTTTTGAGCATTTAGCAATAGATAGAACAACAAAGTATTGTTATGCTAAACTATTCAAATTTTGGTATGGATATAAACAACATACAAGTGTAGATGCTCAAAGTGGCATAATAAATAAAGTAGCAATAACACCAGCAAATATAACTGATGCTCAAGGATTGGAAAAAATATGCCCAAATGGAGGAACAGTATATGGAGATAAAGGTTATTGCTTAAATCCAGCAGTAAAAGAAATGAAAAGAAGAGGCTGCCACAATGCAACAATAAAAAGGAATAATATGAAATGCAAGGATAAAGATTTGAATCGTTGGTATAGTAAAATAAGAAGTCCTTATGAAAGAGTATTTTCAAAAAGGAATAAAATAGCAAGATATTGCGGCTTGGCAAAAATCAATTTAGTGCATTTTTATAGAGACTGTAAATTGAAGTCTGTCTAGAGCCTTAATTTACTCTAATATCTAAGGGCATCCTATCGCCAAATTTAATGGATAACTGCTGTGAAGTTAATCCCCAATTATATATCGGAGATG
>PJEL010003828.1_pt1 | contig 12627 bp, 8 predicted proteins | sample 1853271 | NCBI WGS metagenome assembly PJEL01 (sample SAMN08108733, study PRJNA415343) | Invertebrate metagenome, whole genome shotgun sequencing project. | host: Globobulimina | place: Sweden: Gullmar Fjord | collected 2015-08 | reverse complement strand
CGTTTAGCCAACAAGCAAAACAATCACTCATTGGGGATCGTTCCAATACGACAGTCGAGCGCCGCAATGTGCTATCCACATTGGGTTTACACCTACGGTGTGTACGCTATTTCAATATGCTATACGTATAAAATATACTATTATTAACTAGCATACTTGTGTACTCACCCCCCGCCCGATCTACATACTCCAAGACACAGAAGATTCACGAGAAAAGAGAAAGAAGGGGGAAAAAAGTAGGTAGGTAATTGATATGCCATGGAAATGCCATTCAGTTGCTCTATATGTGTCTACATGCTTTACTTTGATGCCACGTTTAAATCAAGGTGAAGTGATATACACACCGTAGGTGTAAGATTAGTTGAAGTAGCACGTTACGGCGCTCGGTTTGTCGTATTGAAGCGCTCCCCTTACTGTGAGTGATTGTTTGGATAGACCGGACGTGAAGGGGAACTGAACTAAAAACTAAAATCATCTCATCCCTTTGACATGTAAACCTTCTACTATACATATATACCCTTCTCTTGCCACGATTTAGCCAACTTATCACTTTGATGCCACGCGTTTAAATCAAGGTGATGAAAACTTTCCTGGGTACGCATCTTTAACCTAAGTAGCAGCCTGCTGGGTTGTCAGTGCTGCTGCACCACTCAGTTGTTTGCATGCGTTGTGAGATTTGTTCATTTTGTCCTCAAGACTGTGCCTGACCTTCATCGTTCAACTTCCCCATCTTAGCAGAGGGGGTGGTAGAGGTAGAGGTAGAATTGAAATAGCATCAGCACCTGACGGCATTGACTGGCAAGTGGGCTGGCTCCCTGACAAATGTGTAAAAATATGTGTTATAAAACCCTTTCAACAAATCCCAAACTGAGGAGTTAGTTAACCTCCTTGCCTCAATAAGGTGAGCTAGTTTTTCCTGTGCTGGGTTGCAGCAGCATTCCAGATAAACTTATCAGTATCAACACACTCATCCAACGGAATCGATCAGGTAACTAACTCTCCAGGAAGCTTGCTTGTGCTATCGATGCAGCGTTTACCAACATCAGCGCTGCCGTTTCTGTAGCCCCACACACATACCAAGACTATGCAGTCAGGTCAAATCGGGCTCAGCCCTTTGTGCCGCAAACTTAGAAATACCACCAACAGCAGTAACAGTAACAGAAATATTAAAAGAAGCACAAATATTCCATTTTTCAGCTTCTAAAAATTGTGGAATTTTGGTTGCAGAGTACCTACGCGACTGTAACTACACACTTTGGCATATTTGAGACTATTATCAAGAGAATACAAAAACCTACGGTTATACAAACGCTTAAATGTGAAGAAATCATGTTTCACCCCTCTCTATAGCAACGTTTGAGCGCGCATCCTACGACCTTCCTAGCAGGCATAGAGAACAATGAAACGTCAAACATGAAAAAGAAAGGTGCGTAGTGATGTGACGAAAAACAAATTGCTTGCTGGATAATGCAAGGGGGAAGGGACGTCGGGGATGGGTGCCCTCACGAATATATTCCTATATTCTTGTAGATTGTCGTGGTGCACGTCGTTTCGCCACCCACTTTGGTCATGGAAGAAGACAGGTGGCATCCAAGACACTGCCGAATCACATATCCAATATATCTGACTTAGCAGCCTGATGATGTCGAGGAGGGGGCTGGGAATTAGAAGACTGATGATTCACAGTGTTTGCGCATAGTCAGCAGTACACTTACTATTAGCTTGTCCTTCTCGTCATCATCTGGAATATTCTGAGGAAAAGTAGAGGCTGACTCAGGCATGACAGCAGCTGTGGGGCTCTCAGAAGCATAAAAGTCTTTAACACGAGCCTCGTTCTTGGTCTGTTCTTCTGTCTGTGCATGAAACTCATAACCTGTGTACCCTGGAGGAGGGGGGGTATTCCCCTCTCCAAACTGCCATTGATACATTATAAGCAATAGAAAATGTGCATAAAAGATTAGCTAGCACATTGACAAACAACACACGACAGGAGATTAGCTAGGGTTCTTCAATGGAATACGCGTCCAGTCCCTAATCGTAACCCTAACCTTAACCCAGTCCCCCCCCGTGTATCAAAAAAGAGAGCTTACGTACCGCATGGTCAATGAGATATTTGGTGTTCTACATTGGAGAAGAACGTTCGTTAGGGTGATGTTACTAATAGACAGAGGTGTCATTATTGATAAATATGCAAATTCAAAACACCTCGCCAAATTCCTTCGCTGCTGGCTCGACATGCTGCAGGACAGGAACAAGTAGGAGGAGGTGGTTTTAATACTAAGGCAATGAATAGTAGCACTACAGTTGAGATGATAACTGGCTGACTCAAAAATATTAAAACAAACTAATTGGAAAACGCGCTCTTGTGGCAAGGGAATCAGATGGATGATGTATTAGCCCACAACTAAAACTATGTAAACTACACACACGGTTGCAACGGATTCATATCTAGATTCATATCTAGATCCCTTGCTTCAATCCCGCTGTGCTGCACCAACACACGACGATGATCCCAACACAATAAGTCCCACACTCACCTCTTTAGTCCAATTCCAACAGTTTTCTACTACTTGACCAATCTTTTCGAAACCATGATGAACGTCTGTATTTACACGTAGTATTGTGTTTGTACATAGGTGGTGGTGTTATTCAAGTTGCTGCTGATAACACAAAAATGGTCAAAAGAATTTGAGTGTGTAGTCTTAGCCTTAGCCCCTTGCCTTGCTGCATCTTTTGTCCCTTTTCTGAATGTGCAGCCTGCTCAACTTTACTGAGAAAGATGCACACAATTGGCACTTAGAGTTGGCCAAACTTGAATGCACTTTCATTTCTCAAGAGGTGGCGTGGCACAAAGTCCTTCTGTTCTACTCTACCCCCAACAACACCTACCATTTACCACCTTTATTTACATCGCTCATAACCATTCACCCTAACCTTAACCCTATAATCCTAACTGTAAAACCCTAACCCTAACTCTATTAACAGCAGTTGTACTTACACCAGATGAGCACAAAGGTATAACAAAACCATGTTCCTACCGCAAATCAAGTCACAACTTAATCCATCTATCACCTTGAGACGTTGTTAAAAGCATTAACTGATGCCTCACGAACCACATCAAATTGTTTTCTCACGCCAGGAGGAATCAGATTACTTGCGGAATTTGTGGGACAAGGGCTCTCATCCCCAGTTCCTAGGTAGCAGTTGATATGTGCCCACAGCGGACGGACAGCTTAGGGATGCTGCACAAATGCGTAGCAGTAGGGTCTTTCTTACCAGATAGTATAGGATCTGATAACGCAGAAGCAAAAAGTAAATACAGTGTCATAATCAATGCCCAGGATATAATGGGGAAGAACAATGTGGCCACATCAGATTACATATCAAAGATGTAGAATAACCAGTTTGGTTCTATCGCTAGAGTAGCAGTACAATCACGTCAAGTGAAAGGGAACAAGAAGAATAGCAGCAGGTAACATTGACTCACCACCAGTATCAAACTCCTCAAATGCTCTATCAACTCCTCCTCCGCCCTCATCAGACCCCATCTGATTCATTGGTTCCAGAATGGTGCTTTTCTCTTTTCTTCTTTTTTGGTCTACAGATAGGAGATGATTGGACTCAGTTTGTTGTTATAGCTTTAGTGACACACCCCGTTCAATTGAAATTCTGATTTTCACATCAAACACAACCTTACACGCCCCTCACACTATCTACACTTTATACAACACACACTTCTTACCGTAACAACCCCAAACGCCATACCTCTCAATAAACCTCAACTACGAATTTACTACTCACTACGGTGCTTAACATCCTAACCCTAACCCTAACACTAACACAAACCGTAACCCTCGTGCTAGGTTCACTATACATACCCATAAACCCTAGCCTAAACTCAGAGCCATAAGACCCCTGTCCTCATGGTTATTCCTTACGAGCATACTATTCCTAGGCCAAAACCTCAAGCTTCACCTCAATTCAACCCCCAACCTTACGAGTCCACCCCTCCATTGTGATTAGGGCTAGGGTTAGGGTTTAGTGTTTAGGATCAGGGTTTAGGACTAGGATTAGGGTTTACGGTTGAGGCTATGAGGTTAAGAGATTACGGTTAGGGGGTTGCGGTAAGGAATAAGGTTTAAGCTTTAGGGTTAGCTATAGGATTGAGGTTATGGGGTTACGAATAGGGTTAGGGTTAGACTTAAACTTAGGAGGGTTAGCTCTGTCTGCTCTTAGCCTTTGACCTCACCTCAGTGCGTGTATGAATGGGGTTTCCTCTGATGTTGTTCATATATACTGCCCTATTGGATGTTACTTTTGACCTCAACAACGAGTCATTATGTAGACGGCGCCAACAGGTGAGGTGACAGAGAGGGCCACACTAGGACACTTAGACTATTCCTAGTATAAATGACCCTATTTCTAACTCAAAATCCTAAGTCCTAAACCTTAAACCCTAACCCTAACCTTAAACCCTAACCAATTCGCTCTGTGGTTAAGCTTAGGTGCGGAAGAGATACGTTGATGATATATCATTGGCAGTTTGGTAAACCAACAACAGAGATGCCGGGAGTATAGCCTGATCAGGAATACAACAGCTGCAGAGTTCCAAGTTCCAACCAGAGAGGGAGAAAGCGAGAAAAATGGCTAATTAGTAACGGGCGTACAACCACTGCACATCACCACGGGAATGACTGACTAGCTGCGGGGAAATTTGAGTGCTACAGACACGATGGTATGTTTAAAATGCTGCACAAAGCCGGTACGTTAGGCGAAAACGTCTAAACGAAGAGAAAACCTGTTGTAGAATGTGGTGTCCGGGAAATGAATATTGGAGAGGGGTCCCTGTCATTTCATTTCTCCGTGACCTCTCACCTACTTTCGATGTTCGAGAAGTACAACAAGTGTAGATACTACCGGGAACTTGTGCGAGTTGTTCCACCTCTTAGCAGATGCTTATTTTTTTGGCTGTAATGGTGTCACTGTATGGCATTTCCAACGTGGTGTCGGCTGTTGAGGACGAGATACCTCCTCGTGATCAAATGAGAACGCTACACTGTATAAGTCCTCGGGTATGCAGAGAGCCCCCTCCGCCCCTCCATTGCTTCAAGGGAACAGAGGTACCAGAAAGCGGACCCCTCAGTATCCTTTTCATGGTTGGCAATGAAACTAAACACCACCCGCTATTGCAGCTAGCGCACAACTTAGAAATTTCTCATCACGTTTCATACTCATCAGAAAGATGGCAAGAAGGTGCTACTATGGAAATGCAACGGAGCCTGAAGCAGATGCAATTCGATGTGGTGTTCAACCTCGAGGGAAGCTCAAGAACGTCCGCCGATGTGACTCCTAGCTTTGTCACTCCAAGCCCTAGCACAACACTCTACGTTGATGGAGGGCCGACGGAATTTCATGTGGCAACGTTCCGCAGAGGGGGAGTCATTCCTGCAGAGAAGAGTAATAACCTCACTCTAGATAGTCTACGAAAGTGGATTGAGGAGTGGCTAGAGCATGTAAGGGCAGAGTGCGCCCCATGGAATTCTATCAAGCCCACTCCGATGCCAATACTGCTTGTTATGGAACCACTAGGGTTGAAATCGTTGCAAGACTCAGGAGAACGAATTGTGAAGAGCCTCATGTACCTGTCAGCCGCAGGGCTAATAATCCTTCACATGAGTAACCCCTTAGCACTTGAAAAAAATGCGGAACCTATGATTGATGCACTGAGAATAGGAGTAGGCATGCCTGGAGGGATAGCGTACAGTTCAAACCCTCGAATCTTCTTTGACACAAATGCTACAACACCACCTTATGACGTGGTGGTAAGAGATGAAGGGCTTCGAGTCATGTCAGCCATGTTTGCCATTGCCTCGGAGAATGGGATTGACCCAGTTTCTGCTGAAGAGGATGCACTCATTCTTAGATGGAAGCTATTGAATGCTTTCGAAGGCAATAGTGATGTATATCGTACCCCATTGTTTGATGAAGTACTACAAAATGTTTCATTCGTAGGTAGATTGTAACAGTAAAACAACAACTAGACATATCAGATTTAGTTGGATCACTTTCGCTCTCTCTCTCTCTCTCTCTGCTGCTGCCAATCTCAACCGCACAGAGAGTGAGAGAGAGAGACAACTTTCAAAATTTCAAATCAAGTATACTACTCTACTAATATTAGAAATGGAATTTTCCATGTTCCATAACCTGCAAGAATGGAAACCTCACCAGCTCATAGCCTACTATGGTCTCAGCACAATGGAAATCTTGTATGGTCATAAATAATAAATCTCCTGGATGTTACTTTCTACCCCAACAACGAGTCATTATGTAGACGGCGCCAGCGAGATAGGCAACCCTGTCTCCCAGGTCCCAGGTAGCAGCATACAATAATATTAAGTTTTGTCCTTCATAGGCATTTTTGTTATTTTTATCTCTGTTCTATCTTATTCAAAGCTGCCTCTTCTTTAGCCTTTTTCAGCTCCCGCTGGACACGTAAAATCTCTTCCTCTGTAATTAATGTGCAGTCTCCCTCTGGAGGGTATACCACAAAACGGAACTGATGTGACATGCATTATCATCAGTCTTTTTCATTGCAATCAATTGTTGTGGTGAATCATAGTAGACGTACATAATTTATTGCGGGAAGAATCATTGATGGTTGCGTGTAGACGATTGTCAAAGCGATTGGTACTGCGTTGATATATACAGCACATGAAGAAAACGTGCAATCCAATCATCTATCAGTCCAGTCATCAAGTAAAATGAAACAACATGAGCAACTCACCAGATACGTAGACGGCCATTTTAATTACCTCCCTAACATGGCCTTGCTGAGAAAATGCACATAAACAATATAATAAGACAGAGAAAAAAAACAGCTAGATGATTGGCCAATTGCGGATACACAGGATAAGTTCTCCCATCCTTAGTTACAGCCCTCAAGGACAACCGTCAACCAAGTAACAAATCGAGATGGACAACGGAAACGATGGCTGTGTAGCAAGAGCAGCGCCACTAACAAGTAGTACAATGTTGCAACCCTTTCCCTGCATATAACCCTATACTAGTACTCGGAAAATAGGAAAATATAAATATCACACTCCACGCCAACTCTCTGCGCTCGTTTATAATCTAAATATTAGACGAAGAACACAACTTCGCTCTCTTCGCCCGTATTCTAAATCAAAACTTCGTATCTTTACATCATAGCCCTCGCCCGCTGAAATAGTGTACTCACCGCAAGTCTTGACAACATCGTCGTCCTCCTCGTCCTTGTGCAATTAGGGCTAGGGTTAGGGTTTAGGGTTGGGTTTTGCGGTTGGGGTTAGGGTTAGGGTTGTAGAGTTAGGGTTAGAGGATTAGGGTTAAAGGGTTAGGGTTAGAGGGTTAGGGTTAGTGTGTATTTACATCAATAGGCTATAGTATTTATGTGGTGATGCGTAGTATATTCCTTTGTAACTCGTTTCTATATATCTAGCTTATAATTTCGGACACTTGCCATCCATAAATAGTTTCACGTGCAATGCGCCCAAACATACGTTTATGGAATTATTCCACAGATAGTACCACCCCCACCACCTTACGGGATTTTTACCTACTTTGTCAGTAATTTGACATGGAACAGCACAAAACCCACCATAGTAATTTAAAATGGATGAGTGTTTTTTCGTTGCAACTTTGCACTGTGTGCAAGCAGTGAGAGGTAGCCCTAGCCAGAATTCTAATTCTAACCCTAACCCTAATTCTAACATGAAGACCCTAAACCTAATCCTAACTCTAAACCCTATCTTGGGGAGGTACTGTGGTTGTTGGGTTTAGTATCGTTTTGACGTTGTTGTTCCATTTGATGGTGCTATTTTCATTGTTTAATTCCTTCTTTTTTTACATACCATAGTGTAACGATCTTCTCTACATTGAAGTATATATTATTTCAAAAAAAAAACACCACAGGTTCAGTGCTTGGCATTAATCCAGCCAGCAATGACCCTATTGTTGAGAGTATTAGGGCACAATTTGCTTCTAAGCCGATGAATGCATGCATCACATTGCAAACCTACAAATGTTTCTAGTTCATTCAACGCAAAAAGATGCTCAAGTTCTCACACTTTGACAACTGTAGAATCCAGTATATTCAAGGATCCTGTCACCGACACCTTGCTTCCTTCAGTCTGCTTCTTGCAGAACAAAAGCAATGGTTTGCCACTACCAAACTCTCGCTGCTGCCTCAACTATTTAGACTCCAACATCCAAATGATGTAAATTCTCTATTAAATTTACGTCCCTCGTTCTTCTGTAATCACTTCCCAGCATTCAGGTTTGCCCGTTTTCCATCTCACGTCTAGCTCAGAGATATCGCACTTGAATTCAGGTTTGCCCAATTTGACATTCACCAAATTGTGTTGCATGCACAGCCATTCACTAAATTCTGTTCTGGAAGAAAGAGTCGGAGGTCGCCGCTTCAAATTTTCCTGAAAGTCTTCTGCACAATACGTGCAGGCATAGAGGTTAGCTACCCCATCCAATAGTCCGTTTGCTTGCCTTATCTTTTTACAAGTGGGCTTCTCCGGATAGTTAGCAGCAGTAGTGTGAAGAAATCCCCAAGTTGACCTTCCGAGCTCGTTTCTGTCCAGTGGGCAGTCTGTTGCTTGTTTTCGAATTGTACCTGCCCTTCGAATAGCTCCCCCCTTAATCCCGCTCTGGTTTAATACGGAGAACAACAGTTCTGACTCGTCCTTGCAAGCTACACCCTGAGGTTTACAGAATAGCGATTTAAGGGAAAAATCAGTTTCACCTGTTGCAGACCCCAACAGTCACAAGGTTGACTATTGCGTATACATGCACACACATATGCATGTATATGACAAGAGAGCGTATTGATTTCCTCTGTCCCCCTTTCAGTACCAACGACCAAAACTACCAAAACTACCACATCAACCACAAAGAACTAGGATTCGAGTTTTAGGGATTAGGGATAGGGTTTAACCAGTACCCATCATAAAGTGGCTATACTACCACCACCGACCACGACGTCAATGACAATATTTGCAACGGTAGCGCTGACAAGGAGGGTAATGTAACAATGGAGTAGCACACCTCGCAGGTCACCATGACAACCCCAGTCGATTTTGAAATGCTTTTCGCTGTACTCTGTGTTACGCGTCCCCTGCGTCGTTGTTTAGGGTAAGGGTTAGGGTTACGGTGGTGGTGGCTGTTACCGTATTGCAGGGTTGTGGGCAAATCAAATAAGGGAGAGCGGAGAGAAATGTGTGTGTATGTACACCTATGTATGTATACATGCGATCATATGGTTGTCAAATGTGTTTGCTGGGAAGTTATTGCCACCCAACACTTAAATGACTCGCTGTTGGGTTACAGCGTGTGATTGAGTTACTAGTGAATATCTTTATCGATAAGACGGCTTTGCTTTATTTAGTTTAATGCTGTATGATTGAATTATTCTATCCTACGTTTCTATTAAAAGTAACGAACCTAAGTATAACACTCACAAAGAACGCTCTGATGTTCCTCTAGGAACCTCTAGGAACCTCTAGGAACCTCTAGGAACCTCTAGGAACCTCTAGGAACGTCCTGCTGTTCTGAGAACTGTAACTTACTTTCTACGTTTCTCTGTTTCGTTCTACACAAATCGCTCATCAGAATCACAACCTTGAATCATGATATGCAGGCAATAATACTCCCAACGGTGCATCACTTAATCCACAAACTTCATCGATCTTCATACCGAATATCGGGTTAGGTATGGAACTAGTGAAATAGAAAAAGTTTGGTCGATGTCATGGATTGGTACCACAGAACAAAGAAATGATGATATTGCTGAGGATGGGCCACATGGGCAGGCTGGCTGGCTAGCACATGAATTGAGATACAGACTATATTGACGCCCTTTTAAGCTCAGGTACACAACGAACCCACCCTACTACTATCAATGCTATTATACCATAACCTAACAGAACTTTACAACACTGGTTTTGTCACTTTGTTTCTCTTACAGGAAAAATAACAAAATCCAATTATAGGGATGTAACATCCGGAACCAGCGTTCTAGACTGCTGAATCAGAATCATTCACTTCTGCTTGAAGCAGAATCTCCGAAGCGCTCCGAAGGCACGGCTTCCAAACCTCTCGTAGCATCTCTTCATCTGATCCAGCACCCTCTTCGAAAGCCAATGCCCCCTCAAAAGCCAGGAGCATGTAGTCCACCTTGATTCGTCTCCGTACACCGCTCACTAGTGTTTGCCGTGTGACTGCTGATCCACTTGATCTCGAAATCTTTCCCCCAGAGCAGGGTTCCCTACATCGCGCAATAAGCACACCCACCAGAGCAGCAGCAGCGGCATTGAGGCGCGTGACGTTGACAGTCTTGAGGTCATCACTTGGGGATACCAATGAAAAAAGCAAAAGTTGGGGAGAAGAGGTTTCAGGATCTTCCACCATGAAACCTTGGGCAAGTGCCTCCAACAGGCGCCACAATCCACCGTTAGTAAGGGCCCCTTCTGCTAATCCAACAGACTGGTTGACCCAAGCGGCCAACAACCTCACCAGAGCCAAAAGATACATTCGCATAGAAGCAGCACCATCTCCCGGAGGAGCTGCCACTTTCCTGGTGGCAGTGAGCAGGGCAAGCATATAGCCATCAGCAAATGTTTGCAATGCAACAGAGAGAGCGTTGAGTGTTGGTGGACGATGGGATGGCTGTCCAATGCCCACGGCAAGCATGGGGATACTTGCACACAATGATGCACCATCTGAGCCAGCAGAACAAATGAATTTTCTGAGGAGACCTACTGATGATATAGCCCTTGTTGCTACTTTCATACCGCTGCCTTCTGTTCCTACAATTTCACTGGAGAGAAGAGACCCCTTCAATAGTGATGAAAGTGTCAATGCAGACCTCATGTGTGCAGTCTCAACTGCTTCACTTTCACGTTCCTCAAGTAACCCTAGAGAGGCCAGATAGGCCTCATCTGAATCCTTCTGCAGCTCGCTAGATGCTTCACTGGCAACAGGTGGGGCTATGTAATCGAGGACAGCACCCAGGAATCCTCCTTTCGGTTCAGCACTACTACTTCCATTCTTTCTTTCGGCCGCCGTTTGACTCCGTGAAGAATGTTTTGGTGAGTCACCTGCGCCACCCGGCCCTCCATCTACAGAGGCATGTCGCGAGCGCACACCCTCTTCGACCTCTGCCACGGATAGCTGCTTCACACGCAGCAACACCTCAAGGCACCAACGGCTGTTGCCTGCTAAGAACGCATCGTACAGCTCTTTCTCTGCTTGTGCCTCCTCCCTCCCCTGCTTGTCCACACCTGATAAAGTCATGAAAAGGAGCTCCAGGGCAATCTTCGGTTCAACTTGTGAAGGCCTAAAGCGAAGTACACGGCCATCTGTTGTTTCAACTGTTGTAAACTCATCATCAGTTCCTCTTTTTGATCGTGTTGACGTAGGCTCGGCGAATGGGACACCCGCAACATATGACACTGAGAAGGCCTCCTGTGCCTTGGGGCAGTCCCTCAAAAGTGATGCCAATGTCGTCAGTGCTTCCTCTGGAAGGCTGCGAAACAACGAGTATGCTGACCATGTTAATATCCCTGCACCTTCGACATGTGCAAATGCAATCTCACAAATTGCAGGTATGATCCCTGGGCAATGAGACACGTCTCCACGCAGGTTTCCATCAAATGTCCTAAGTATTCTAATTGCATGAAGTGCTTGCATTTGACGCAACGTAGGAAGTGATAGTCCCTCCAGACCAGGTTGAACTGCAGTGTTAAGCGATTGGTTCAGCTGTCCATTTTCATGTCCCATTCGAGGCGGGCTATTTCCAGTACCAGATGGTGGTTCGTCGTCATTCAAGGGGACATCATCCACTGCACTTGGAATATCATCCATTAAATCCCTCACCGTAAATGTGACAAAGTCAACGAGCTTGTCAACATGGCCACTGGAGACAAACATTTTCTGTGACAAGGGGCTGTTCCACAATGTAGCTTCGACCACTGACAGGCAGTCCAAGCTAAGGCCGCTGTATCTCTCTGAGAAAGCTATACCCATCAACTTTTCGTAGCCCTCCGCAAAGGCCACAAATGATTGAAGGTCACTGGGAGGAGATTCCCTGCAGTTCTGCTTGCGTAAAAGAGAGGTCAGCAGTGCCAAGGTCGCACTGTGAATTTCTTCCCAGTTTTGGTCTAGCATATCCACTATGGCCTGCATGCCCATAGGATACTTTAAGATTCTAGCCTCTACCTCATCGGGGCATTCTGGTTGCCTTGATAGTGTCTCCAACATTTCGAGCACACCCACCCAAACCAGCTCGAACTCTGGCTCCAGCAACGAAAGCAAAGCTTCAACAATCCCTTCTGTCACCAAACCGATGGTCACCTCTGCTTCCGCACCACCCAGTAGTTTTTCTAGAGCTTGTAGGGCTACCTGAGCGTAGAATTTGTCTAGGAGCTTTGATTCTTCGAGGGCTGCTACAACGGGGGCTATTGCGTGCTTTAGTGCAGGGAGGGAAGGGCAGGGTGGCCCCTCAATGAGAGTTGCCAAGCGACGCAGTGACACTACCTTATCATCAACACTTGCGTGGGACTCTAGAGCAAGCGGTTGAAC
>PJEL010003827.1_pt1 | contig 12630 bp, 10 predicted proteins | sample 1853271 | NCBI WGS metagenome assembly PJEL01 (sample SAMN08108733, study PRJNA415343) | Invertebrate metagenome, whole genome shotgun sequencing project. | host: Globobulimina | place: Sweden: Gullmar Fjord | collected 2015-08 | reverse complement strand
CAGGGATTCAGATTCGGCGGGCTGCTTCATGAGAGAAGATTAGGGCTTGATTTGGCCCAAGACAAGGGTGGCGCCCCTAGCTCAACTCTTCGAGATCGACAAAGTGGGTGTGCAGAAACTTGCGCAGCTCGATCTTATCGGGAAAGCGCCGCGAGAGTTCATCTAAAAGATCGCGGGCCGCGCCCCCCTGTCCCATGTTGCGCAGCGTCAAGGCAAGCGCGAGCTGCGCCTCGAGATAATCGGCGGAATAGTCGAGCGCTTGGCGATACTCCCGCTCGGCGGTCTCGTAATCCCCCGCCAGATAACTGGCATCGCCCTGCAACTTGATCAGATCGGGATAGGGCTGAGAACCCGCGAGGATGGGCGTAAGCAATGTCTTCGCCTGCGCCGGCCGGCCGAGCTTCAGCTCGCACTGCACCGCGCCCTTGATCGCGCTCAGTTCCTGCGGGTTTAGAGCCAGCGCTGCCGCGAAGTGACCGCTTGCCGTGCTCAGCTCACCCTGCGCCAGTCGAATCTGGCCGAGGAAACAGTGCAAAGTCGGATCCTCGCCGCGGCTTTCCATCAGCCTGTCGAAAATCCCATGGGCGCTCTGCCACTCGCCCTGGTCCATGTACATCAAGCCCAGATCTACTTCGGCCTGCATGAGATGGGGATCGGCGATCAGCGCGTTCTGAAGAAGTTCGATTCCCTCCGACTCATCGCCTCCCGCAAAATGGATCAATCCCCTGATGTAGAGCGCGGGGGCGAAATCGGGTCTGCGATCCAAGACGGCATCGAGCAACCGGTCCGCCTCGTCATTTTTGCCGACCTGGAACTTGCATTGAGCGAGGTGAAACAGCAGATCTGTCGCAGGGGTTGCCTGAAGTCCGAGGGCAAACTCCAACGCATCCTCGGCCTCGCGGTAGCGTTCGCCGCGGTAGAGCGAGACCCCCATGTAGAAGGCCGCTTCGACAAAACGCGGGTTGACGGCTAGCGCCCCCTTGAAGGACTGAACCGCCTCCTCGAGGTTGCCGCTGTTGTATTGAGCGAGGCCAAGCTGGCACTGGATGTCCGCATAGTGCGGCTTCATCCCTGCGGCACGTTCGAGCAGCTCGGCGGCAAGATCGAATCGCCCGAGATTGAACTGGGTAATCCCCTCGGTATAGACCTCACGAAACTCCCCCGTGCTTTCCAGAAGCTCGAGGACGGGTCCGATCTCCGGCAACATCGTTTCGCGCTCGCGCAGATGCAGCATCAGGAATTGGTTGACCTGGATCGGAATCTCCGACTGACGGGAGACGACTTCCTTCAACTCGAGTTTGGCCGAGTCCGCTTCACCCGCCGTGTGAAGCCCGATCGCTAGAAAACACCGGGCCTCGACATAGTCGGGATTGATCTCGAGCGCCTGCCTGAAGTGAGGCAGGGCGATGTCGGCCTTGCCATCCATGAACAGGGCAACACCGCGATTGTAGTGCAGGTCGGGAAAGTTCGGGTTCTCTTCGAGCGCCTGCGCGAAATGCTCGCTGGCATCCTCATAGCGCTTCGCCTTGAGCAGAGAGCGGCCGATGTTGGCGTGCGCCTCAGCCGCATAGAATACTCCCAGTCGGTAGACCGTGCTTGTACGGGAGGTCGATGCGACGGCCGCCTCAAACCTTTCGATCGCTTCTTCGTAGCGACCTTCGTTGTAGAGCGCGATGCCGACGTTGTAGTCTTCGTTGCGCCGATTGCGAAATAGCTTCTTCAGTATCGACGGCAAGTTAACATCCTAATCGCTCTGCTTCCTGAGAAAAGTCGGGATGTCGAGGTCTTCGATCCCCTGTGACCGATCGTTCTTCGGCAGGACTTCGGCCCGCATCGCCTCGGCCTCCTGCGCAAGGACGGGACGCGCCTCCACCGGCTCCCCATGTTCATCCGGCTCTTGCACGATCTCGATCACTCGCGCCTCCGGTTGCGATTCGGCGCTTGTTGTGCGCTCATCCCCGCGTGACGTGGCAGCTCCGCTTGAAGCCGATGCCGCGGCGGCCATCGTTGCGCTCTCGCGCGCATATCCCCCGGTGTGGTCGGCCCCAAGACCGAATCCCGTCGCGATGACGGTCACCTTGAGGTCGTCGGGATTCGCCTCGTCGAGAACGGTTCCGAAAATGATGTTGGCCTCTTGCCCGACAGCCTCCGTGATGATGTCGGTTGCCGTTGTCACCTCGCGCAGGGTCATGTTGCGGCTCCCTGTGAGGTTGATCAGCACGCCCTGAGCGCCGCTGATCTCCTGCTCCTGAAGCAGGGGACAGCTGATGGCCATCTTGGCGGCCGTCTCGGCGCGCCCCTCGCCGCTCGCGCTACCAACCCCCATGAGCGCCGCGCCCATGCCCGCCATGACGCTTTTGACATCGGCGAAATCCAGGTTGATGAGCCCCGTCACCGTGATGAGATCGCTGATCCCGCGGGTCGCCTGAAGCAGGACATCATCGGCGATGTCAAAGGCTTCGGTGAAAGGAGTGTCGGGATCGACGACTTCGAACAGACGCTGGTTCGGAATGGTGATGAGCGTATCGACGTCCCGCCTGAGCTCCGCAAGCCCCTGCTCGGCGACGCGCATCCGCTGCCATCCCTCGAAGGCAAAAGGCTTTGTGACGACGCCAACGGTGAGCGCCCCGGCCGCTCGGGCCGCGCGGGCAACGGTCGGCGAAGCGCCGGTTCCCGTTCCGCCCCCCATGCCGGCGGTTACGAAGACCATGTCGGCTCCGGCAACCAGCTCGGAGATCGCCTCCTCATCCTCCTCGATGGCCGCCCTGCCGATCTCGGGATCGCCGCCCGAGCCGAGCCCCTTCGTCAATTTGCGCCCAATCTGCACCTTGCGGATGGCCTTGCTCTCCGCGAGCACCTGAGCATCCGTGTTGATGTTGATAAAATCGACTCCGGACAGACCGGCTTCGATCATACGGGCAACGGCATTGCCTCCGGCTCCCCCGACTCCCACAACAACGATCGATGCAGAGTCAGTGAAATCGGCGTCAAAGTCGAACTTCATCCTGGGACTTTTTTCCGACATGGTCTCTCACCTCCGCGGCGAAAATATCGCGTAACACCAAAAACCGTCTAGAGTTATTTTCCTGCTTTTTTCCCGATTGATTTCAGCCAACCGCGCAGATTGGCTCCGATTCCGCTCCCGCCCGCCGGTTCGCTTCTCCGCCTGCCCATCCTGCGGTAGCCATAGTGCAGAAGACCGACAAGCGGGGTATAGCGGGGATCCTGAAGCTCCGCCGTGAGCCCCTCCGAAATCAGGGGCGCAGCGAGGCGCACGGGCCGCTCGAATAGCTGCGATGCGAACTCGGTCAGACCGGGCAAAAGCGCTCCACCACCGCAGACAACGACTCCCGTTGCCTGCCGCCTGGCCGACTCGGAGATCTGCGCCCGCTGCCAGGCGAGCTCGAGGGTCTCCTGAACTCTCGGCTCAACGATCGACCTGAGCGTTGCCGCCGTGACAAAACGCTCCTCTTCCCGGCCAACCTGCCGGATGGGGATGCGGGTTTCGCCATCCACCTGACCGGCAAGGCTTACGTGGTCCAGCTTGAGCCGCTCGGCGTCCTGCATGGAGATATTCAGGCCGATGGACAGATCGCGGGTAACGTTGGCCCCGCCGAGCGGAAGCACTTCCGCGTGCCTGGCGGCTCCGCCCCGGATGACGAGCAGCTCGGTGCAGCCCGCGCCGATATCGAGCAGGATGACGCCCTCCTCGCGCTCGGCCTCCTGAAGCGCCGCGAGCCCCGTTGCGAGCGGGCTGAAAACTAGCGCCTCAACGCCGAGTCCCGCCTTTTCGATGAGCTTTGTCGCATTGTCGAGAACGGCGATCTCGCCGAGGAGCAGCAGCACCTCGGCCTGAAGTCGCGCACCGTCCATGCCGACCGGATCGCGAATCCCCGAGCGATTGTCCAGGATGAAGTCGATGGGCAATGTGTGTTGGATGCGAAAGCCGGCGGGTAGCTGCAAGCTGCGTGCGACGCGGATCACCTGATCGACGTCTTCGGGGGAGATCTCCCGCTTGCCGCCATCCTTGGCGTGGACGCCCTCGCTCGGGATCGCGCGGAAGTGATCGCCCGTCACTCCGGCGAAAACCCGCTGGATGCTCATGCCACTCGACCGTTCGGCCTCTTCGACGGCGCGGTGGACGGAATCCAGCGCCGGCTCGAACCCGACGACGAGCCCTTTGCGAATCCCTTCGCTCGGGACGGTGCCCAGGCCGAGAACCCGGCTCGGGCCGCTGTCGTTCAGCTCGGCGACGAGAACCGAGATCCGGTAGCTGCCGAGATCCATGGCAACGATGGTTTTGCGCTCGTTCATGGCTGTTTCTCTCCTCGCTCTTAGCGCGCGACGACCTGGTCACGGAATCGCAGATCGAGCTCTTTCGGAAATCCGTCAACTTCGATCTCGGCATAGACCCGCTGATAGCTGCGGGTTCTTGCCTCGAACTCATTCCAACCCAATATCACTCGTGTCTCGGTCTCGCTCCGGGTGTAGACAATACCCCTCGGATCGACCCCGATCTCGCTGACCTCTCTGCCGACATCGAAACCGTTCAGCCGCAATGCAGCGAGCGCATCGATGGCGAGCGGGGCGAGGCTGTCGAGCGGGACCTTCGAATCCGGCCGCAGGATCGGCAGGTCGGGCGGCGGCCCCCCGAAGCGAGGAAGCAACTCCCCCGTTCCGCTGATCTCCTTGAAACCGCCGTCGAGCAGCAGCAGTGCCGCTTCCTGCTCTTCGATTCTGACGGCTAGGGTCCCCGGCAACTTCCGCTTCACGCTTGCCCGCGCAACGCGTGGCAGCTTTTCGACAACGCTTCGCAGGCTGTCGGGATCCAGGGTGTGCAAAGGGCGTCCGAGGAGGCTTTCGAGAGACTCCTCGACCAGGGTCTGGGGAAGCACTCTGCACCCCTCGACCTCGATGTAGCGCAGCGTCATCAGGTCGCTGCTCAAAATCGCCCGGAATCCCTTCCAGCCCCCCCAGCCGACGAGGCAGAGCGCGCACAGCGCGAGAGCGAGCAGCACCCGGGCCCATGGCCCCCGCCGCTTGACCGCCATCCCGCCTCGCTTACGCCTCGCCATAGATCTTGATCTCCGTTTCGAGAACGATGCCGTGTTCGTTTTGAACCTTCTCCCGCACCCGCGCAATGAGCGCCTCGACATCCGCCGCGCGCGCCCCCTCCTCGACGACGATGAAGTTCGCGTGCAGATCGCTGACCCTCGCGCCTCCGATCCGTTCGCCCTTGAGGCCGCAGTCATCGATGAGCTTGCCCGCGGGCACTTCCGCCGGGTTCTTGAAGGTGCAACCCGCCGTCCAGCGCCCCTTGGGCTGGGTCTCCGATCGCCGGGCGAGAACTTCCCGATAGAGGGCTTGCGCCATTTCCAGGACCTCACCCTCGAGCTCAGGCAAGGAGAGCGTTACTTCCGTAACGATAATGTCTTGCGGGACACTGCTCATGCGGTACCCGAAGTCAATTCGCCCTTTGCCGAGCTGCAGCGCCCCGCCCAGCGGATCAAAAGCCCGCAGCCCAGCGAAGTGCTCGGCCAACTCCCCACCGAAGGCGCCCGCGTTTCCGCAGAGCGCCCCGCCGATGTTTCCAGGAAGCGCCGCCGCCCAGGCGAAGCCCCCTCTCCCCTCGGCAAGCGCCTGCTTGGCGAGGGCGGCGCTCGGCAGACCCGCTCCGCAGATCGCTTCGTCGCCGCGCCACTCGAGTGCGGAGAACGCGCGGCCGATTCGGATGACTGCCCCGCGGATCCCCCCGTCCCGGACGAGGATGTTGCTCCCCTCGCCAATCACGGTGATGGGTACACTCGCCCCCGCGAGGAAGCGAAGCAATTCACCGAGCTCGGCTTCGTTCACCGGCGTAAAAAGCCAATCCGCGGGGCCGCCAAGCCGGAAGCTGCTGAGAGGAGCGAGATCCGCATCGCGCTCGACAAGCCCAGCGTAGACCTCCGCCAACCCCTCCATCAGCCCGTCCCCTGTTTCTCGCGCAGGCGAGTGAGAAGGGATTCGGCAAAACGGTTCAAATCGCCGGCGCCCAGCGTGATGATCACATCCCCCCGCCGTGCCTCCCGCAGCAGACACTCGGCGATCTCCTCGCGATCGTCGATCAGACGCACCGGCGTCCGCCCCCGCGCTGCGACGGGACGGGAGATACAGCTCGCGTCGATCCCTGGGATGGGTTCCTCGCCGGCACCCCACAATTCCGTGACGATCAAATCATCGGCATCGTCGAACGCCGCGCCGAACTCGTCGCCGAGCATCTGCGTGCGACTGTAGCGATGGGGCTGGAAGATGACCCGGAGCGTTCTCCCGAAATGGCGACGCGCGGCCGCGAGTGTCGCGGCGATCTCCGTCGGATGATGGCCGTAGTCGTCCATCACCAGGATTCCGTCCACCTCGCCCTTGATCTCGAAGCGGCGGCCGACGCCCTGGAATGCTGCGAGGCCTTTCGCGATGCTCTCCGGCGAGAGGTCCAACTCGAGACCGACGGCGATGGCGGCGAGCGCGTTGAGGACGTTATGCGTCCCGAGTACCGGCAGGGAGAGCTCGCCCGAAAAGCGGGCGCTGCTCCAGCGGAATCGGCTGCCCGCCGCGCTCTGCTCCAGAATCTCTCCACGCAGCGCGGCGTCCTCCCCAAACCCGTAGGTGACTATACGGCCTTCGATTTCGGGCATGAGTTCGCGTATCACAGGATCCTCGGAACAGATGATGGCGGCCCCATAGAAGGGGACGCGACCGAGGAAATAGAGGAACGACTGCTTCAGCGCGTCGAAACTGCCGTAGTGGTCGAGGTGCTCCGCGTCGATATTGGTAACGACCGCCCAGGTCGGCGCGAGGCGGAGGAAGGAGCCGTCGCTCTCGTCCGCCTCGGCCACCATGTAGGGTCCGGCGCCGAGACGTGCGTTGCTGCCGAAGCTGAGCAACCGACCGCCGACGATGGCGGTTGGATCGAGGTCGCCCGCCTGGAGGACCTCCGCGACGAAGCTGCTTGTTGTCGTCTTGCCGTGACTGCCCGCAATGGCGATCCCCCGCTTGAGCCGCATCAACTCGGCGAGCATCTCACCGCGCGAAATGCTGGGGATCCCCAAGCGGCGCGCTTCAACCAGTTCGGGGTTGTCCTGCGAAACGGCGCTCGAGTAAACGAGGACATGCGCCCCCGCCACCTGCTCGGCCCTGTGACCGACGTCGCAGCGGATACCAAAGCTGCGCAGCCGCGCGAGCGCGGGTCCGTCGACCATATCCGAACCGGTCACCGTAAAGCCTGAATTGACAAGGATTTCGGCGATTCCGCTCATGCCGATTCCACCTATTGCAACCAGGTGGAGGTGCCGTGTTCGCCCAAGATGCAAATTCTCCCCCCTCGCGTTGGTGCTGGCTGGTTTATCACCGCCCCCCTGAGCCAGCAAGGTTTTTCTCCATACTCGCCAGGATCTCGACGGTTGCGCCGGGCCTTGCCAGGCCTGCGCTTGCGACGGCCATCGCATCGATCCGAGCCGGCTCCCGCCAGAGTTCATCGAGAAGCTCGGCAATGCGATCGGACGTGAATTGGGCGTCCGGAATCGAGATCGCCGCCCCCGCCTTCTCCAGCTGGGCGGCGTTACGGGTCTGGTGATCATCGACCGCGTGAGGGTAGGGAACAAGGATTGCGGGCAGCCCCATCAGCGTGATCTCCGCTAGCGTCATGGCACCCGCCCTGCAGATAACAAGATCACTCGCCGCCATCGCCTCGGGCATGTTTTCGATGTACGGAAGAACCCGAATGCGATCCCCTATTGCCGCAAGCGCGGAGCGCGTCTCATCGAGATCGGCCTCTCCCGTCTGCAGAGTGAGTTCGAAGTCGTGGCGCGGTGCGAGCTTCGGCAGAGCTCCCGCAAGCGCGCGGTTGATCGTACTCGCGCCAAGGCTTCCGCCGAAGACGAGCAGGCGCGGCCGCCCACCGCCCGATTGAACGGTTGCAGCGGCCCGCGCCAGAAAATCGGCGCGCAGCGGATTCCCCGTTAAAAAACGAGGCGCTTTTCGGGACAGGCGTTCACCGGGGATCTCCGCTCCGAGAAAGAGCGCGCGCGCCCCCGGCGCCATGATTTGGATGACTTTGCCGGGAACGCTGTTCTGCTCCTGAAGGAAATAGGGCAGGCGGAGAAGTCGGGCGGCGATCAGCGCGGGCAGTGCGACATAGCTGCCCGTCGCGATCAGGGCATCGGCATTGAATCGCCGCAGCGCGCGGTAGGCAAGACCGACGCTCACCGTGAGGCCGACAAGAAAGCGCAGACGATCCACGAGGCCCTTGCCGCGCCAGCCGCTCGCGGGAAGCGCGATGAAGGGCAGGCCCAACTCGGGAACGACTCGCGACTCGAGTCCTCGCTTTGCGCCGAGAAAAAGGACACTGCGATCAGGGGATTCGGCAAGGAACGCCTGTCCGATGGCAAGCGCGGGGTAGAGATGCCCCCCCGTTCCGCCGCCGGTCAGGGCAAGCCTTTTCATGCGCCTCCGCTCCCGAACAGATCTTCGACGATGGGCTCTCGTTGCTCCCTGTTCGCACGCTTCAGCGGACGCGCCTGCTCGGGCTGCCGGCTCAGTGAAAGAACGAGGCCGATCGCGGCAAGATTCATCACGAGCGCGCTTCCCCCGTGGCTGATGAACGGCAGCGGAACGCCGGTCAGCGGAAAGAGTCCGAGGCAGACGGCGATGTTGAGCGTGCTGTAGATGAAGATCATGCCGGCGACCCCCGCGGCGAGATATCGTCCGAATGGCTCCCGCTGCCCGCGCGCGATGCGAAGTGTGCGCAGCGCGATGCCGACGAGGAGAGCCAGCAGGACCAGCGTACCGAGGAGCCCGTACTGTTCTCCCACGATGGCGAAGATGAAGTCGGTGTGGTGATCGGGCAAAAATCCCTGCTGCCTGCCGAGGCCGGGTCCTCGGCCGGCCAGCCCGCCGGCTCCGATGCCGATGAGCGACTGGCGCAGCTGATAGGTCTCGGGGCTGAGGACCTGGGGATCGAATTGCAGCGGCAGATCCATGCGCGATCGGATTCTGTCGCTGAACTCATAGGCCGTTCCGATGAGGAGCGCTAGGCTGAGGACCCCGAGAGCAACCCAGCGCCAGGGCATGCGCGCCGCGACGAGCAGCACGGCACCGCACAGGCCAATAGCGAGCGCGGACCCGTAGTCCGGCTGCAGCGCGACGAGGCCGCTTGCCAAGGCGACGGCAATGAGCGGGATGAGCCAGCGCCGCTTGAAGCCGCGCTCATCTTCGCGCCTGGCCAATCGGTCGGCGAGAAAGAGAATCAGCGCAACCCTGGCGACATCGACGGGCTGAAACGAATGACCGAGCACGGGAAGCCAACCGCGCGTTCCCCGAATGGCGGTTGTTGCAAGAACCCCAACAAGTAAGAGGCCCGCAACGATCGCGCCGGGCAGGGCCAGCTTGCGAAGCCAACGCGGATCAGTGAAAGCGAGAAGCAGCATGGCACCGATGCCGATGACGAGCTGCTCGAGCCTACGCTGAACGACGCCGGCGCCCTGAGGCGCATCGACGAGCGCGATGCGCGCGCTACCCGAGTAGAGGATAACCAACCCTGCGAGAAGCGCGAGCAAGATCATGGCGATGAGAGGCCGGTCCATATCGATCAGTCGCCGCATCGATTTTCCTCCTCGATCAATTGTCGTAAATGATCGCCTCGCTCTTCGAAGTTGCTGTATTGATCGTAGCTTGAACAAGCCGGCGAGAGGACGCACCACTCGCCGTCGCGACCCGCGGCGCGGGCGGCGACGAGCGCTTGCTCGAGGTCGCCGCAGTCCTTTCCCCTATCGCCGAAGGCCTCCGCGATAGCCGCTCCAGATTCGCCGATGCCGAGGACCAGGCGAACCCCGGAAAGCTTATCTGCGAGCGCTGCAAAGTCGCCGCCCTTGTCCCTACCACCCGCGATGAGGATGACAGAGGCGCTCAGTCCCCCAAGGCTCGCCAGCGTCGCATCAACATTTGTCGCCTTCGAATCGTTGAAGCAGCGCATGCCGGCGAGCGATCCGACCTCCTCCATCCGGTGAGGTAGCCCGGCGAAGCTGCGCAGGACCTCGGCTATCGCCCTGGCATCGGCACCGAAAGGAAGCACGCATGAGGCGGCAGCGAGCGCGTTCGCGACATTGTGCAAACCAACGAGCCGCAGATCGGAGGCGGGAATGATATCCGATACCTCGCCCCCCCAGCACATGCGAAGGATACCGTCCTCAAGGTAGCAACCGCTCGAAACCGGTCCCCCAAGGCCAAAGTGAATACGCCGCGCGGTTGAGTTGACAAGCCGCTCCGCAATATCGGTATCGCCCCATGGCAACACGAGGTGCTGCTCCGGCCCGAGCCCAGCGAACAAATTGAGCTTGGCCGCGTAGTACTCCTCCTCGCAGGAATAGCGATCAAGGTGATCGGGCTTGAGGTTGAGCAGAGCCGCGCAGACGGGGCTGAAGCGCTCGCAGGTCTCGCTCTGGAAGCTGCTGATCTCGAGGACGTGCAGGTCGGCCTCCTCCTCTTCGAGAACAAGCGCGCTATAGGGCCTGCCGAGATTCCCGCCCGCTGGAGCGGTCATTCCTTGCGCCTCGAGCATGAGCGAGGCGAGTGTCGTCGTCGTGCTCTTGCCGTTCGTTCCCGTTATGGCCAGGGCCGGAATTTCGGTATGCGACGCGGCCAGCTCGATTTCGCCTGTTACTTTGATCCCGGCGGCGGCGGCCCAGGTAGGCAGGAGCCCATCCTGCGGAACGCCCGGACTGAGCGCGAGCGTTCCCATGCCGTCAAGCCAACTTCGTTCCGGCGCTCCGCCGAGAAATCGAAGTTCGGCCAGATCGGCCGGCAGAACTTCGGGACCCAGCTTTTCGTCGGCGAGAACGGGAACTCCACCACGGGCTCGCAGCAGCCGAGCGAGCGCAATCCCACTGCGGCCCGCTCCCAGAATCAGTGTCTCGTTCGCCGCCGTCATCGTCCCGCCTAGCGCAGTTTCAGGGTGCTGAGTCCGACCATCGCCAGCAGGATCGCCAGGATCCAGAAACGGACGACGACCTTCGATTCGTGCCAGCCGAGCAATTCGAAATGGTGGTGCAGGGGCGCCATCCTGAAGATTCGCTTACCCCGTTTCTTGAAGCTCCATACCTGGAGAATAACGCTGAGCACCTCGATCACGAGGACTCCTCCCAGAATGAGCAACAGGAACTCTTTTTTGAGCAAGATTGCAACACCTCCCAGCGCGCCGCCGAGCGCGAGACTGCCCGTGTCTCCCATGAAGATCTCGGCGGGATGCGTGTTGAACCAGAGAAAACCGAGACTCGCTCCGACGACCGCTGCGCAGTAGATCGTCAGCTCGCCCGCTCCCGGCAGATGAAAGATCCGAAGATACTCGCTGAAAATGCTGTGGCCCGTGACATAGGCGATGGCCGTGAAAGCGACGAAGACGACGCTGATGATGCCGATTGCGAGCCCATCGAGCCCATCGGTCAAGTTTACGGCGTTGCTGAATCCGGAGAAAACCAACATGACCCACGGGACATAGAAGATCCCGAGATTCAGGATCGCGTGTTTGAAGAAGGGCAACTCGGTCTGCGTTGCGAACTCCGGCGTCTGGGAGAAGAAGTAGAGCCAGAGTCCAAGGCCGAGCCCAAGAGCAAATTGGCCGATCAGCTTGTAGCGGCCGATCAAGCCCTTGCTCCGCTTCTTGACGACCTTCAGATAGTCGTCCATGAAGCCGATCAACCCCGATCCCAGTGTTACGGCGAGGACGAGAATGATATAGCCGTTGGTGAGGTCCGCCCAGAGCAGCGTCGGAACGAAGATGCTCGTGAGGATCAGAATCCCGCCCATGGTCGGCGTCCCGGCCTTGCTCTTATGGCTTTCGGGGCCTTCTTCCCGGATCGTCTCACCAAGCTGCATTCGCCGCAGACGACGGATAAGCCAGGGCCCCATGATGAAGCTGACGACAAGCGCCGTCACAAGGGCATAGGCCGCGCGAAAGGTGATGTAGCGGAAGACATTGAAACCCGAGAAATACTCGAGCAGCACGTAGTGGAGATGATAGAGCATCTAGATCAAGACCTCCCGCTTCCTACCAATCGTACGCTCGAGCTCGGCGAGGACACGTTCCATCGCCATGCCGCGCGAGCCTTTGATCAGAATCAGATCGCCTGGGGCGAGCCGCGACGCCAATTCGGCGGCGAGTTCACCGTGATCCGCGCAGTGAAGGGCTTCCGCGAGCCCCTCTTCACGCGCCCCCGCAATGAGATCGCGCCCGAGAGGCCCGAGGGCGAGCAGGCCAATGTTGCTGCGGCAAGCGGCGAAAGCGCCGCACTCCCCGTGCAACCTGCCGCCATCCTCGCCAAGCTCGAGCATGTCCCCAAGGGCAGCCCAGCGCCTGCCCTCGCAGGCGGCCTCGGAAAGCCAAGCAAGCGCGGCGCGCAGCGATTCCGGGTTAGCATTGTAGCTGTCGTCCATCACCGTCCACTCACCGAGCCTGAAGAGACCGCCGCGGTCGGAAAAATGTTCGAGCTTCGAGGCGCTCGCCGCCATCTTTTCATCCTCAGCACCGAGATGGCGAGCGGCAATCCACGCCGCGCCAAGCCCGAGCAGGGCGTGGCGAAAGGGATTCGGCAGGCGAATCTC
>PJEL010003826.1_pt1 | contig 12635 bp, 12 predicted proteins | sample 1853271 | NCBI WGS metagenome assembly PJEL01 (sample SAMN08108733, study PRJNA415343) | Invertebrate metagenome, whole genome shotgun sequencing project. | host: Globobulimina | place: Sweden: Gullmar Fjord | collected 2015-08 | reverse complement strand
ACTTTGAGGGTTCCAATAGCAAAATCCTGGGTCGGCGTAAGCCGGAAGATCAATAGACCCTGTGACTGACTTGCTTTACTCTTCATTGACTCAGCTTCTATAGCCACTGGCAGCGACAATCGATTGCCGTACGGTAACTGTTTAGGTAAAGTATGACAAAAAAGAGGGGCTTAATACTGCCTATACCCCCAGGATGTTGTTGCTAGGAACTATAACTATCTTGGGTAAGGGGGGAATTCGCACAAACTCTACCGCTGGCTTCCCACAGGTTTTGCACTTACCTCTTTGTACTGCAGGAGGTGGGCGGTAGGTTGCGAACTTCACAGTACCCTCCTTAGGCATATTGACGTCTTTTGCATGAAAAATCGTCATGTCTGCATATGGAGCCTGATTAAATTCCTGGCAAATAGTGCAATGGCAGAACCCACGAAACATAGGTTTACCATGAACACTATACTGAGCTACTCCGCATGAGCACTGACAATTCTGTTGGTTGTCCATCCTAACCTGATTCACCTTTTTGCCTAACCGCACTGTCACCAGACCCACTTTATCCGGCGGTTTGGGAGCTGGAGGTTAGAAGCCTTTGGCTACCTGATTTAAATTTCAATTTCACCACCACAGTATGGGCAGTACTTAAAATCTTTTGCTTTTTCATTTGAATAATGAATTATATCGAAAAGTTCCCTATTACAGCCTGGGCACTTTGCTTCCTTTGCGGTTTTTCGTGATGCGTAAAGAAACAAACCACCAAAACAGACTAAAAATCCTACAATGACAGCTATTCTTTCTGGCGAATTTATTGGAGAGTAGTGCCACATTAATCCGATAGATAGAACAAGATAAATCGCAGCAAACTGATACTGCCGACTTCTTGATTTCTTGTAGGTGATTTTTTTCATAGTAAAAATTTAACGCCGCGATTTGCGGAAATTGCGCCTGGAGGCCGGAGGGTGCAAATTTCCGCAACATTGTTTTGTTAGCTGCCGAACGTCGTTGTGATAATGAGAATACCAGTTTACGCGCTTATTTTGAAGCTAAGACCAATTCAACGAGTTTTCATATTAAGTTGACGCGGGATATATTCCCACTTATAGTTAGTGTAGTTATAGAGCTACATAGAGAAAAATCTTGATGAGAAGTAAAACTATTGTTTTCGTTTATTGCATTTTTATGGCAGCGTGTGGCGGGAAAAGTGACCAAAGCTCATCGATTGAAGAAACGATTAAGGTGTATAAATCCAATGGCGCAGACATGTGCGGTTATCGCCAGGGTATTGAGTTAGAGGTGATGCATGCGGAGCTGGTTGAAGCAGGTATTGATGTTATTTGTGCTCAAGAAGGTTTTGATGGAGGGAAGCTCTGTGAATCTTGTGGGTGTTACACAGGCGAAATAAATATATTCGAAATACACCCTCAAAACGAAGAAAATGCATTAAACGCAGCTTATCATTTGATAGAGGAATTAGAAAACTATGTGGATGCTGATTGCAGCTAACGCCTTTGTATGCGGGCCACATGCCCTAACTTTTTTCAAAAAACAAATTTAGGCAACAGGCGCAATGCTTATTGGCTCCGTATGACAAATTTGTTATGTGTTTGAACCCATTATATAGGACCATTGTTGAAACAAACCTATCAATTTTGTTGCTTCTCGAATTGCCGGGTAATGGGGTATTTCTCAATATTACTTTGCACCACCAACTCTTCAAGTTTCAAGGGCTTATCATTAAATGGCGGAACATTTTACACGACCCCTGCCCATGCCTCGCCCCATCGTGCAGCCAGCAGTCCCTCACCGGATATTATTGATCGCATTTTTGGCAGTATCATGCTTATTCTTCATGATTTTAGTTGGTCGCTTTTCTTACATACCCATCGATTGTGTTGTTTGATTTTATTAAGCTCTTTACTAGGAACTTTTTTTGGCAGCTTTTGTTTGCAAAGGTCTTTTAGAGTGATTGCGCTATTTTCTATTTGCTTAACCTGTTGTCGAGATATTTTAATAAACGTGTCAACATCATTTTTACTGTTTTTAGCAAACACTAAATTGCTCGAAAGCAAAACCAATATTATTGAATGGACTACAACTATAAATAACCTCTGAATTGATTTGTCTTTCATTATATCGAATCTCCACAAAATATTGAGTATTTTGACGTAAAACGAAATATATATATTAGCTTTTCTTCTTCAGTATTTGGTACGCAGTGACTTTTGAACCTGATTATACTCGCAGGAAAATCAGGATTTGGATCAAAGTGAACATGACCAATACTTTCTTCTTCACTTTCACTACCAAAGATCCAAACTGGCATACTCTAACTCCGATACAACGCCGGCAGAACGCGCGCGAGGTACGAGCGTCGCCATTACTGCCATTGTTAGGCTTTTTCGTCATTCGAGGGATATTCCCTAGCCTGTATTGGCGTACCCACCGGAAAACTGTCACTACCATCAGCTGGTACATATACCGCATGAAGTCCTTCCTTTGCAAAATGGGCTTTTAATTTGATCTCACAGTTTTCTGTACCTTCATATTCACTGAGCAAATCAATTAGTCGAGAATCAACAATCTGAAGCAGAGGGGCTTAATACTGCCTATACCCAGACAAGATTCAGCAGGTGGTCGGTCATGAGAGGATAACTGCCGGGGTGACTGATAGGTATACGCATAGGTTCCCGTTGAGGGATGTGCTTGAGGTGGTCGATAGTATTGAGTTTAGGTGAGTCTTTTCGATAAACCTTGGGTTGGTTTGTACCAAAAAATGTACCTTAATTCAGGAGGCAGAGTTTGTCTATTGGAATGGGTAGGGGATTCCTTGCGCAAAGAGCACTTAATCACTTTTACTTGAGATTCGTGGGTAAGTTGTTGCCTTTCTAACTGCTGGATTCAGCAAATAACAATTAGCACACTAAAAGAAAGTGGTTATAATACCGCCGGAAGTGGAACAAGCATTTCAACAACAAGAATACAAATAGATTGTAAGGATAGGGAAATAGACCATGAAAAAATTACTAGCGGTTACAGCCGTGTCGTCACTTGTAGCATTAACTGGATGTCCAATTGAAGATCCAATCTATTCCGCTGGCGGTAACGTCTCCGGTTTAAATCCTGGCGGACAAGTAGAATTGACTGATGTTATCAATGGCACCACAGAAATAGTGACAGCGGAACAGACATCCTACACGATTACAACCGAACTTACTGGCTTTGACTATGATGTGCAGGTGCTGACGCAGCCTGATGGTCAAACTTGTGCTGTAGAGAACTCTACAGGTACCGTTAGTACTATTAACGTGACTGACATTAATGTTTATTGTGTGGATGGCGAAGCTACTATTTATGCAGTTGGCGATACCGGTCCGGCAGGAGGTAAAGTTTTTTACACCTTTAATGGTGGGCTAAACGGTTTAGAGGTTGCCTCTGAAAATATCGTTGTCGATGGTTTTGATTACCACGAATGGGGGTGTTTCGGTACGGATGTTCCTGGAGCCGATGGGACCGCAATTGGTACAGGCGCGGATAATACTGCGAACATTCTGGCGGCAGGATGCTCCAGTGAATACGGAAGGCCAATAGCAGCAGAGCTTGCTGACGACTATGAGCAAGGTGGTTACAACGATTGGTTTTTAGCGTCAAAAGACGAGCTGAACGCATTGTACGATGCAAAGGATGTTGTAGGTGGTATTCCTGACGCAGTCTATTATAGCTCCTCTCAAGGCCCCTACGGGTGGGAGTGGTGGGACGCGTGGAACCAGGATATGGTCACGGGCATTCAGGGACACTCCTTCAAAGAAGACGGTGCAAGAGTGCGTCCTGTTCGGGCTTTTGGTCCCCCAGTTTACGCCATTGGTGATACCGGACCTGCTGGCGGTATTGTTTTTTATGTTTCTAACGGTGGGCTAAACGGCTTGGAGGCAGCTCCTGAAGACCAAGATGATGGAACCGGTGCTGAATGGGGATGTTGGGGTACTGACATTCCTGGAGCTGATGGGTTTCTGATTGGTACCGGTAAGCAAAATACTGAAGACATACTGGCAGCTTGCTCAGAGGCTGGTACGGCCGCTGCACTAGCTGATTCCTACACCTTGAACGGGTTTGATGATTGGTTTTTGCCCTCAAATTATGAGTCGGGTGCATTGTACTATGCAAAAGATGTTGTGGGCGGTTTTGCTGATAATCGAAGCTATTGGTGTTCTACAGAGCAGTCTGCGTACGCTGCACATGGCGGTTATATGAACGTGCCTATTGCGGAATACAGCTCTAAGCAGGGCAAGCAAAAAGTGCGAGCCGTTCGTGCTTTCTAACCATCTACGGGTACAACAAGCAGTATAATACTTACGGGGCCTTTTGTGTGTGGGGCTCCGTTTTGTTTTATTAGTGATGATGATGCCAACGTAGAGTTAACCTTTATAAAAAAACGGGCAGCATCCCCCATTTGAAGCAGCTCAGCCTTGATCTGATAGTTACCCGTTTTTCAAGGTGTCTGTCAGCTCAGATTTGAGCTAGATTCTTTTCCATCCAAATCGATTTACCATCAAGTAAAGTTTCCATGGATGTGCGCCAATAGCATTATCTTTGTTGATTGCTTGATGAAGACGTACTGATAGAGCTGGATGCACAAGGCGCTGAAGTGCTAACGACTGCTGAACGTGATTCAACAACGGTCGATGATTCGAATCAATCAGGCTGTGGAGACTTTGAGAGGATTGGTAGGCAGGGGAAGCAACCGGGGAGCTGTGATAGTTTCATGTTGGATATTCGTGGGTGAGTGGATTCGGGAGCCTTGAAACAGCCACAAATGGACTAATTATCAGGACAACAAGCGTCCACAAACAGGCGTCCAAGACTAGTAAGTACAATTGGCTTCAAAATAGCATATTGCACTACTTCATCTTTTAGTTGTTCGTTCTGTTTTACGTTTGTGTACGGCACGGTTATACCCCCCAAGGTAGCTACTTGCGTATTAATGATAGAGACAGGCTCATCAACAGGGTTCATCTCCACCTTTATATAACCAAGACTTTCTAGGTGTGTGACATAAACATCTAGGTTATCTGGAGAGCTTAAAGAATCCAAAGGCAACAAAGCTCGCTTTACATCTAAAGACTCCACTTCATAACTCATCAGCGGGGTAGGCTTACTGGGGTTCGATAGTTCTAGGTAACTTATGAATTCCGAATTGGCATCATCAAAAAGAAGGTAGTATGTATCTGTTGTGATATATGTGCCATTTTCATTTAGATCCATCCGCCTTTCAGCGCCAAGCGACTGCATCAATAAGACCTCCTCATCAGCCATCTCTGCGAGTTTTGCAGCGAAGGCAGGGTGAGCCTTATGGCATCTTGTTGCATCACTAGCGGCAGCAAGTAGGTTCTGAGCGGCTTTGCTGACTGCATCCCCTTTGTCGCGAATCGATAACGTTTCAAGTACTGGTATAGTGATGGCGAGGGGAGGGTTGATTAGTTGGTCTAGAGGTCTAGAGGTCTAGAGGAATATCTTGAACCGATTCTTTTATTCTGTCCAATAGACGCTGGTTAATCGCATCTAATTGAACGTTTCGCGTTAATCGAAAGCGAGTTGCATCAGCGATGTCTCTAATCCAAGAACCACCACTTTTAACTGCTGGAGAACCAGCATCTTTATAAATCTCTAAAAGAAGTTTTTCAGATATTGACATACGGTATCACTCACTTTTATGTACTTTAATAGTAAGCGCCAAATACTCCGCATGCTATCCCATTAAAACTAACTGTCCGATAATAGGCGCCTCAAAGATTGGAGGCAACCATGAGTCAACTATCGGAACAACAGAAATCAGCATGGGCTGAGCATATACGTGCTCAGCGCGAATCCGGATTGAACCAACAGGCCTACTGCCGGCAGAATGACCTCAAACCGCACCAGTTCTGGTACTGGAAGAGCAAGCTCGATGGTGGCACAGACAAACAAGTAAAATGCCAGAGCAAGTCAAAACAATCAGGATTCGTGCCCGTTAAGATGCCTACTCGAACGTCAACGCAATCGCTGAGTGTGAATTTACCCAACGGCATCACAGTCAGTGGTATTGATGAGCATAATCACGGGCTTGCCCAACAGCTCATTGGCTCATTGACATGACACGCTTGATGCGCCCACCCGATTCATTGCCCCAGGTGTTTGTTTATCGTGATCCCGTGGATTTTCGAAAAAGTTATCGAGGCCTTGGTGCCATTGTCGAGCTGGAGATTGGGCACAACCCTTTTGATGGTGCGCTGTATGTTTTCACCAATCGTCGACGCAACAAAATAAAATGCCTGTTCTGGGAAGACAATGGCTTTGTACTTTATTACAAGAGCCTGGCCGAAGAAAAATTCAAATGGCCGAAGCACAAAGATGAGCTGATCACATTAAGTGGCCAACAAATAAATTGGCTCCTTGATGGCTATGATATTTCCCAAATGAAACGCAGCGACAATCGATTGCCGTACGGTAACTGTTTAGGTAAAGTATGACAAAAAAGAGGGGCTTAATACTGCCTATACCCACTCGCCTTGTTTAGTAGGGATTGCTACGTTTCTGCTCTAGTTTTTGCATTGCTAAAACTAGAAGGCCACGATTGTGCATTTGCTAGGAAAGGAAGTAATATCAATAAAAACAAGAAGTTTTTAGTAAGCATCATTTTAGTCTCCAGTTTACACCTGAGAGTTACACAGATCGCAAGCAGCAATCATATAGTTTTTTGATATTACTTTTCGTCGACAGGAACGAGAAAGGTGGCTTAGACGATTGCTATTATGTACGAAATTCACCAGCATAGCTAAAGAAGGAGCTAAACATAGAAAGTCTAGCTCCTAGCAGGCAGTTTATATTACTGGTGCTCAATGCAGAGTAATGGATAGGTGCTTATGCAGGCAATAGGGGACGGTTTTTTGCCAGGAAAACCTGTGGAGCCCGCTATACCAACTTCGTGAAGATCTGTAGACCAATTCAAACAATGTGCTTGAGTTTGAGTATTGCCGTAGGCATTGGTTCCAGACCAAGGTTTAGTTGATGATGAATGGGAATAGTTTAGCCATTCAGTTTCATCAATTGCGTGACGATAAAAATCTTCGAAAAACCCATCGAAACCGTGAGCCACGATGGTTCTACTTGGTAGCATATAGTACGCTTCAGAACGCTCAAAGCGGCTTGCTACGTCATCAGTGTCATCAGATAGCCAAGCTTTCCATTCTCGTCCCCGTAGATCGGGAAATCCTCCTTGAATATCAGCAAGTTCTTTACATTTCTGATCTGCGCCAGCAAGCCCTCCAAGATTACCGTTATAGCGCTGGGATGTCAGGAAAACGTATCGAGTGTTGGTTTCTTCATCCACAAGCTGATCGCAATCATTGTCAATATTGTCTGCCACTTCAGGCGCGTCCGGATACACAGTAGCATTGGTATCATCGCAGTCTGCATGATTAAAACTGTATCCATCCGGCTGACTAACAGCCTCTACAATTTCAGTCGTATTGCCAAACCCGTCACCATCATTATCCTTGAACCACTTAATTATTCCTTGCTCAACACAATATAAAGGATAGGCATTAGAACAATATGTTTGTGAAAAACTGTTCCATTGAGGAGCGGATAAAGCTGTACGATCACCTACACGACCCGAAATCTGCTGACCGTCATAAGTGGTATCGAGTGCGGAAGTCCAATTCTGGCAGTTGAGCTCAAGTCCGTTAGCGGGAGTACCCGTCCAAACCAATCGGTTTGTGGTTGTTGAAAGTACTTGGTTGGACTCTGTAACATCAATTTCAGTAAAGAGAGACCCAGAAAAGAGTTGATTCCAGTCGTCAGCAATTCTCCTGCCGTCCACTAATGCATAGGGTACGGAAGCATGCTCCAATCGTTGATCAACTGAAATCGAGGAGTCTGATATCCATGCTCTCCAAACTTTACCCCTTACCGATACATGACCTATAGCAGCTTGGTCATTACATATCTGGTCAGCTCCCTGAATCCCTCCAAGGTCGCCAAAAAACGCATAACGAGTTAAAAACAGCATGCGCTCGCCGCCAAGTGTGACGCCCTCATCGACCTGCCCGTCACAGTTATTATCAATGCCATCGGCTATTTCAGTTGCGGCAGGGTTTATTTCTGCATTTGTATCATTACAGTCGGAACTGTCTGTTGTATAGCCAGTTGGTTGGCCAGTGTTGGTCAGAATGGTAGAGCCATTAGGGTTACCAAAACCATCACCATCGCTGTCTGGGTAATACAAAATAAACCCTTCGTCGATAATGCCGTTACAGTTATTGTCCTGTCCATCGGCTACTTCAGCATTACCCGGGAAATTATTTGAGTCTGTATCATCACAGTCGCTACTGTCTAACACATACCCTGAAGGTTGAGTCACAGATATCAGTGGGGTATTGGTATCACCATAACCGTCATTATCAGTATCGGCATACCATGTAGATGCGCTATTTAAATCAGCTTGTTGGAAGCAATAAAGCCTATGCATGGTGTTGCATGGAACTGTTTGTCCTTGTGTCCAGCTGGACCCTTTTGAGTTCGTGTAGCCTACAAAGCCCGAATGATCCAAATCGAGATTTGTTGTCCAGCGACTGCAATGGCTTCCATATTGATTGCCATTGGATAAGGTGGCGGTGAATGCTGTTGAGTCAACCGTCTGTCCCAGCTCGTCAATATTTAGTCGGCCGGCATAGGGGTGGGTAAATAGATCTGACCAATTACTCGCAAACAACTCCATTAGGGGAGTGCGATAGGGTACAGTAGAGTGCTCTAATCGATCTGAAATAGACTCATCACTCCACGTAGTAGAGACCCAGGCCTTCCACTGTTTTCCTTTTAGCTGAGGTAGTGATTCGCTTGCATCCGCTCTGGCTTGGCATTTGCTATCAGCGCCATCAACCCCACCGAGATCACCGTCGTAGCTGGTAGATGTGACGAAAACAAAGCGAAAGTTCTGCTCATCAATTTGACCATCACAATTATTATCAACGCCATCGTCCAGTATTTCCCCTGCGTCAGGGTAGACCGTGTGATCATTGTCGTTGCAGTCCGTATTATTACTAACATACCCCTCTGGGACTTGCGTTTCAATTTTAGAATTATCAGGATCACCATAACCGTCGCCATCAGTGTCGGCATACCACAATGTGCCACATCGAATTTCAATAGTGGTGACGTCCTGGTTTCCAACTACCCCAGTGCCATTGATAACCTCACACTGTTGATCCGTTGGGCCCCCTGTTGGCTCTGGCTGATCTGACGGTTGCGTATGAATTGTCACAGAATAATTGGCACCTTGCGGCAACCGCTGTAAATCACCGAAATCAAATGGACCGTTATAGCTCAGGTTCATCGCATAGGAACCGTTTAGGTCAATGCTAACTCGGGTGTATACGTCAATGGACTCTAAACCTGATAACTGCCCGCCAATAAGATAGGTCTTTTGATCAGGTTCAGACTGCCCAGGCGGAACACATCCTGCGCAAACCATTAATGCAATAGCTAATAAGGGGAATGAATTTTTTGTCGTCATAGAGAATCCCTTTAAGTTAAATTCTGATTATTCTTTTGAACATTCAAAGATTATTCTGCTGCCACTACTGTCATAGAGAGGGCATTTAGTTTTATCGCCGGTTAATAAGTTTTTTTCTTATTATTTTAATTGTATTGGTCTGCGTCCCTCTGAATTATACACAAATGCTAAGAGGTATGTGAATTGTCATTTGCTTTAAAAAACAGCCAAACTAGTTGAAAATGATCGAAGTCAATGATCTAGATGAATCAGGTAACAGACTTATTTATTTTAGTAATTCTAAAGTATCAGTTAGGTCAGAACTGGTTTAATAGCAGCCCGATGATTTCTGCATGTTATCACCTAATCTGAGCAGATTTTAATCTCGGCTTTGGGCACAGAGCTCGTGTTGCGAGCTGGCAATTAGCTGACTGCAGCGCCCGCGATACCTGTCATTACCCCGTATTATGTGCCTATCTACCTTGATGTGTAGCGATCTTGTCGCATGAATGCCCAAAGCAGAAGTTTATTAATTTTCTAGTGAAGTGTTTTAGGAAAACAATTTGAGCAGTTTTCAGAGTAATGCAGACGAAAAAGAAAGCACCCTGTAATCAAGGAAGCAACCCAATATGAATTTCGTGAAAATATGCCAAGATACTGGGAGAGAAGGAGGGCAGACATTCCAGTAAAGTTTTATATTAAGGGCCTGTGTGCCTTCGATTATTGTCTGGACATATAGCGACAGAAGCACCTCAAACGGGCACCCACCGGGAATCCGCACTTAACTATCGAATAACATCAATTGTTCAGCTTGCTGTTGATAGTTAAATAGTTCCGTAAACACAAGGAAGTAAGGTTGCGGAAAGCGTTGAGGATAACGGTAATTGATGCTGATATCCTCCGTTTTAGATTTCAGTTTGCTCTGCCATTTCGAGAGCATCATCTACCCTCCCAAGGTATCGAGCAGTAATTTCAAGCTTCGTATGGGCCAGGAGGATCTGTACAGCCCTCAAGTTTTTGGTGCGTCGATAGATCAGAGTTGGCATTGTTCTCCGAAGTGAATAAGTTCCATAGTCTGCCGGATCAAGTCCAATGGCTAAAATCCACTCTTCAAGGATCCTTGCATATTGTCTTGTCGACATGTGAGAGGATCTTTTTAATCTGCTAGGAAACAGGTAATCGTCACCATTAAAGCCAGCTTCACTGACCCAATCTGATATCGGTTCTCGTGCCTGCTCTGTTATTTCAAACTGAACGGGCTGCACAGCTTTCTGCTGGACGAGCATGGCTCGCTTAGTAATCGAACCGCCATGAGTTGTATCGACTACGCGTATCTTGACCAGGTCCCAGCCTCTCAATTTACTATCGATGGTCAGATTAAACAGAGCCAAGTCTCGCTTACACCTTTTGGACTACAGGTACTGTCTAGCAACTGGATTGATATGCATGTCTTGTGACTATTTAGCCTTAAGGGGAACGAGGAGGCTTTCTTGAGTGCCCAATCCTGCAGACCATTGCATTCAAATGCTGTGTACGGATGGTAACCAAAAAGTTATTATAATGTGGCGTTCTTTCAATGGGGCTTCAATAGATAAAATGGAAATAGTTGTATCAAGGGGATTTCGTGAAAAAGACTCTTAAAGCACTACTAGTCACTCTGCTTCTTTCCCGTACGGTAACTGTTTAGGTAAAGTATGACAAAAAAGAGGGGCTTAATACTGCCTATACCCGGGGAAGCATGGGGTCAAATTTTTCAGAGGCAATCATTTCCGCTTTTACATAAATGGGAAAGAGGCGTTTCTGCTCTTCCAAACGGATGGTCTTTTCTATCCGGTCGGTTTTGATCTGGGTGATCCGCCGGTACTGGGGATAGAGAAGCCCCAGGGCAAAGGCCAAAACCAGCACCACCGAGCCGATGATCAGGCACAGGGTAAATGAAGAGAGCTTGTTGAGTTTATCTTTATCGTTTTCAGCCATTAAAGTATCTCCATTTCTGCGGTGAATTTCAGGATACTTGAGTCTCCCTTCTGCTCTACTTTCTTGTCATTAAGATCGATATCCCCGAACAAAGGGGAATCTCCCAGGGTGATGACAAATCCTGTGAGGGTGGATTCAAGGGAGGTAAATTCAGCAGAGACAATACCGGTGATTTTGACATGCTTTTTTTTCGCTTCCTGGGTTTTGGCCCGCTTATTCTTTGGGGTTTCCGTTGCGTCCTCTTCTATAAAATCAGCATCAAAGGTCTCAATGGAAATATTTTCAGGGGTGAGGGTGCATATTTCGTTCATGACGGCCAGGGACAGATAATCATCTGCATACTGGCGGACCGTGTCCACCTGTTTTTTGGCATCCGCAATCTTTCTATTGAGCACATCCTGGGTCACCGAGGTTTTAAAGCCTGCCAACTGGGTTTCAATGGCGGTCCGCTTTTCAATTTCCCCTTTTTCCACCTGGGAAAAATAAAACCAGGTCCCTGCACAGATCATAAGACCCACAAGGCCTGCGGCAATGATGCCGGTGTTGACCTTACGGGTTTTGGCTTCCACGGCCCGTTCAATATAGGTGTATAAAAAATTGGGGGTGTGGTCGTTGTGGGAAAGGGCAAGGCCCAGGGCCGGGATGATTCCGTTTCTTTCGGCTGCGTCCTGGGGCAGTTGAACCCCCAGGGCCGTCACATTGTCCTGGGACGGGGAAAATAAATTCACCCGATCCGGGATCAATTCCTGGGCATATTCCATGAATGCCCGGCAATTGTCGGTTTCCCCGAATAAAAGATACTTGGCGATGGGGTCGTTGGACAGATAAATATTGGAGCAGTATTCCCCGGTTCTCTGAATTTTTCCCAAAAGACGTGAGGCAGCCGCTTCCATGGGTTCAAAGTCCGGATCGTCCTTGGCGGTTCTGGCGGCCAGGATTTTGAGCACGTCAGCTGAACCATTGCCCTGTTCTCCGGATTCTATATAATTTTCAGCCAGGGTATATGATCCGGTATACCCTAGCGACGTTTCTTGCATTCCTCTATGCCGGCTCGAACGAGTTCAGAACCCACGCCTTGTCTCTGATGCTCAGGAATGGCTGCCATGGGAGCAAGCCCCATTATCTTGACACCTTGATG
>PJEL010003825.1_pt1 | contig 12645 bp, 21 predicted proteins | sample 1853271 | NCBI WGS metagenome assembly PJEL01 (sample SAMN08108733, study PRJNA415343) | Invertebrate metagenome, whole genome shotgun sequencing project. | host: Globobulimina | place: Sweden: Gullmar Fjord | collected 2015-08 | reverse complement strand
ACAATCTGGTGGGTTTCTCTTGTCCACCAGTTCGCAATGCGTCCTCTGTTACCAACGGCGGGGCTACTACAGCGCCTTCTGCGGGGCTACGAGCCCTCCGGACCCCGACGGCTGGCGCACCGACCCGGAAACAGGCGTGCCTCGCCACTACTGCACCAGCCCAGAAGGTGTTGCGGCCATGAACACTAGGGAGGCGGCTGGGCGGAGGCCCGGCGTGTTCATCTCGGATGGCACAGTCCCGGTGGGCTACATCGTCGGGCTGGGGTGTCCTCGTCTCGTCCCCCTCCCTTTGAACTCGCGTGAGAAGCGGGACGCGATCCGGATGCTCGTGAAGTACACATCCAGGCTCTCGCCCATGCAGCGAGCCTCCATCTCCAAAGATGATATGTTCGATGTCCGCAAGGGCATTCGCGATGACCTCCGCCTGATCCGGAAGGAAGACCAGGAGCCCGCCGAGCCGAGGCAGCTTACGAGCCTCACGAAGCACCAGATGGCCAAGAAGCTCGCCGAGATCTTGAAACAACAGAAGAAGGACGCCCGCAAAGAGGCCCTCCGGAAGAAGGCCTTGCTGAAGCGAGGCAAGAAACGCCGCGTACGCAAAGGAGTTACGAGATGACAGATGATCGCACGCTAGACGCCATCCAGAAGGAGCTCGCAGGTCGAGTCGACCACGTCATGAGGCGATACAGAGCCGCGATGGTCCAGGGCTACAAGCAGAAGGCGGCGGAAGACCCGGAAGGGTTCTCGGTCAACGAAGAGGCCATCGACGGCGAGGCGGCGGCGATGCACGAGCTCGTCTCGCTGATGACGCAGTTCGGGCCGCAGTACTACATCTACGTCATGAACGCATTCAAGCTCACCGCCGACGCCATCGGGGACAAAGAGATGTCGCTCGCCGTCAGCAGCTTCATGCAGTTCGTGATGACCGAGCTCACGACGGTCGAGCATGTCGAGAAGGCTATCGACGGGTCCGTCATCCTCGCAGATGTCGGCGGAGACATTCCCGTCCCCGACACGCTTCCGAGCATGAGGGAGATGAAGACGGAAGACTATGGAAAGGGGCTTGGAGATGGATAGGCCAGAGATACACGGCAACTGGACGGATCGCGGCAGGAAGACGCTCGAAGAAATCTTCGTGTACGTCGAGCATATCGCCTCCGAGCCCACAAAGGAGACCAAGAAGGAGATCAGGTCGCTGCGCCTCCAGAATCTCCAGTTGGCCACCAAGCTCGCGGGAGCGGTCAAAAAGATCGAGGAGCTCACGGAGAAGTTCGACGCGGTCGCGGAGGCCTGCTTGGCGAACGACGCCAGCCTAAAAGCACTCGAAGACACCGTGAAGCTGGTCATCGGATCCGTCCCGATTCAAGCCCCGAACCAGAAGGAGTTCGAGCCGAGGTGGACCGTCAAGGAGCTTCAGGCGCAAGTCGAGGCGGCAATCTTCGCTGAAGAGGCCAGGACCAAAGCTCTGATTGACAAGCCGACCCGCCGAGTCACCAAACGAAAGATCAAGCCGGACCCGCAAGATATGTACGAAATGCCATTCTAAGAAAAGGAGTGCAAGTTATGTGTCTATTGGACAACAAGAATTATCGTGATTCGGACGAGATCCTCAAGATCATTGGCAGGTACAAATTCAACCTGGACGAGCCCCGGCCCGAGATCTTCCCCGTTGAGCACGGGATCCGCAGAGGAACGAACGCCCTCCTCGAGAAGATCGCCGAGGAAATCTCCTCCCTCCCCATCCTCCAGCCCGAGGACATCCTCGCCAAGCAGGCCCTCGAGTCGGCCAAAGCTGGCTCCAAGGTTGTTACCGAAGGTAACAAAACCATTGCGGCTCCGGGCTACCCGACCGTTGGGTTCATGGCGAGCAGGATCTCGGCTCATGACAAATCCCTCTTCACGGCGGGCTGTGCTATCGGTGACTTCGAGAAGCGGCTGGTAGCTCTGGAGGACAGCATCAACGGCAGGCTGAGCCTTGTTGAGCAGGCGTTCAAGGCCCTATCCACAGCGGCGGACGGCAAGCTCGACGGCGTGGACCCTGGAGAACTCCGGCATGAGGCCACCCTCGCGGAAGCCACCGCCTCCGCCGACCTCGTAGCTCAGTATGAGCCGCAGGAGGACGCCCTGATCTGCCCCTGCTGCGCCGCCGACAAGGGCTGGACCCTCGACTTCGTCGACGGGTCGGCGGTCCCGTGCGAGTGGGGTCAATGCCCGAACTGCGGCGACCCCGGCGAGCTCCTGGTCCGCTCCAGCCTCTTCAACAGAGGAGACCAAGAATGATTTGGTACTGCATCGCCGCACAATGGGTCGTAAACTTCATCTTCGTCTTCTGGCTCCTTCTCAAGGGAAGTCTTCTCGACGCCCTCATAGCGGACTGCCGCGAGACGTTCGACGACCTGCGTGGCCGCATCTCCGGCGTCGAAGGGTACAAGGCGAGGCGATCCTCTCTCGACGAGGCGGAGAGTTGCGACGCCCGCGAACTCCTTAAGCGAACCTACTGGCTCCGCAAAGACGTCGATCATCTCAACGAGATGCGTGTCCCGCCCGACCTGAGGCACGCATCTATTCGTACGTCGCTCCCAAGCGACACCAAGGAGCCCGACGATGGATAACAGCCACAAGGCCCTCATAAGAGTATTGCTAGACGCACTTTATATCGCCCAGCGTCACGACATGAGGCTCCATAATTGGCGGGTCGAATCCATGGAGCAGGGCCGTCCACGCGTCTTCGACTTCATGCGGAAGACCCAGAGAGAGCAGATTGACGCCGCGATCCAGGCGGGGCAGCAGGAGCTAGCTGATGAGTGAGACCTTCTACATCCTAGACGGCGACGGCGAGACCCCGATCCCCGCTCACTCAGACACCGCAGAGGGCGTCATCCGGTGGGGCGAGTGGTTCGAGAAAGAGAGCGGGCCGGGCGGGCTCAGGCAGACGCGAGACACCGAGACCTGCGGCTTCCGGATCTCCACCGTCTTCCTCGGGATCGCCGCCTACCCGCACACAGGAGAGCCCTTCCTATGGGAGACCTGCATCTTCAGCACCACTGAGTGCGTCCGCCCGGACGACTTCGAGTCATGCGTCGACCCCAGCCTCGTCCGGATCTTCGCCAACCATGACATCCATCAGTCGAGAGTGGTCGACCGCTACCGCAGCCACGACTAGGCGGGGAAAGGCCATCACAAGTTCGTGGAATTGATTCAGAGTCAGAAGCCTAGCAGCTTCAAAGAGTTAGAAGTCGCTTTAGACCAAGGAGAATGAGAATGGACGCAGACCTCAAGAGGGACGCTGCAAAGATGGTCCTGCTCGCCGTCGCGATCCTGCTGCTTATCACCAGCATGATAGGGTTGGTGGATAACTCTATCATCGCCGCACACAACTCACGGAGGATCGACCGGCTCGAAGAAAGGAGCGACCGGGCCTTCCTTGCGAGGAAGCTAGGCGACGTTTTAGGCGACCCGAACCGACACCCTGAACCCCAAGGAGAACGAGATGAAGAATGAGAAGCTAGCCGCAGTCGACGCCCTGATTCGAGCCGCAGCCCGAGAAGCCCACGAGGCCAACCGGAGGTACTGCATCAGCATTGGCGACGACAGCCAGCCGCCATGGGAGGATGCTCCGGACTGGCAGAAGAAGTCCGCCATGGCCGGGGCCGAGGCGATCTACGTCGATCCCAGCACCACGCCCAGGCAGAGCCATGAAGGCTGGCTCAAGATAAAGAAGAGGGCCGGGTGGATCTATGGCGAAGTCAAAGACCCCGCCGCCAAGACGCATCCGTGCATGGTCCCGTACGACAAGCTCCCCGATGAGCAGCGGAAGAAGGACAGCATCTTCGGCGAGACCGTCCGAGCCGTGCTGTTCCAAGCCCAGGAAGGCCCCAGCGAGCCCAAGCTCAGAGTCCGCCACCCCGGCATCGCCCAAGCCGCAGACGGCGAGGCATATACCGACGAAGCCGTGGCGAAGTCCCACGCCGAATCTGAGGAGAAGGCGAAGCTCCAGGCTGAAGCGGCGACGAGCCGAGCAGAAGCGTGCGAGCAGATCATCAAGGCCGCCGAGGTGGCGAAGACCGAGATCGACTCCATCGACCACCCCGTCGATTTGGAGGCCGTCGCCGAGAACACCCTCCGGATCATGAAGAGCTCTCAGAAGCTCATGGACGAGCTCATCACCGTGGCCGGACCCCTCATCGTCGACAGCGTCATCGGAGCCCGGATCCGAAGCGTCAAGTCCAAGGGCTACGGCGAAGTCGTCCGCTCCGAGCTCGAGCTCGTCCGCAAGGAGCTCCATGCGAAGTTCCGGAAGTACGCGGAGGAGAATCTCGTGGCCAAGGAGAAGGACAAGACCACAGAAACTCCCTCACCCGAAGAGGGGTGAGATGAGGCCCTCAGAGCAACCTGAGCAATCCTGAGAAGCCGAGCCCCGGTCCGTGTGACGCCATCCCAAGCGTCGCGGGCCGGGGCCTATTTTTACCCAAGGAGAATGAGATGAGTGACTACCCAGCGACGTGCTACTTCTGCGGAGCCGAGAGAGACGAGCTCCTCGACAAGGATTCTGCGATCCCCGGAATGCTCTACGAGTGCGGGACCGTCACATCCGACGGCGGCGATGAATTCTACACCAGCCGAAGCCCCGGTTGCGTCCTCACCGAGCGAGAAGCCCTCAAATCCGAGATCAAGAAGCTCACCGACGAGAACGCCCGGCTGAAGCATCTACTTGCCCACGCCATTGACGCACTGAACGGCGAAGTTGCCGCAAGCGATTCGCTGATGGATGAGGCCCAACGGATAGTCGAGGAAGGAGGGAGAAATGAGTGAGCAAGAGAAGACTTGCGGCACCTGTGACCGCGAATTGCGGATGGGTCATTGTGGGGGCTGCGTTGACAAAAACCAGTGGCGCCGGAGCTATGAGAAGCTCCTCGCCGAGAACGCCCGCCTGAAAAGCCGAGCCCACCTCCTCAGCTTCGCCAAGGACATCTGCCCCCACCCTGAGGCCCTCCTCAACGCCTCAGACGCCCGCAGGAGATGCACAGGGTGCGAAGAGAGCGAATCGGACAAGTAGCCGAATTTTCTCAGAGAATAAACTTGACAACCGTCAGACCCCTCTGTACGCTAAAGCGTACCTCAACGCGCAAGCGAGCCTAGATACAGATTCCGTATTCCCATCCACACTACGCTACGCTCCGTATGGATGGGAATACGGGACGTCTTTTTCACTTACAAATGTCCGACAATCGTGAACTCCTCGAAAACAAAGGGTTTACAAATGTCCGACTTTTGACAAGTGCCATATCTGCAAAGCCCTATAACATCGAAAGTCGGACAAACTACTGGACAAAGTGCTTGTAGTACCATTGTAGCCGTAAGGGATGTAAACTCAGTATATATATAGGAGGGGACGGGGGACTTAGGGCTATACTTATTCGTAAGTCTTGTCCTAGAAAGGACATAGGAATTAGCGGGAAATGGGAAAATATATGAGGGTACTAAGTAGAGTGATGTCGGGATTCGGATCGGAAGGTGGTACTCCCCCTACCCTGATAAACGGATTATCGGACGTTCCTAGCTCTAACCCATGCCTTTTCAACGCCTTACGTGTTCTGCTGAATGTCACAGAATGCATGTTATCGGACGTTGAACGCCGTTCAGCGTGTCCCCTTCTAAGGATACGCGCGATCCTCTTCTGTACTCATAACCCCTTCCCCCGTCACAACATCGTATATACCTTGTGTATGGTCCGTCTGTACCGTCTGTACCGTCTGTAACGATTATGCCGGTATTACCTTGTGCCGCTCTATCCCCCTTAGCCTAGTGCGTACAATACACTAACAAAGCATTTGTCCGAAGTTTCCGCCATTTTCTATCCCTTGCTATTGCTACACTTAGAACTTTCTTTGCAGATAGATTTGCCTAGCCCTACTCCATGGCGTACCTTTCCGTTGTCGTCGGGATGGCTCGGCGGCGTTGACAACCTAAGGTCATGGAGTTCATCATGCCTCACAAGGCGAAGAACTGGCGCCGCAAGTCGACTCCCCCGAAGTCTAGGGAATCGGCTACCAAGCGGAACGCCCGACAGAAGAGAGAGAACCCCTTGAATTGGTCCGATAGTCTTCTCTTGGCCGTTGCCACGAAAGAAGCGTATCGGGCCGAGAAGCTACGGCGCCTTGGCTATGGCGTCGACCTGCCCAAGGGTATCGAAGTTTAGACAATTGAATAGCGTTGTGAGCCTACCGATAGTGCGGACGGCTACCCTTCGGACCCATCCGAAGTAGGTGAATCGTCACCGACTGGCGCCCGACAATCGGCACGCGAGAGACTAACGGATAGTCATAATCGACAGTCTCGCGATAGGCTCAGAGAAACGGAATTCGACATAAAGGCTAGCAACCTGACTAGAGAACCCATGCGATATATTACTGCATGACGGTGGCTAGGGTTGCGAACGGTAAAGCGATGGCCTACGGCCAAAGCGAAGCTAGCCGGATCATATGACAATCCTATCCTGCTGCTTTCCAGCGGGTAGGCGGCGAGAATATAGCGTCGTCTACCCTATCGAAAGTCCCCTATCAGGATCATTGCATGGTGCAATGGCCAAGGGGGAAGGTTTCAGATGGAGAGATATCATGAGTAACCTTAGCAATGAGGAATTGGCCGTGCTGAAGAGCCTGCTGGCGAAAGTATCGGGCGATGACGTCGCTGAGGACGTCCAAGCTACCCCGAAACGCCGACGGCGACAGTCAAAGGTCGCGAGTGCGGCTACGCAAGCTGCGAATCGCGGCCAAGCGAGTGCGTCCAAGGGTGTCAAGCCTGGCGTCGCGCCGAGTCTGGTCGACGGCAACAAAATGCCGATGGCCGCCGAGACTCATCAGGCTCGTCTGGACGCGTTGGAAGACGCGATCCCCGGCATCCTGAAGGTCGCGTTGGTCAAGAGTGTTGGCCGCAACGCCAAGAATAAGAACACTACCTCGTTCGGTGCGATGGTCAATAACCCCTGGACGTACGTCGAGCTTCCCGGTGGTCGCTACTCGAAGATCGGCAAGATGAAGGGCGAAGACGTCGCCGCCGAGATGTGGAAGTTGGGCTACAAGTTCCTACGGAAGCAAGGTGTATGGGCCACGTCGTCGAACGGCAATACGCCGCAGAATCGTGGCCGGAACTACAAGTCGCAGAACGTCGGGCGATGGGCCATGGATAATGAGTAGAGCAGTAACAGGATGGATCGGGTTCGATTCCTGATCCATCCGTCTGGAGTTAGTGTGTCTGGTGACAACCAAGCTAGCTCCGAATCTAGCAGCAAAGGAGAACGGATTATGAAGTGTCTCGAAATCACGGTGGATATCAGCGAGCACTACAGGCTCCACGCGTTGGCCAATGGGAGCTTTAGGCTGTACTACCTCGTTGGCGATGCGAAGGTTGAGCATCAGATCGCGTCGTTCGTCCTGAGTCGCAGCGAAACTCCGGGCGTCCCGCTCGACGACATCGGTGGGCTGATCGCTCAGATCATCCGGGCCGACATCACGGAGGAAAAGGCGATCCAGACGGTCATCGACCTCTTCAAGTAGTACTCAGGATGGGCGGGAGAATATAGCTCGACCCATCCTATACAGCTACTCCGAGACTATCGGAGCTAGCTCGGTTGCAGTTACGATTAGTGAGATTGCAGTTAGGAAAGAAAGGAGGATAGAAATGGTGTACACCCAAGAGCAATGGCTCAAGGCCGCGGAAGAGGCTGAGTGCGCCTGCGGGAGCAATTCCGTAGACTACGGCAGCATCACTATCGACACGGCATCGTGCTATCAGAGGGCGACCTGCATGGAGTGCGGCCTGGAATGGTATGAGAACTACCAGCTCACGAGCGTCGAAGTCATCAAATAGCGGAGCGTATCCGCTAACTCTAGCTGGAGGTATAGGATATGAAGACAGACACCGAGATGATCATCGAGTCTGGCGACAGAGACCTGATCGTCAGCGAGCTCGTCAAGCTGGTCATCCTCATCACTGGAGGGGTGCCTGCGCTACGCAGCCCCAGTGATGTCATGTCCACGACGCCTATGGTCGTCGGGACGCTCCTCAATGCGAGGGCGATGGCGAAGGCGATCAAATAGGAGGGCCAATTATGCGTCGCGGGTCAAACCCCGCATCCGTCTACCGATGGGGACACCTGTCGGTGGGCTTTGGCTGGCTATCGTAGCTGGCTTTGTTGGATAGCAGATAGGAGAAGATCATGAGTAGAGAATACAGGCCGACGTTGAGTGTGATGGAGGATACCATCGACGAGATCATGGCCCATCTCTGCGGCGATGTCCGAACGTGTCGCGCGGAGATGGTGGGCGAGATCGGCGCGTCGCAGTTCCGAGACGATCTCAACGAGGCGGAGGCGAAGATCGAGAACGCCATCGAGCTCAAAGCCAGACGGGCCGTCACGAAGGCTGTGAAGGCTGCTGTTGCGAAGCTCGGCCACACCATCGAGGACGGCGACGCCGTCGTCTACCCCAGCACGCGGAAGGCCGTGAAGGCTGCGTGCGAGAAGGACAAGAATCTCGCGAAGCTTCGGGCCAAGCTGGACGCCGCTGTGGCTCGGCGAGACTTCATCGGGAGCCAGGAGGACATCGCCGTCAGCGACATCAAGGACGTCGCCGTGTCCCTTCGGCTCAACGCGAGGCTCTACGGGCCGTCCACCGATCTGATCGCCGACATCCAGGCGTTTGCGGATCGGGACATGCCCGGCGAGTTCCGCAAGATGTGCAAGTAGTACCCTGCTCAGTCGGGGAGAGATCCTCGGCTGGGCTTTACTCCCGCGTTCGTCGGGAGCTAGCTGGTAGCAGATAGGAGAAAGCAATGAGCGGTATTCACACGATCAGGCTGGAGGAATCGACGATTCGTTTCGTCCACGCCGACGGAAGATCCGCAACCGTCACGGTTCGCGAGAAGGAGGATGGCGTCCGAACCGTCTGGGCCGAGTGCTACGGTCCGGATGAGAATCTCTCGTCCGCGATCCAGGGCATCTCGTCCGATGAGGATTCGATGGCCGCCGTCGCCGCCGAAGTGCAGGAGCATCTCGACGCTCACCCGTTCAATAGCCCCGTCGGGCAGATCATGGTGCTGCTGGTCTTCCTGCCCATCACCGAGTTCTTGTGCGACAACTGCACCGAGCTCAACTGCGACGACTGCCCCGATACGACGATCAAGACGCTGGTTGGGCCGGAGGCTGACGGCAAATAGCCCTTGACAGCCGTAGTCGGGACAAGTAGAGTAAAACCTTTGGCAAAAGGAGAGTAGTATGTCGGATGAAGGCCAAGCGGCTGTTGAGCCGAAGACATTCGTCTCGATCCCGATCATCGAGATGAAGCAGATGCTCCTCACGTCGATGAGGGTCGGGATTCAAACCCTCGACAAGGAGAAAGGTGAGTGGCAGGGGATCGTCAAGGCGTACGACGTCGCCTTGAAGTTCCTCGACAAGTGGGAGGCGGAACCTGACTTCCGCTCGACCCATCAGGAACTCATGGACGACAAAGACAAGATCCTCGAGCTTCAGCGCAGCGTGCAGGAGATCATCGCGAAGAACTGCATCAAGAGGGACTAGAACCCTTCGCCTGCTGGCTTCGGGGGACACCCTGGAGTCGGCTGTACCGGCCCATCGTGGGCTGGCTGTTTGGAAAGCAGAATAGGAGATAGCCATGGGCAATGACACCAATGTCTATCAGGAGCCCGCTGGGATCCGATGCGACGAGCTTCGGATCGCGCTATGGCAGTTGTCTGAAGCCGCCGACAAGGCGATGGAGGATGGCGACCGCAAGGACGCGATCTTCACCGGGTTCGGAAAGGTGTTCGAGTTTCTCGAGCTCTGGCAGGCCGACCCGAAGATGCAGCTTGAGCCGGAGATGATCGCGGACTATTCGGACAAGGTCGAGCAGGTTCGGCGGGAAGCTCGCCGGATCCTCGACCGGAAGTCCGCGTCGTACGGCAGTGGAGCGCACGGCGTCGCTGACACTTGGCGCAAGGAGTGCATCGACGGCATCATCGAGATGGGCATGAAGCCGCCCGAAGGCTTCATCGAGCCCGAGGAAGGCGAACCCGGAGACGGGTAGCCTCTCGGGCGTGGCTTCGGCGTGGGGGACACCTCGCGTCGGGGCGTACCGAGCTATCGTAGCTCGGCTTTGGAGGCAGGAGAAGGAGAGAGATATGAACGAGAAGTATGCAGCAGGGAGGATGGCCTGCATCGTGTACGCCTACGCGATTCAGGCCATCAAGAAGGATGAGGGCTTCCGTGCCGCCGTGTTCGAGCTTGTGTCGAACGAGATGGAGGAGATCCGCAAGCGGCTCGACGACCACTGTGGGATGCTCGACCGGCACGCTAGCGGTAAGGCCAACCGCGTGTCGTACGAGGTGCTTGAGAAGAAGATCTGTGGCCTTCGCGATGAGGTTCATTCGAGGATAAATGACGTGGTAAGCCGCGTCGACGAGAAGATCGGAGATCTCGAGACCAAGATCGGCATGAATGATCGCGGCGTCACGGCGAATGAGAAGAAGATCGACAAGCTCAGCCACGAAGTCGTCACCCGCAAGATGCTCGACCTCGTCGAGGAACGAATCTGCGAAGGCGACATCCTCATCACGGATCGGTTGGCTGCTCTTGAGAAGGCAGCAGGGATCGACATCGAAGAGGTCGCCCACAACGCGATGCAAGCCGAAGACTCAGTCAAGGTCTTCGGCGCCGACCGCAAAGAGGTCATCGCTGCGATCCCGAGCGTCATCGACCAGATGGCCAACGGTGCTGGCTCGTCCGAACCCGAGCAGTTCCACCACGACACGCCGATGACCATCAGTGATGCGGCTGCGAAGGAGATCAGCCGGAAGCCGGTCGAGCAGAAGTCGTATTGGGTGCTCCAATCGACGCAGGACGAGAGCGTTCTCGCGCAGGTGAGCGTCTCGTGCGTAACCAACGCAGACGGTTCGTGGGAGTTCACTGGCGACCTATCCTACGTTGGAGACGATGATGACACTATGAAGTTCGGCAGCAGCGTGGCGGCGGTGATGTTCCACCGATCCATCGGCCAGTGGATCGGCGACGACGCGGACGGGAGCCTCATGCCAAAGCAGATCTTCGTCGACTAGCAGTATAGGATCACCGCGAGCCGACTCGTTGTCGGCGGTGCGGCGCAGAGCGATGAGTTCGTATCTCCGTGCGGATGAGCTAGCTTTGTGTCGGGTGTCGAAGCCCGATGATCCAGTGTGTCCGGCGTCGTGCCGGGCGATTGAGGCAGGAGATAGGAAGGGATAGGAAATGTTTGAACGATTCAAGGATCTGGACAAAGACGAGTTCATGAAGGAGGTCGCAAAGGCTCACGCCGAAGCCAACGACCGCATCATGAACGTGTTCAAGAAAGAGGGTATGTTGACGGACGCCGTCGCCGTCGCGTCGCTCAAGAATCTCACCCCGATTGGGCACACCATCGAGCACTTGGTCGAGATGTGCGACGAGTTCGTCGGAACGGACTCCCCGAAGGAGGACGCCGCCGACCACTTCATGTTCGCCTGCGCCGTGCTCGAGGGCCTGTATCGTGGGTACAGGGTCTACGGCGGCACCGCGCTCGGGTTTATGACCCTGATCCGTGCGCTCGACGCGACCGGGATGGATGGATCCTTCGCCAAGATGCCCAAGATGGGCGAGTGGATGAGCGACGAGCTTTATCAGGCCTGGATGAAAAGCTGTCAGATCGGAGAGATGGACGAAAGCTAGCTTGCATTCGTCCGAGGATTGTGAGAACATCACCGTGTTGGGACAGTAGTCGGTACTACTGCCACGAGTGATGAGTGTATGCAGCACAAGGAGTTGTATCATGAGCGAGGACTACACGAACCTGTCTTTGGGCGACCTAAGGAAGAAGCTCAGAGCCCGGTTCAACCAGTGTCGCGGAGCGTTCGCGGCCAATGTCACGAAGGATACCGCCCTCCAGATCTTGGAAGGTTCGCTGGATCCTGACGTGGCGGTCGCGAACTACCATGCGGGTCACGCCATCGCCCCGACTGCCATCGCCCCGACTGCGGGCAAGCATGAGGTCAAAGTCGACGAGGCCGACCTGAAGGGCGAGCTCGGCAAGATCATCGGCGCTGTCCGTATGCTGAGCGAGGCGGCGGCGTCGGAGATCGAGCGGTGCATCAAGGACGAGGCCGACCTGCGGACCGAATTGACCCACGTCAAAGGCGAGCTCGGCAAGACTCGCAAGCTGTTCGTCAAGTTCGATCCCAAGGTGGACGGGACCGGCAAGGAGGTGGAGTTCGCGAAGGGCGTCAAGGTTCCCGTCGTGATCGACAGCGCGTCCGGTGACGAGCGTCTGAAGTGGGTGCCGTCGGTCGACCCGAACTTCATGCCTGAAGCATGGGTGTCTCGGCGGGACTGCGGCACGGTCAAGATGAAGAACACGGTGGGCGACCTGATCGCCCTGCTCGTGGCCGATCAGCGTCTCATGCTTGTCGGTCCGCCGTCGGTCGGCAAGACTGCGATCATCACGCAGATCGGAGCCGCATCGGCTTGGCCTGTCGTCCGGGTCAGCGGCAACCGAGGCTTCACGATGCACGATTTCGTGGGTCACTACGAGGCTCGCGACGGCTCGACGATCTGGGTTGACGGACCGCTCGTCACCGCCATGA
>PJEL010003824.1_pt1 | contig 12646 bp, 9 predicted proteins | sample 1853271 | NCBI WGS metagenome assembly PJEL01 (sample SAMN08108733, study PRJNA415343) | Invertebrate metagenome, whole genome shotgun sequencing project. | host: Globobulimina | place: Sweden: Gullmar Fjord | collected 2015-08 | reverse complement strand
GCGACACGATTGCCAGGAAATTAAATGAAAGACCTAGAAAGCGTCACAACTATAAAACACCAGAGGAATTGTTTTATGCTTAATAGCTATGACTGTCGCACTTTAAACTTGATACTAGGGATGTTTGTTGATGGCACGTACACTATACACTCCTGACTTTTGTGTCAATTTGTACACTTTAAGCTCACCTGCTCCTTAATTTCCCCCCTAACCAACAGCTCCCGCCTACTTCAACCGTAACTAAACGCCCCATTGCCCAGAATCAAGGGGTCAGAGTACTTGATTTAAATAATCCTGCGGTAAGTTCAGGTGATTTTTTTGAAAACTAAAAGCATACCTAAAAATCAACAGAATTATTGGGCAACCCCTTGATCGACCCCTTGATCGACCCCTTGATCGACCCCTTGATCGACCCCTTGATCGCCTTGATCGCATAATCTCAAACACACCCAAACAGAAACTGAATGTATTTTTATAAAACGGTGGTGGTCGATTGGCATATCAGGCCAAGCTCAACTGCGCAGCAAGCTGGTCACTATCCATGGTGCCCAATTAGTTCACACCTCAAACAACTTCGCTACTTGTTGGCACCGGTTGAATTAACTTATTATATTTTTCTGAATGAAATCCTCTACTAAACGGAGGTGTCATCTTAGTACTATCATAAAACCGATAAGAACCAACTTCTTCACCATCTTCATTCACCTCTACTAGCTCATATGTATCTGTATCATACCCACCTTTAGCTTTCCATTTTGAACTAAGCACAAACAACTTATGACCATCTGGAATTTTTAAATGCTTTTTATATTCATCCGGTGCTTCGTGATGAGAAGCTTTTACGTTTTCATTTTTAGAGAAGTTTAAGCTGCTAACCGCTTTTAATTTATTCTTTTCTTCAGAGCTTTTAATTGAATCTACAACATCACCATCCGTTTCAAACAGTGTTAATAATTTGGAGAGACTAATGATATGGAAGGATTTTCCTTCTGTTCGCTCTCTAAATTCATCAACCAACTCAAATCTTGGATATAAAGGATTTCTACCACTTTGGTGCCACCAATCTGCTTTTTCATCGCCAGAAACAAAAATTACATGATTTTCTTTTTCTTCACCAAGATTTAGCAATTCATTCCAAATAAGCAAGTCTCCTGCCGCGTTTTCTTGTTTCGACTTATCTTTATACCCTGGAGGAATATTCAGTTCATTACGTCGCTTAAGGTCTGCCGAAATCGCAACTAAATCTAATGAATCATCCTTTAACACTCTATCAACAAGTACTTCATGATACATTTTACTAACTGGATCATTCCATCCCCAAGCCTGCACAGCTTCAAGTGTTTCTCTGATTTTCACTTGATAATCTTTGATTGCTGTTTTCAGTACAGTCTCTTGTTCAAGAACTTCTTGATATTTATCTAAGCCACCAAGAAGTGGATGAGTACCGACATAATTAAAATTCTGATTTGATTTCTTTGATAGTGCCTCATTAATATCAGCTAATTTTTTTGCTCTATTATCTAAATACTCACGGACTGCTTGGGCTGGCAGAAACAATTTATCTTTATCAGCTAAATCTTTATAGACAGCCTTTATCGCGCCAAGATTTTTAACATCAGTTGTAAATGGTAATAACAATACGTTGGCGTCCAAAACAAACAAACAATCATTCTTAATATCTGAAATTGATTGTAGAAAAAAACTGAATGCTTTATCTGGAGAGGGATAAATATCTCTTTTGCTAAATTCTTTTGTCATAGTTTATCTGTATGGTTGAGTTGAAATATAACAGCGTGCGATACAAACCGATGCTGTATAAGTATTTATAATTGAGAGAGGCAAACGAAGAGATATTTTCTTTGAAATCATCCGACCTTCCCTGTTAATGATGTTTATTGATGGCACGTACACTATACACTCCTGACTTTTGTGTCAATTTGTACACTTCAAGTTCACCCACACCTTGAGCTACCTCAAATTAACGGCTCCCATCTGCTTCAACCGTAACCAAGCACCCATTGCCCAAACAACTGAATCATGGTTCACTTATTAACAAATGAACTAGCATTCACATCTTCAGGAGCTTTGCATTGGCTTATCGCGAAACCGAACATACCTTGGCTAAAAAGGCCGATACCAGCTTACGATTGCTGAACCTGTTGATCCTAGGGTTGAGTAAGGGCGTTATCGTTTTGCTTACGCTGAAATTTTTGAAGATGTGATTGCGCTGGGTATTCAGCGGGGTGAGTTTGTTGCGCAGAATTGTCAGATTACGGCGGCGACGAATAAAGAACCGAAGGTAATGGAGGCTTATTTAGCCGAGCGGGGTGAGCCGCAGTTATAAGCTTGTTCCTATTGCTATAAAACGATGTATTAATATATTTTTAACTTAGATGCTAAGTTACTAAATTTATGGGCATGCTCAGACAGTTTTTCGCTAAACCTATTTGATTGTTTAGACTTTTCGTTAAATTGTTCAGACAACCTATTTGAACGCTGAATATTTGATTCAACTTCCGATGATTTTACTTTCTGCTGCGTAGCCGCCTGAGATATTTCGGTACTTAACCTATCTATTTTGTTAATTGTCTTAATAATGTTTTTCAGAGCTTCCAAAGCTTTTTCACTGGATTCAGCATTGGAGCTTGCCTGAGTTTGATTCTGTGCAATAAGCTCTACTGTTTCACGCGCATTAACTTGCAGAGTTTGAATCATCTCATTTATTTGACTCGCGGATTCTTGAGTTCGTGATGCCAGCGTTCGAACTTCGTCGGCAACCACCGCAAAACCTCTCCCTTGCTCCCCTGCCCGTGCCGCTTCAATCGCCGCATTAAGTGCTAGCAAGTTAGTTTGTTCAGCAATGCCTTGGATAACGGCCATAACATCGTTAATTTTATTTGAGCTATCAGAAAGCTCTTGCACTGTAACTTTTGCCTGATTCATCCGCTCTGCAAGGATACTAGATGCAGATACGGTCTCGCCCAATAGCTCATCGCCTATCTGTGCCTGCTGTTTAACCTCAGTTGACGCCAGAGAGGCTTGATTCGCTTGTTCTTCAACCATCACGCCTAATAATGTAAGTTCTTCACTCGATTTCGCTACAGCGTGATTTTCAGCACTCATCATTTCCAGGTGTTGTCTGGATGTATCCATTATATAAGTGAGAGCATGCGAATATGCAGATACCTGCATTCCAGAGGACGCTATTTCTCGTAATGTATTACCCAGCTGAAAAACAATATCACCAGCCGCTTTAGCAATTGCTCCTATTTCATCATTGCGCTTGCTCTCAACTTTTTTCGAGAAATCACCCTTTGCAATATAACCTAGCTGTTCAGCCAAGTACTCTGCTGGTTTTATAATATAAATTCGAGTTAATAAAAAAAGAGTAACCAGTAAAAATATATAACTTAACGTGAAACCAATAATTAAATAAAATGTACCGCTGTTATCTGCCAATTCATGAGCAACCGACGATTCTATTTCTTTATCAATATCTAATAATATTTCATCAATTTTTTTATTTATCGTCACAGCACTCAGATCGAATTGATCCATTAATTTATTTCCCGCCGCTGGCCCTCTTTTTACGTATTCTTGAGCCATCGCCTCCCCGTCTTTATAATATTTTTCGAAATAAGGAATGATATTTTTATAACGTCCTATATTGGCGGGATGTATTTCGGATAATTCTTTCATTAGACGTTTGAACTTTTTAGCAGCCAGTTCAGCTTCAGCTAACCCATCATCTAAACCATTTTGACCGCTTGCTATAGATAGATCAGATAGCCCCTGCTGCACTTGAGCAACAGCAATCCTTGCTTCTTTAGCTTTTTTTATAATGGGAATTAATACTTCTGAGTTATACAGCATATCGCGCTCGATTTTCTTTGTTTGCGCAATCATCATCATTGACTGTACCGCTATTAGCACAGCCATAATGGTGATAAATCCTAAAAATAATTTAGAAATGTTCAAATTTTTCATAGCGTTACGTCGATAGCCTAAAATGGATCTATCTAAAGCCTAAGATAAGATAAATTGAAATGCCAACAGCCCTATACATCTAGCGCTTTTCAACTCTATTTTAATGGCTAACCATATTAGGGTAGATAACCATCATCTTCAGGGAAATATAGCTTAGGCCTTAACAAACTGTACACACCCTCTGCCTGCTAAGGTATTCTGTTAGCCATATTTTATAAAAGCCCCTCAGTTTTCAGCATATTTCAAATAGGGCTCAAAAAGGTTTCCTAATGGCGAAGAAAAAAACAGCTTATGTCTGCACCGAGTGTGGCGCTGATCATACTAAGTGGCAAGGCCAGTGTGCTGAGTGTGGCGAGTGGAATACGCTTACCGAATTTGTGGTGGCTAGCAGTGCAAAAGCCGCGACCCGCGATGTGAAGTTTGAAGGTTATGCCGGTACGGGTGAAGAAGCTGGTAAGGTGCATAAGCTTGCCGAGATTAATCTTGCTGAAGTGCCGCGTTTTACTTCGGGCATGCAGGAGTTCGATCGGGTATTGGGCGGTGGTTTAGTGCCTGGTTCGGCGATTTTGATTGGTGGTCATCCGGGTGCGGGTAAATCGACGCTATTATTGCAAGTGATGTGTTATTTGGCGCAGTCGATGCCAACACTGTATATCACGGGTGAAGAAAGCTTACAGCAGGTTGCCCGTCGTGCGCAGCGTTTGGGCTTGCCAATGAATAACTTGCAGATGTTGTCGGAAACGAATGTAGAAGCGATTACCCGCGTTGCGCAAAAAGAGCAGCCTAGAGTGATCGTGATCGATTCGATTCAGGTGATGAATATGGATGGGGTTGAGTCCTCTCCTGGCAGCGTAACTCAAGTGCGTGAATGTTCCGCTTACCTTACCCGTTTTGCTAAGCAAACCAATACGGTTCTGTTTCTGGTGGGCCACGTGACCAAAGACGGTAATCTTGCGGGGCCAAAAGTATTGGAACACATCATTGATGCGTCGTTAATGATTGAAGGCGAAAGTGACAGTCGCTATCGCACCTTGCGTGGCATTAAAAACCGTTTTGGTGCGGTGAACGAGCTGGGCGTTTTTGCCATGCTGGATGTCGGTCTTAAAGAAGTTAAGAATCCAAGCTCTATCTTTTTATCGCGCTCAGAAGAACCGTCGGCGGGCAGTTTGGTAATGGTGGTTTGGGAAGGTACTCGCCCACTCTTGGTTGAAGTGCAAGCCTTGGTCGATGAGTCGAGTATGAACAACCCGCGCCGCGTTGCCGTCGGTTGGGATTTTAATCGTCTGCACATGTTGCTTGCGGTTTTGCACCGTCATGGGGGTTTGCATTTAGGCGATCAGGATGTGTTTATTAATATTGTAGGTGGGGTGAAAATCTCTGAAACCGCGGCCGATTTGGCGTTATTAATTGCCACGTTATCCAGTTTCCGTAATCAGGCATTACCCAGAGATTTGATTGTCTTTGGTGAGGTCGGCTTGTCGGGTGAAATTCGCCCTGTGCCGTCTGGCCAAGAGCGCTTAAGAGAAGCGGCTAAGCATGGTTTCACGCGTGCGATTGTTCCTAAAGGTAATATTCCCAAAGGTGGAATTCCTGGTATGCAGGTTATTGGGGTCGAGAAGATTAGCCAAGCTCTCGAAGCGATCTAAAAATGTAACGACTTACGCTTATTTTCGCCGTTAATTATTTCTTATTTTTCACAGCAATAATTCTACGATAATTAACGGCTCAAAAAAATACTGTTACGATCAAAAACCATAACAAATCCTCCTGTACTTTAGTCTAGTACCTTGATCGGTTAATGTATTTAATATTTCCGCAGCCTTCTCAATATCATTTTTCGACCTACCTCTCCATCCCTTACCAGTAGGCACTTTGCGCGATATTTAATAATTTTTTTATTTATTTATAAAAAATTAACGATGAAAAATTGATCACTTTATTTTTAGAGCCTCTCTTCTCTTGTTCTGTTGTGCATAGTGTTGCTCGTTTCCTTGCTGTAACATTGGTTCCAATAAGCATAATAAAAGATACAGTTTACGTAGGAAAAAAATATGTCGGTTAATATTTATAATCAATACCTTGATCAAAACACGGCTAATTATACAGCGCTATCACCGATCAGTTTTTTAGAACGAGCGGCGTTTGTTTATCCTCATAAATTAGCCACAGTGAATGGTGATGTGCGCCGTAATTGGGGTGAGGTTTATAGCCGTTGCCGCCAGATTGCCAGCGCACTTAATAAGCGCGGTTTTGGTACCGGCGATACCATTTCAATTATTGCGCCGAATATTAATGAACATTTTGAAGCCCACTTTGCGATACCGATGAGTGGCGCCGTTTTAAATTCAATCAATACCCGTTTAGATGCTGAAACAATTGCATTTATTATGCAGCACGCTGAAACCAAAGTGCTGTTTGTTGATAAGGAGTTCAGCGCGGTTGTCGATAAGGCATTGCATATGGTGGCGCATAAGCCGCTAGTGATTGATATTGAAGATGATAATTTTGAAGCTTCTGCTGGCATGCGCGCCATAGGTTCGATGACCTACGAGCAGTTATTAGCGGAAGGGGATGCCGAATACGAATACCCTCGCTTAGAAAATGAGTGGGATGCGATCACCTTAAATTATACGTCGGGCACGACAGGTGATCCAAAAGGTGTTGTTTATCATTACCGAGGGGCGTATTTAAATGCCATCAGTAATGTGATGTCGTGGAATATGGAAGATCATCCGACTTATCTTTGGACCTTGCCGATGTTTCATTGCAATGGTTGGTGCTTTCCTTGGTCTATCGCTGCAAAAGCTGGGGTGAGTATTAGTCTTCGCCACGTTGCCGTCGATGATATTTTCAATAGTATTCGTGAAAATAAGGTAACGCATTTCTGTGGCGCTCCCATTGTATTAAATATGCTTAATAGTGCTGATGATGACATTAAGGCCGGTATTCACCATGAAGTGAAAGTGATGACGGCAGGTGCACCACCACCAGCATCGGTTATTCAAGGCATGGAAGACATGGGCATTAGAGTAACCCACGTTTATGGTCTAACCGAGACCTATGGCCCTTCTGTTGCTTGCGCTTGGAACGATGATTGGAATGACCATAGCGAAGAGCAAAAATCTCACTTAAAAGCGCGCCAAGGCGTTAAGTCTCCGATGCTAGAAGGCTTAATGGTTGCCGATCCTGATACGCTCGAGCCAGTTGCTAAAGATGGGGTAACCGTGGGTGAAATTTTCATGCGCGGTAATTTGGTGATGAAAGGTTATTTGAAAAACCCTTCCACAACCGATGCGGCCTTTGAGGGTGGCTGGTTCCATTCTGGTGATCTTGCGGTATGGCATGCTGATGGTTATATCGAGATTAAAGATCGTTCAAAAGACGTGATCATTTCGGGTGGGGAAAACATTTCAAGTATTGAAGTAGAAGATGTTCTTTACCGTCATACAAAAGTGAATGAAGTCGCGATTGTCGCTCGCCCTGATGTTAAATGGGGTGAAACACCTTGTGCTTTTATTTCATTAAACGAAAGCTGTACCGCCGGTGTGGATATAACGGAAGAAGATATTATTCAGTTCTGCCGTGAAAACATGGCCTCTTTTAAAGTCCCTAAAACCGTTATATTTGGTGAGTTGCCTAAAACGTCTACAGGAAAAATTCAGAAATTTATTTTACGCGAAAAAGCGAGAGCGTTGAATGAAGCGGAGCTTGTAGAGTAATTTACTCGCGCATTCGCGAGCGCTAACGATTGTCTACCTCTTGGCCAAATCGATTCTGTCGGTTTGGTCTTTTTTTTGGTTAAAATTTAAAACAATCACGATAAGAGTAGAAGATAGGCACGATTGTTGCGAAAGCGTTGGTATTGTCTGTTGATATTGAGCAGCGCCACCCACTGTTAGCTTAAATCCAACGAAGGAGACAGAGGCTATGAATTACAGTAAAGCAATGATCGATCTGATTTCAGAAGCACGTCGCCGTGCCGCAAGTGAAGATAAACCCAGTATAAAGTTAGCCAACCCTGATGTTCTTTTAGAGTTGAACAAAATTTATCACAACTCTAACGATACCGTGCTGAAAGCGATTATTAAAGAGACCTTTCATCTTGCTGGAGAAGGCTGGCCAGATAAGCTAATAGAGCCTACTGAAGAAGAACAGCCGATTAAAGGCCCACGCTTTATTACTAAGGTTTATCGGGGTCAGACACAATTAATTGAAGTAGCCCCTGAAGGGTATGACGATAAGAAGACCAAGACTGAGCGTATTTATCGTGGTCGGGCTATTGCTTAGTAAGTATTCACTATAATGATGGCAAATTGACTCTTTGAATAATCCGCGCCATTGAAGTGCGGACTATTGAGTAAATGCTTTTTTGTAGTGCAATGCGCCGTGTAGAAAAGCGCTAAGACGATGTTTTTATTAACTCATTCAATTCTCTTTCTACCTCGGTATTGTCAGCAAGGTTTAATTCAAGCAACCGCCGCAAACTTGTTAAGGTATCAATCGACATCTTTTCAGCACGAAAGCCAGCATGCTGGCCTTCTACATGAATGAGCGTGCATGGCATTTCGATGATGACATCTTCAGATAGAATAAGCTCTACTTCAAAAGGTGTGCCTACGACGACTGGAAATCCTTCAGGGACTTCCAGTAGCATTCCTAGCATAGATATATCAATGCATTGCGCTTCCCAGCTAGAAGCTGCTACGCCGTCAATGTCATCACTGATCACCTGAACCGCATCAACAAAGTTGATGCGCCGAAAGCGCCTATGCTCTTGATCACTACCAAGGGTTCGGTCAGACATTCAGTTGCTCCCCATTCATTTTTACTAAAATTAAATATACCTAGATTAAGTCTAGCTAAATAATTGAAAAATGCTGGTATTTAATGGCTAGTGATCGGCTGCGTTTTGTAAAGCAGGAGGCATTTCTCCTAATTCCCACTTTTCATAGATAGCTTGCATGGTGCCCGCTTTGACCATTGCTTCTACTTCTTCGTTATAAATTTCAATTAATACTTTAGAAACCGAATTATCTGCAAACGCTACGTAGACATCCGTTCCTTCTGGCATTTCTTTCATCTGATAGTTTGCAAGAGATAAATTATTGCTGCTCAGTGTGCTGGCAATTTCATCCCATTCTTCAATGATGTAATCAAGCTTGCCAGCATTTAGTAATTCAAGACCTTGCTGCACTGTGCGATATTCACGTAAGGTAAAATCTATCTCAGATTCGTTGATTAAATCATAATCTTTCAGCCAGCCAATACGCTTACCTGTTAGCGAGCCGAGCCCTTCAAAAGGTGTAGAAGGATTTTTAGACAGTACCGATAAGTATTCAACATCGATTGGGTATTTCGGGAAAAGCAGTGGTTCTTCTGAATCAAGGTATTCGCCCACAATGGCATTATAAATTTGATACTTCGTCACCATTTTCAGCGCTCTATTCCAAGATACGCTTGACGGTTTTAGCTTTATATCTTGATTCGCATAAATCGACTGCAATACATCCCAATAAAGGCCAGTACCATCAGCATTGGTATAGTCTTCCCACACTGGCGCAACGATGTTAATGCTTTTGATTTGATTGCGTTTGAATTTGAATTCTTGTTCTTCTTCAGCGTATGCGCTGAAAGAGATAAAAAACGTCATTACCAGAAAAACCACTCTATTCATGCTGCTCTCGCCTCACCTTTTAATACTTACTCGTTATGTCACGCGCCTGTTTACGGCAATCCAAAGCTAATGTCAATTTTGACTGTAAGTATTTGTGAACAAAAGCGACTTTAAAATATCATCACTCACTTTGCGTTGCGGCTAGATAGAAATGAATACCATCAACCTGTCATTAATGACTTGCGTCGCAAGAACGATTCTCATAAAGTGGCCGAAAATAACTCGTGTAAGAAGATAGTATGATTAAAACAGTTAAAAAAATGACATTAGCAGCCACACTAGCGCTGCCATTCTTTAGCCTTTCTAATAGTGTATTGGCTGATGACATTATTGTTGTTGGTGCTGGCCTAGCGGGCTTAACCACTGCGTATGAACTTGAACAAAAAGGCCATGATGTCACGGTTCTTGAAGCAAGCTCTCGTATTGGTGGGCGCATGTACACACTGTACGATAAGTTTGAGCAGGGTCAATTTGCTGAAGCGGGCGGCGAATTGCTTGATGCTGTGCACGTGCATAAAAACGTACATGCGTATATTGAGAAGTTTGGCTTACAACTTGAAGAAGTAGGCTATGACCACGTTGATGAAGGCGCTTACTTTTTAGATGGTAAGTTAATTCCTTACGACCAACTTAAGAGTGTTATGGGTCGTAAAGTTAACCGTGAATACAATCGTTTCTGGGATGAATTAGAAGCATTAGGCGAGCAAGTTCATAATCCGAAAAAACCTCATAAAAGCGCCAATGCAGCATACCTTGATTCAATGTCTGTGGCCGATTGGTTAGATAGCCTTCAATTGAACTCTTATGCTCGTACCTTGGCGGATCAATATATCACTGGCGAATACGATTCCCCTGAAGCACTTTCTGCCTTGTTCTTAGCACAGCAAGTTAAAACGTATGCTGATATTGAAGATGACGACGTTGAAATTTTCCGTATTAGCGGTGGTAATAGTCTTTTACCAAAAGCATTTGCTGAAAATATTAAAGGTAGCATCAAGTTAAATACGCCAGTGACTGATATTAAGCAAACGGCTAAAGGCGTGCGTATTATTGCCAATGGCGATGTATTTAAAGCCGATTACGCAGTAGTCACTACGTCGCTACCTGCGATGCGTAACATCAACTTTATACCTGAGCTGCCTTCAAGAAAAGCAAAAGCAACTCAAGAACTTAACTATGGCTCACATACAAAAGTGATGATGCAATACAGCAAGCGCTTTTGGTTGGATCGCAATCTAGGGGGCGATACAGCTTCTGAATTACCCATTGGCTGGACATGGGAAGCAACGGATCAGCAGGCTGGCAGCACAGGGATTCTAATTGCTTATACTTCAGGTAAGCACGCTGATGTTAGACGCTTTGCAACGGAAGCCGCATTGATCAAGAAAATGCGTTCTCAGATAGAAAAAATGTATCCTGGATCTAAGCAAATGTTTATTAAAGCAGAAGTGCAATCTTGGAATCGTGAAACTTGGACTCAAGGTGGTTACACCGCTTATGGTCCAGGACAAGTTACTCAGTTTTGGGGAGCGTTCAAGAAGCCATTTGGTAAGATTTATTTTGCCGGTGAACATACCGACAACCTATACCCTGGCTACTTAGAAGGTGCTGTACGAAGTGGTAAGCGTGTCGCTCGCCAGATTGGTATGTAGCTTTATTTATCAGAGACTTACAAAGGTAAGTCTCTGATATACGCTAAAGGTTTTTAATTAATTGCCTAACGCATTCTGTAAAGTCGGTGGCATTTCACCTAAGTCCCACTTTTCATAAATTGCCTGCATTTCTCCTGACTTAACCATCGCCTCGACTTGTTCGTTATAGATTTCAATTAATATTTTTGAAACCGAGCTATCGGCAAAGGCTACGTAAACATCGGTACCTGATGGCATATCAGTCATGTGATAATTCTCAATAGAAAGATCTTTCCCTTTCAATACAAGGGCAAGCTCATCCCATTCATCGATGATGTAATCAAGCTTACCCTCATTCAATAAATCAAGGCCTTGCTCAGTCGTTCTGTATTCACGCAGACTAAAATTACGCTCTTCACTAGGGATTACATCATAGTCTTTCACCCAACCAACTCGCTTACCTGCTAACGATGCTAAACCCTGCCATTGCCCCGTTTCTTTTGTAGAAAGGACCGATAAATATTCAACATCGATTGGGTATTTTGGAAACAATAAATTCTCTTCTGTCTCGCGATACTCTCCCACAATTGCATTATACGTTTGATATTTAGTAACCATCTTCATTGCACGATTCCACGGCACAGTAGATGTCTTCAGTTTTATATTCTCGTTTACGTATATCGATCTAATAATATCCCAGTACATGCCACTGCCATCAGCATTGGTATAGTCTTCCCACATAGGGGCAACAACGTTGATGGTTTTTATTTGCCCTCGTTTAAATTCAAATGCTTTTTCTTCAGCGGTTACACTATAAGAAATTAAAAATGTTATTAATATAACTAATACTTTCATATTCAGCCTATAAGTTAATTTACAGATGAGACATTCTTACAGCAGTTAATGCCAACTCTATTTAGAGGTTAGCGTTAAATTCAAAAGAACGTCCACAACATGCAATAATTTGATGTGTCTTTATTGGCAGGAAGAATACAGCATCCAAAATTATTGACACGAACTTTTATGGCAAGGCTAGGTGTTTTAACAACATTTTACGGAAAAACATGTACTAGTTCGCGAACAGAGCAGGCTTAATACTATCATTATCAATACCAACAACCTGATAATCAGCTAGATTGATGTGCTTTGTTTGACGAATAAAGTTGTACGTATAATCAGGCCAAATGGTGAAGTTTTTTCCTGAGTCAGAGAGATACCAACTATTACAGCCCGATGTCCAAGCGGTTCCTACCATTTTGTCTTGCATGGTTTTGCAGAATGCCGTTTGAACCGTTTCTTTTACATCAATGTAATGGATGTTTTGCTGTTTCATTTTTTTAATCGCATCCATCAC
>PJEL010003823.1_pt1 | contig 12652 bp, 15 predicted proteins | sample 1853271 | NCBI WGS metagenome assembly PJEL01 (sample SAMN08108733, study PRJNA415343) | Invertebrate metagenome, whole genome shotgun sequencing project. | host: Globobulimina | place: Sweden: Gullmar Fjord | collected 2015-08 | reverse complement strand
TATCATGTCCACTAACATGATCGCTAGATATAGAACCGGAAGTCTCTGTCGAGATCTCCGCCTTATTTGGTTTATAACTACTGCTTACACCTTGTGGATCATAACGGTTCCTATGATCAACATACCCATAACCTTGATCTCTAACTAATTTTACCGAGGAGACGCTTTCAGCATCCTTCGGTAACACGATTGCTCTATCTGCCCCAAGTGTGATAGTAAACGTTATTTTCTTTGAGGCGATATTACCTATATCCCTCCATACATAAAATGCCCTTTCAATAAAATCATCTTCTTCCATCGAGATCCCATATCTTGAGTTCAATCGAGCCAGAGATGATAAAAACGGTAAACTATTATCTTTTGCTGCGAGTTCCATTACTTGTTAGTTTCAGTTTGTGTGTTAGGCTGCATTGTCATGTGCAATTTTCTATAATACTCTACATACTTTGCTGATAGTATGTCTATTATCTGGGTCTGTACAGCCATAGGCGCTGGAAATTCAATGTCGTCAGCGAATAAATCGCTTGGATACAGCGTATAAGGATTAGCAAAGACACCCCTAATAGAAATCTCTCGTAAGTTTGTTACATTCAAATTATAAATGTATGCATCCATATTATCATCATCGTTAAAAGCTTTATCAATAAACACAAAAGGTTTATTCTTAATAACCCTAGAGTATTTATGATTCTTAAAACTAGTATCAAAGTATTTTTTAAAGTTGATAGAAAAATCAGGCGGACCAACGTATATCAATGATGTATCGTCTTGGGTCATCGCTAGTCTAGGTAGGCTAAAATGATGTACCTTTTTCGGGCCCGTGGAAAATCCTCCAACAGGTGGGTGCACTAGATCAAGTAGAATATTATCTTTCTTCTGCGCAAAATCTTCAGGATTAAACCTGGAAGATAATTGAGAACTTTCTAATATAATTTGATTGCGTGTCGCTCCAACTTCGTCTTCTAACTGCGGTATAGAATATGTATGGTTATATACCTCTTTGAGACCATTAGAAATCCTAGTTCTTATAGCTGATGCTATCTGTTCTCTTGTCATATTACTTGATATAAAAATAGGGCTAGGCTTAGCACCCAGCCCTATTAGGTTAATTATAAATTACTTACTACTAGGCATTACTATCAGCAAGGAACTTAGAAACGTCAGTTGCGCCAGTTGTTCCATCACTTAAGTAAAATGTTGTAGCGACAGGAGCTCCTGTAATGAGCCACGCCATTAAGTCGTCTACAGCGCCGCCTGTAGCCATATTAGAAGCTTCATCAAGATATATGATAAAGTCCATATAAGCGTCAGTTGCGATATTACCAACTCCAAGTCCTGCGTTTGCATGTGGTCCCCACGTTTCCGCGATTCCAGCACCACCTGTAGTCTTCATTCTCCATTTAATAGTAGTGTAACTAGCACTGATAATTGGTCTCTCGTCTGGACGGATTCCATAAGCACCATCAGTTGCAGGCATACTCATACGTACGTTTTCTTCCAAGTATTTACCATCTACAATTGGTTCTGCTCCTGCTTGAGGGGCTGGGAACGCTGTAAAAGTCCATGAATCAGTATCAGTATGACCGGTTGTAGCGGCAAAAGTGATAATGAGTCCATCGCTTAAAGTATTAGTCGCACCAATATCTACACCTTCAGTGTAAGTTGCTCCACCATCATCAGACCATTTAAATACATCTGGTGTGTCCTCTGAAGTAATTGTAACGACGTAATCTTTCGCAACAACACCTGTATAAGTTGTACCGTTTGTAAGGTCATCAAGTCCTGAACCGACTGCTTGAACAACAGCTGTTATTTCAAGTGCTGTAGCAGCAGTTACAATACTACCATAAGTTTGATGAGCTAGTAAGAAAGATACTGTATTTTGAAAGCTTAAATGGCCTTCTTTAGCCTGGAGGCTAATAACATTACCTAATCCCACATGATAATTAAATGGTAATCCCGAACTTAAATTGAATTTAGTTTCATAAGCAGCAAAAGCCAAAATTAATTTAGCCGCAATTTGTGCTTGAGTGTCAGCATAGTTTAGAACTAATTCTAATACCAGCGGACGACCTCTTAAGATAAAGTCAGTTGCGTATTCTGAGCTATGACGTGAGGTATTAACCCTAATCAAAACTCTAACTGATTTATTTACATCTCCAGACACAAGTCCCATACTTGTTGGTGTTGGTGTGTCGAAAGTTAAAGTAGCGAATTTCTCCGAAATAAAACGCTGGCCCGTAGCGCTTACAATTTTGTCTTTGTCAAACGTTCCAAAACCTTTGATCTCTAATTTCCCAGTTGCCGGTGTCGACATAGGAAGTGTGGCTGGATTGTTTATAATGGCCTCTTTATACCCCATTGAATGTAACATAAGTGTTTTTGTTTTAAAAGTTTCTGTACCTATTTACCCTGTTGTAATTCCAAAGGGATAGGTGGTACCTCCTGATTTATTTGAACCTGCGTATTTACTCTCGGATTTCCAACGTTCTCTAAAAAATTAGTCGTCAATCTTTTAACAAATTCGTTCTTTAAGTAGTCCGGAAATTCTAGTACTTGTGATGTATCGCTGGTATCTACATATGCCTCGCTGGTACTCAGTACTACAGTTTCAGGTAACTTTAAATAATCTATCCGTACCTTACTTAGAGTGGTGCCGGTTATGGCACTTCCTAGGTACATCTCCACTAACGGTCTATTTTGATATTGTTTTCTACCCGTCGCTTGTTTAGCTATCCCTGTGTTATCCGTATTATCTCGTAAAAGATAATATGGTTGTCTAAAACTGGGCTTAAGGTACGCGTTAGTTTGTATATTTGTTAACATATCCAACGTTAAATGTTTCGCTGGAAACGTCTTACTTCTCAATCCTGTGCTATCTAACCAAGTTACTTCACAACTAAGTAGATGCATATAGTTTGCTTTTAATATTTTAAATTTAGTTATCTCGCCCGTTTGTACTATACTAGTATCAAGTCTAGAGACTATACTACCAACAACAACCGAACCAGCCTGTCCAGTAGCCTGAGGTAAATCAGGTGTCACTAAAAGGTACCCACCACTATTTGCTTCAGTCACTGTATGTTCACGATCTGACCCTGTAATTGATAATATATCACCAACTTCAAAAAGTTCATAATCGTCTATATAGAATTTTTGATAGAATTGTGCTCCTGGCGATAACGAAACGACAGTATCAAGTGCTGTTCCGGTGTCAGGATAAATTACATTATCTAATAAAACTCTAAGATCATCAGACATTTGTTGATTTACAGCATATAAGTTATATCTCTCGTTAGTAAAAGAACGAATAACTTTATCCATAAAGTAGTTAAAATGCTCCACCGTAAAAGTAGGAGCATTAACTTTATTCAGTTCTATTAAAGTAGCGTTATATACTTCTAATGCTGTCATATTAACTATTACTCTTTGTCGTCGTCGTTTTTATCTACTAAAGGATTTGTTATTTCATTGACTGTGCCTTCATTTATAGGTTCAACCACATTGTTTGGTTTTATAGTCTCAGCCTCAACAAAATAGTCAGGATTCACCTCTTTTTCAAGAAGATCCACCATATGTTTATTTTCAGTATTATTCAACCAATGTATGGCTGACTTCTCTGATGTACCTAACGTTACGTTTCCGTAGTAATAAATACCATTAGGATCCTTTATGATTACATTATTCTTCATCGCTTTCAATAACAACAATTTAGTTGATATATCCCTCGATTCAAATACTTCAAGTATCTTTGATGGTGCTTTATCAGCCATCTCAAGTAAAAAGTCTTTAATAGCGCCTGGAGTTGATCCCTCCATATCTACACCAAGTAATAGTGCTCTATGCCCGTGGTTAGATATTGGATCATTTAATACGAGATTACCAGCTTTAAATTTCTGTTCTTTCGCGGTTATACTCTTAACAAACTCAACACTATCTTCATGTACGTAAAACTCAGCCCCAGGTGTCATCTGGCATGCTGCTTCGCTAGCTGCGATCGCCGCTGAAAATTTCACCCAACTCCATGTTACTGCCTGTGCCGGATCACTCAGATCAAAGCGAATTCCGTGTTTCAGAACAACTTTACTATCAGGCTCGGCCCAATATATCATTGATCGTTTATCTTGTTCAGACAGTCTTGGTACGCCTAAGTACCATCCCATTCCGTCTGGAGTAGGCATTACAGTAGTTTTACCATTTTTATATACTGATCTTAATTCAATCACCCGAGTAGCGGCTGAAGAATTTTCTAATCTCTCTATAGATTTTGCATGTTCTTGATTCATCGTCTTCTTATTAACATTAATTTAATTAAAGGTGGGAAGCCAAAGACCTCCCACCATTAAATTTATATATTCTATACGTTTTCTTTTAAGATAAAAGATTTGTAAGGATTGAAAAGAACAGCCAAACTGTATCCAATTAAATGATATTCACTACCATGAACTCCAGTGCTGATAGTTCCGGATGTTTTACCATCTTTCTTACCAAGACCTTCAACATAGCCTTCAACAAGTTCGCTTCCTTCCAATGTAAACATTGATAAGTTAGGACGTCCTGTTTTTAAATCAGCAGTAGTATCCAAAAATACACCATATCCACCGTTATCAAACTCTTGTGAGAGAGCGCGATCCGGAATAAACACGATTGTGTTTCCCTGGATTGTATAAGAATCAAATTCAGCACCTGTTCTTACTTTACCACCTTTAGCTTTTGAATACAAGAAAGTAGCGTCATTTGGAGATTGAAAACGATAATCAGCCTTCATAATCTTACCAAATTGGTTATACAATCTTTCATTTACAACTGCAGCATAGATGTTACCGGTTGGACGGTCTGATTTTTCAACCATCGCCAACAGTACGTCATCAAGTACGGCAGAACTCAATTGTGAGTACAAAAATTTATCACAATAACGTTCGATTTGAGCTATAATACCGTCACCCATTGGGATATCTCTTCCTTTTTCATCCTGGTCAAGGCATTTACCGTTCACATCGTAGTTAGTTTCTGAGAATAAACAAGAGTTATTACGTGCAATCATAAAGGTGTCGAGACAATCCTTTTCATGCTGATGCATTTTGTAATATTCAGGTTTACCGTCTTTAGCGCTTTGTAGATATACTCTTTCTCTGATTTTATAGTCAGCAGAAACATCTTCTGAAGCACGGTGTCTACTGATGTAGTTCCTATGTGTTTCAGTGTTTGATAGATACTTAGTATAACCTCTCTCAGAAAATTCTGGGTGGTAATTCGAACGGTATCTTGTATATTTACCTTTTACCAAATAAGTGATATCAACAGTTTTAGTAGAATCATTACCTACTAAAATACATTGGTGACTCCACCGTTTTGGTCCCAACATCACAGGAGGAGCAATAACCATAAGTTGCTGCCTATTCTCTAGTGTGAAGGTATCGTTTTTAGCATAATATTTTTGGTCTAAAACCAAAGTAATTACTCCTTTAGCGGATCCTGTATCAGTAGATGTTGTTGCTACGTACACCTTGTGGATGTAATTCACATCGATATCCCATTGAACTGCCATGGCGTTCACTGGAGTAAAGCTATCTGACTTTTTGCTTTCATTATAAAAGACATTTTTCAGTGCGTCCGTTAATATAGGAAGAGCCAACTCTGGATAGAGTGTAGCTACCAAGCCTAATTTATGAGGCTTATCACCCAAAACTTCGTTGAAGTTCTGAACGGTCCTAGATTCGCCCATATTGTGAAGGGCGGTCTTTCTATCAACTATTTTCATTTTGTTATAGTATTAAGGGTTTACATTTCATGAAGGTCGTCCCAATCCTTGTCCTTGTCTTTTTTATCCGGATCTGGGTTTCCAGTCGGATTCTCTTTGGACTTCGTATTGTCGGTAAAGCTGATAGGAGCTCCTGGTTTCCCAAGTACATCCTCTCGTCCTCTTTTATAAGCGGCTGATTTCTCTTTTTTCCAATAAGTATCTCGTTCTGCTAGTAACTTCTCCGCATTGTAATACAAAAACGCGGCATGAAATAGTTTACTAGGATCACTAAAGATCTCATCTTGAAAGATAGAGTCACCATCGTCGGTTATTCCGAGTACTTTATCTAACACTTCATTTTTTAAATTATTGGTTAATTCAACACCGGCAATAGATTTAAGAGGAGTCACTGTAGATAGAATAATTTGTCTATCTTCTTCTACACGTTTTGTATTTGCAGCAGCTTCATCAGCTTTGATCGTAGCTTTTGCTGCATCTTGAGCAGCCTTAAACTGATTTCGCATCGACTCTACAACACCTTTATATGTTGATAGTTCCTTAGCGGCTTCAAGCTCTTTACTAATATCTTCTTCCGAAGCTTCTTTATTTGCGTTAGTTACAAACTGAGTATATATTTCCTCATCTGACATGGCTTCATAGTCTACTTCACTTTTCCCTGTAGCTAATGCGCCCATCCTCTCTTGTACCTTAGATTCGACCATTTCTTCTACGGTCGTCCGGTTTTTTCTAAGGTGATTAATTAGACCTATTTCTGCTTCATCTAGCCCATACTTTTTTTCAACAGAACCTGCGATGCTGGAGTGTAATTGTGCTAATACTTGCTCCTGTTTTTCTGCATCTAGCTCATTAAAATGAGTACTGGACTCGTCGTCAAATTTAATCATTCCACCCTCAATATCAAACAATGAGAGATATCTCTCTATGCCGGACATTTCTGCTCCCGGAGGAGTGTCGTCTTCAGGTTTCTTACCATCTTTTCCATCACCAACATCACCAGCATCTCCTGGATCTCCGTCAGTGTTACCATCTTTATTTATTAGGTCATTCTTAGTATTTAAGTTAGGATCTCCATCTCCATCTCCGTCTCCATCCCCGTCTTTGGGTGGATCAGCTGGAGGATCTTCTTTTGGCGGATCTGTATCCGCTGTTACGGTCTGCTCTTCATTATAAAGATCATCCCAATCTTTAGTATCTACCATATTTCTTCATATTTACATTAGTTATTTAAGTATTATAGTAAAAATTTGTTTTACTACTCCATTTCTTCCAATCTATCAGCTGTTATGTCATAAAATCTATCAAATGACTGGTCTAACATACTCATTAAATCGGTTCTTAATAGCTCGTGATTATCATTATATACAGGATCAAAAAGCATCCTACATATATTGTCCACCACTATTTCAACGCTAAACTCGTCCCAAATTGTTGATAACTGCGTGTCCTCATAATACAAACGTGTCATCATGTGATAGTCTGCGCTGTAGTATCCTTCGATCTTTGATTTCAGTGCACTTCTGATCAAAGTCTGCCTAAGCGAGTCTTCTACATTATTCATAGTAATAACTCTATGGATATCCTCTATAATCTTATATTTCGAGGCTCTCAAAGCTATTCTTGATATTTCCTTTGCGCTAGATAACGTAAGGTTATTCATATTACCATTCCGCATTAACAATAAATTCCATGATATATCACTAAGTTGTTTATCAATATTTGATAATTTAGTTGTCTGCGTATAACTCGTTAATACAGGAGTCATCCCTATAATAACGACCAATACAAGTGATATCACAAAAACATGACCCCTACTCATCTTGTCTAAAGCTTTATTAAGCCATTTTAATTCCATGTCAATGTTTTTATTTTATTAAATGGTTAAATACATTTTAGTTATCTGTGTCTATACTGGATCGCCAGCACCTGACGGATTGGTATGAATCTCGGCAATATCAGCTTTCATAGCTGAAATTAAAGTATCCATCGATTCACTAGATGATACCGAATAATTTACATTATATGCATCTGGAGTTGAGGAATTCACATTCACTGATTGGATACCTAACTCGCTTGCTTCGTCGTCGATCTTGACATATCCTCTAATAGAGTCCTGTAATGTATCATCACTTGACAAAGAATATGAATAACTAACTGTTATCAAACCTATAACGTTTTCCAATACACGATTTGTGATTGAACTGATTACTGTAAGCATAATTATATCAATTAATTTGTTTATCTTTAATTTACAATAACCAAAAGTGCTGCTAGTGTTGCTAATACACCAGTTCCAACACCAACAAAGAAGGATTTTCTCTTCTCCTTTTTGGCCTGTTTCTTAGCGGCTTTAGCATCAACTACTTGCTCCTCAATTATGGTATCCTTAGAAGCACTTATCTGTTTCTGTGCCGCTAACTCAACATCTTTCTCTTTAATTATATCTATTTTAAGATTATTTGACCTGGTTAATTCTGTTATCAATATTCCCTGAGTCAGTATTACTCCTTTATTAAACCCATTCTGCGCTATATTCAAATTAGCGTACTTCAATTGAATTGGAGTCATTTGTATGTTTGTGTCACGAGTGATTGTAACTGGACTACCACTTTTATCTGCGAAGTATGTGCTATCCTCTTTAAGAGAATAGTCAGCTACCACACCCGTTATACTATCCAGACCTTCTTCCAAACCTTCTATCTTCGAGCGGAGTCGTTCCACTAGTACATCACTCTCTGCTACCTCTTTTGCTAAAGAGTCAGAGGTTCGTCTGGAAACTAGTATACTATCTTGTAAATCATTTATCTTGGCGACCATCTCATCCTTCTGAGATGTATCAATTATATATTCCGGTTCCTTAGTAAAAGCAAAATACACAGCAACTAACGCCACCACCCCAAAGATAACGGCTATAAGACTACTCTTGGTAAGATACTGATTATTCACTCTATTCTCGGACATATTACTACTATTATAGTTAAATTTATTTTCTTATCTTTTCAATAATCTCGATGTTCCACCATGCGATGGGTTATTTACCTTATACCACTCAGACTTATCAATTAGTTGTGCCTCTATTACTTTTCCATCAGCTCCTTGTACGTATTTTTCATAACCTCGACCAGCCTCTCTATCCCAAGTTCTTCTATATCTTAATGTACTAGTATCAGCGATAGGTTGTACTTCTCTAATGGGAATATTATTATCTACGTTAGGACTAATATTACCTAATCTAGTATTCAATTTATTCGATTTAGGTAAATGTGACACTCCGGTGGGTTTAACAAATCCCAGCATCGGTGCATCCGAATCTGACTTATAAGTTGGGGTTACTAACGCACTCTCGACTAGTTTCATATCAGGGTGATTTGCTATGAACTTATTAGCTTTCTCAAATTCACGTCTAAATGGCGTATGTATACTGTCTAATTTACGATCGTAAATATTTTCCCATTGTCGTGCTTTACTCTCAGCTGTTCCTGGCGTATTAGCCCTAAACGTAGAGTCCATACCATAGTTTTCTGATAGTGCGTTATGTGCTGCCCAAGTCTTATCCCATAAAAGAGGTAAATTCTTAGTAAGATTATATCCCTTTAAACTATCAAGATACATTTTACGTTGACGTTGTTCTCTAAAAGTTAATCCAGATACATTAACCGTAGGTAATGTAGTATTTTGAGTAACCTTTTGGGTAGGGTTTTTATCTCCTTTTAGTATTGGCATATCTATATTTTATTAAATGTCCTCCAGTATACGTCATGTCCGGCATCTATCCACTTCTTAACTATCTTAAAGAGGGCCTTCTCAGCTGTTCCCTGAATCTTATTACCGTGCTTGTTGAAGGCTACGAGAACGCAACCTTCTGTGTCCTTATGAGAATTTCCTCCGTGAATATATGCGTATTTAAACGATATCCCGTAATGAGTTAGTGTAATTCCGTCTTTCTCAGTATAGAGCACCAAAACATCACGTTTAAACTTGTTGGATCTCCTAATTCCCACCTTATATCCTTGTGGATTCTCTGGAAGTCCGGTATGCTCGTATACCTTAACGCCATAAGGCCTTAAAGTATCCTCTAATGTATAACAGAATTTTTTACCTTCTAAGCTAATATAACCTAGAGTACTCTGTGGATGAAAATCATCGCGAAAATGATCTATAAATTTCGTTTCCATATTACTTCTTCTTCTTCTTTTTCTTTAATATGGCTTTCCTCTTCTTCTTCATAGGTTTAGGAGTGGCCTTCTTTAATAAGCCTCCGCCGTAGTATGTATTTCTATTATTCACTTGCATGTCTAGTCCCTCTCATTCATTTCTGGATCATTATATGAATAATTACCAGTATTATTACTTGACGCATCACCACCGGCGGCGTCGTAAGCTTTATTATAAGATTTACGTATCGTCTCGCCTATTATGTATGTATATAAAGGAGAGTTAGACATTAATAAAAATGTACCCATGGCCACCAGTACTTCTGGTGCCACAAACAATGTAATCATTCCTATAGTTAAATTAATAGCTATCACGATAATCGCAAACTTAAGTCTTTTACTTTTAGTTAATCTCATTTGATCCCTAATTTTCGATGTATCCTCTTTTTAAATACTCTATAAGTCCACGGTCCCCACATACGAATCATCATATCATGATACGCTGTATCTCGCCCACCAAAATACGGTTCCGCCTTTAAGAAGTGAGGCGTCTTCTCTGAGTATATCTTTTGAAACTCATCACCTATCTCGCCCCAATAATGTAAAGCCTCGGCTCTCAACGATGACTTAAATATCGTTCCCGTCTGGACGGAATTAACGGTTAACGCTGTCCATCTTTGTTTACCGTCCTTTACAGTGTTATTATAAACATAGAGAGCCACAATAATACGTCCAGGTACATCAAAGTCAGGCTGCCATACGAAGCGACCAGAGAATTTGTGTATTAAGAATCCAAAGAACCCATATAACTTATTCCACCCACTATACCTAATATTATCTCGAGAATACCAGCACTCAGGTGAGAAGTAGACAAATCTCGTCATAACCTTACTAAAATGTAATAAAAACGTTCTGCGTACCACTTCAGCGTTCACAATACCTAATACCAACGATATAAGTAATCTTATTCTCGATGAGTTATAATGCCTTCCTTTTTTAATGGTATATTTCATAATTATGGTATTGTTATAATATATACTATTTATAGAAGTTAGCTATATCTTAAATATCTCTAAAAACTTAACTTCCATTACTCCGTCTTCGGATAATTCTGCGTTTGGATCGGTGCCACAGTATTGCCCTTTTACCACATCAAATAGTATATGGTTTTCACCACTCGGGATTCCTTTCTTCATTCTCTTGACCACCACTCCATTTATTTTATATACTACACTATATGGACCAAATTCAATCTCATATAGATAAAATTCCTTACTTGGGTTAAAATTCTTATTATACCTCGCGTTATGTAGAGTAGATTTCTTCCCATAAGGTCCACCGTAATCATATCCCCAATGATGCGTTACAGCAACCTCGTTCTCCCACTCGCCACAGTGCTCAAAAATGTCACACTCCGGAGTTCCGCTTTTACCGAACAACCAAAACGCACTCCACATTCCTGTAGCGCACGGACATTTAACTAAGGCCCTAACAGTCCCATACTTTATCGTAAAGTTAGAGAAGAGATATGCACTTTTAGCGTCCTTCTCTTTAGGTTGTGTAAGTGTAATACCTGTACTAGTCTTCTTCACGTTATCATCTGATGATTCATGTGCTGCCCATGGCTTACTTAACCTAAACATAGGATCTTCTCCATGTACATATCCTTTTTCCCACCCCTTCTTCCACGGCATATTACCTATAGTAATATCCTGCATTTTAAAGAGGGTGCGTTCTCCTTTCGGAGTGTTATTTAACATTGATGTACGATACGGCGGTATCTTCCTAAATCGAAATATCCAACTCTCTATTAAACTTCTTATATCCATTATTTCTTATCTTTATCTTTGATTACATCTTTAAATAACTCTATCATCAAATCCATCTGTGCTCCATGCTCAATTAATATATTTTCGTTATCGTCCACATCCAGGATTGTATTATTCTGTATATCAATCTTATTAGTCAGTCTCCTATTTATAGTAGTAATCTCGCCCTCATGAAAGGCCTCCTTCAGCTGATAACTTAAAATAAAGTCGTTCATCTTCTTCTCTAGACTATCAATCCGATTCTCCTCTATCTTAGCATCCACCTTGGTCTCGTATCTAGAATCCAACACTAATCCACCTATAGCCAGTACAACAGCAATGATCCATGTTATGTTGGCCTTAGCCAGGTCGCTTAAACTCTCAAATTTCTTCATCATAATATTTTATGCTATTCGTGTCGCTTTCCAATCTCCACTACTATATCCGTGAACAAATACTATATTACCAACCGCCAATGTAACGTTACTTCCACTACCATTTAAAGTATCGGTACCATCTCCATCAATATCAGCACTAAAAGACCCTATATTATGTACAATATAAACTCTATCCTGTGTCCACGCAGGTAAATCAAACACCTGAGAACTGCCCTCAGGATTCAAATATACTACTACCTCGTTACCAAACGCTGATGATGACCCATACTCGTTACTCTTTAATGACATATTCTTCAAAGCCTTCAACGTTCCAGAAACCTCGGCGTTATTGGTCACCTCGACTGAGTCTAAGAAAGTCTCTCCAGATGATACAGTTAAATTACCTGTAGCAATAGTTAAAGCAGCTCCGCTTAATACACTAAATGTAGTGCCATCAAAGGTCAATTTCGCCTCACCCTCAATCGTATCCGCATCAGTAAACACAGCCAATTGGTTATTAACCGGCGTACCTGTAGTATCCACGTATCCTCC
>PJEL010003822.1_pt1 | contig 12652 bp, 11 predicted proteins | sample 1853271 | NCBI WGS metagenome assembly PJEL01 (sample SAMN08108733, study PRJNA415343) | Invertebrate metagenome, whole genome shotgun sequencing project. | host: Globobulimina | place: Sweden: Gullmar Fjord | collected 2015-08 | reverse complement strand
ATAGAAAAATCATTTGATGAAAATTTATATATTTTAGATGAAAATGGTAATTTTTTATTACACGATGAATTTTCATGGTCAAAATATTTTTACCCAAATGAAACAATACATAAAACAATTCCACTTTACTCAAAACAAGTTTTAAAATACAAAAGTTTTATTAATAATGATTTTATTTCTAAAAGACTTTACCTTACTTCTGAAAAATACATAATTATATTTGTTTACCGAAATAAATTTAATCTTGAAAAAGAATTTCTAAATTTTAAAGAATATAATTATTCTATTATGATTATAACTTTGATAATTACAATTTTGTTATCAATGATTTTAACTACTCCTATTATGAAGTCAAATAAAAAGATTTTAGATAAAAATAGAGATTTAGATTTGACTATAAAAAAGAATTCACAAGATTTAAATGAAAGTCTAGAAATTATAGATAAACATGTTATGGCCTATGAAATGGATAAAGAAGGGAATATCATAAATGTAAGTGATGCTTTATGTCAAACTTCTGGATTTTTAAAAGAAGAAATTATTGGGTTTGATTATTATTTTTTAATTTCATCTTCAATGGAACCTGATATTCATAATAATATTTGGTATAAATTATATAAAGGTGAATCTTGTTCTAAAGAGTTATTAAATCAAAAAAAAGATGGTTCTAAATATTGGGTAGAATCTTACTTTGAAGTAGTTCAAAATGAAAAAAAAGAAATAATAGGATTTCATGTAATCTTAAATAATATTACGGATAAAAAAATCATTGAGAATCTATACTCAGATTTAAATTATCAAGTAGGACAATATAATGCTATTTTTGAAAATGTAAATAATGGAATTGCATTAATTGATTTGAAAGGAAATTTTTTAAAAGTAAATTATATGTTTACTGAATTTCTAGGTTACCAAAATGATGAGTTATTAAAAATGTCATGTTTTGATTTAGTTGTAAAAAGTTCAGTAAAAATTTTATTGAAAATAATTGCACAAGCTAAAGAAATTGGCTCAATTTCACATATTGAAAAAATATTTATGCATAAAGATAATTCTTTTATTCATCTAGAAATTTCACTTAGTTTATTACCTGATAAAAGTCATTTTGTTTTGGTTATAGATTCTTTAGAAGATAAAAGAAAATTACAAGAACTAAATCAAAATCTTGCGTTAAAGATAAAAGAAGAAGTAGAAAAAAGTAGACAAAAAGACAAGATTCATCAAGAAGAACAAATAAAAAATGTAAAACTTTCTTCAATAGGTTCCTTAGCCGCTGGAATTACACATGAAATAAATACTCCTTTGACATATATAAAAGGTAATTTTGAAATGATGGGATATGATATTGAAGACTTACCTAATAGTGAAATAAAAACAAGAATGCTTGAAGATAGTGAAAAAATAAGTGATGGATTAAGTAGAATTGCAAATATTGTAGAATCAATGCGTGAAATATCTCAATCCTCAAAAGAAACAAAAGAAGATATAAATATCTATCCAACTTTATTTACATCTCTTACAATGGCTTATAATAGATCTAAACAAATATCAAGAATTTATATAAATAATAAACTATTTACATTGGGAAATATGAATAAGAATGAATATAAGTTTATATGTAATATTCAAAAAGAAAGAATAGAACAAGTTTGGATAATCATAATAAATAATGCTTTAGATGAATTAGTTAAAATTGAAGATTATGAAAAAAGAATTCTAAATATAAATATTTCAGAAAAAAAAGAACACATATTAATTTCATTTAAAGATAATGCTGGTGGGATTAGTGATGATATTATTGATAATCTCTTTGATCCTTTTATTTCTTCAAAAGAACATAGTGGAATGGGAGTAGGTTTAAATATTGCAAAAAGTATAATAGAACAACAAAATGGAGAAATTATTGCATTTAATGAGAAAGATGGAGCAGTATTTGAAATTACTTTAAAAAAGAGTACAGAAAATTAAATAAAAAAGTTATACCTAAACTTACAATTGTTACAATCGCAAAAAAGAAAAAGTTAGATTATTTAAGGATAAATTTGAAAATTGCATTTATAGGTGACATCGTTGGAAGACCTGGACGAAAAATAATAAAAGATAATTTGACAAGAATTAGAAGAGAATATAATATTGATTTTGTAATAGCAAATGGTGAAAATGCTAGTCATGGTTTTGGTTTAACAATTAAAAACTGTGATGAATTACTTAAAATGGGAATTGATTTAATAACAGGAGGAAATCACTCTTTTGACAAGAAAAAAGAGATGATGGTTTTACTTGAAACAAAACCTGTATTAAGACCAGATAATTATCCTGAGGGTTTAATTGGAAGTGGACTTAAAATTTGTGATGTTCAAACAGAAAATGGGATAGAAAAACTTGCAGTTATAAATCTTATGGGACAATTTTGTATGCCAATTGTTGAAAATCCATTTAATTGGGCTAAAAAATTATTAGCACAATTACAAGAAGATGGTATAAAAAATATCTTTGTTGATTTTCATGCTGAAGCTACAAGTGAAAAGAGAATTATGCTAATGATTTTACAAAATCAAGTTAGTGGTATTTGTGGAACACATACACATATAGGTACTGATGATTTACAAATATTTAATAATACTGCTTATCTTACAGATATTGGTTTAACAGGTTGTAGAGATAATGTAATTGGTATGGATAAAAGAATACCAATACAAAAAGCAACAACTGGTCTTGGCGGACATTTTGAAGTTCCAAGTACGGGTAAATCAATTTTACAAGTGATGGTTATTGATATAAATGAAGATGGAAAAGCAATTGATTGTTTTAAAATTAAAAAATTATGTAATCAGAAAGAAGATATTGTTACTAAGGCAATGATTGATTAGTATATTAAATTCTTATGACCTTTTTATATATTTAAAAGGGCAAGATTTAATTGATGAAAAAAATGAATATTGGTGGCCTAGTTCTTCTTCTTTTGAAGTTTTATTAGGTGCAATATTAACTCAAAATACAAAATGGACTAATGTAGAAAGTTCATTAGCTAACTTAAAAAAATTAAATATAAATTCACTTGAAACTCTAAGTCAAATGGATTTATTAGTTTTAACTCATGCAATTACACCAAGTGGTTTTAAAAACCAAAAATCAAAAAGATTAATATTATTAGCAAATAACATTTTAGAAGAATATGGAGATTTTGATAATTTTTGTTTAAATACTTCCAGAGATTGGTTATTAGAGCAAAAAGGAATTGGTCCAGAAACTGCTGATGCTATTTTGTGTTATGCTTGTAAACAAGATTATATGGTTGTAGATTCATATACAAATAGGCTTGTTAAAAGATTTGGATATAAATTTGAATCATATGAAGATCTTCAAGCTTGGTGCGAATATGGAATTAATGAAAATTACGATAAAATTGCGCAATTATATAGCTCAAAAATAACATTGAATAAAATTTATGCTAGATTTCATGGCAAGATAATAGAGTTTATGAAACGCAATCCAAAGGGTTAATTTATGATAATAATTCCACAAACTAAAGGTGGAGTAGGGAAATCTACTGTTGCAATGCAAATTATTGCACCTTATTTATATAAAAAGCATGGTAAAAGAATTACCTATATTGAAATTGATGATGAAAATAATGATTCTAATTCATTTACAAGAACTGAAATTGTAAATAAAAGAATGTTAGGTACAAATAGACTAACAGAACTTGATGAATTAATTTTAATGGATGATAATCATGAGGTTATCGTTGATGTTGGAGGAAATAAAACTTCTGCATTAGTTTTGGATGAAATAAAAAAAGTTGGTTCATTTGGAAATGTTAAGTGGATTATTCCTTTAGGGGATGGCGAACTTGATGGAAAAAATGCAATTTCAACAATGAAAAAAATTAAAAAAATTGAACAAAACTCAGAAGACAATGTAATATTTGCTTTAAATAGAGCAATTTCAATGCATCCTGATTATATTCAAGAACAATTTATTAACTTTTTTGGTCATAAATATTTAGAATCAAATTCAGTAATTTGTGATTTTGTTAAAAATCCAAAATATTTTCCTGTACAAAATGATAAAGTTATTACAATGAGTAGATATTTAGGTTCTACTGTTTGGGAAATGGCTTACAATAATACTGACTTTGCAGCAAAAGCAATTCAAGCAAAAGAGTTAGGTGATATAGAAAGCGCTAGAAAATATTTGTTTTTTAGAAGAATTCAAACTGAATCAAAAGATTATGTTCTTAACGTTTTAAATAAAATATTTTTCGATTTAGATCAGTGGATTGATATTAAAAAATGAGTGAAATGAGTTTTAAACAAGCTAAAGAGCTTGTTGAACGAATGGAATTTTCAGAAATTGCACTTAAGAGAGCAGTTAGTACTTTAGATAAATCAACTAAAAGTTTTGATAAATCATCTAAAACTTTTGATAATACAATAAAACAACAAGAAAATGTTCTAAATAAAATACCTAAAAGTAATAAAAAATTATCGTATATGTTTATTGCTGTTGCTTTAAATATAGGCTTTATTTTGGGTTTAGTTGTGGGTAAATACGTTTTATAAAATAAGAAAATAGGATAGTGTAATATGGGTAAACAAGAAAAAATCGTATCAATGTTCAATGATATTGCAGGAACATATGATGTAGCAAATAGAGTTTTATCAATGGGAATTGATAAATCATGGAGAAATAAAGCTTGTAATAAAACTTTTGAACTTTACAACAATAAAAAGATAGAAAAAATTGTTGATGTTGCATGTGGTACAGGTGATATGATTGATTACTGGCAAAAAGTTGCAAATACTAATAATATTGAATTATCTAATATCGTTGGAGTTGATCCAAGTGTTGGAATGATGGCAGTTGCAAAGAAAAAATTACCTGAAGTAGAATTTATTGAATCAGGTGCTGCTGATATGCCTTTAGAAAATGATAGTGCTGATATTATTTCTATTTCATATGGTATTAGAAATGTAGTTCAAAGACAAGAAGCATTTTTTGAATTTGCAAGAGTTCTTAAAAAAGATGGACTAGTAGTAATTTCTGAATTTACTAAAAATGAAAAAACTAATCCTTTAGACTATTTAACTGATTTTTATATGAATAAAATTTTACCAGTATTAGGTGGAATGATTTCAAGAAATAAAGAAGCTTATACGTATTTACCAAATTCAATTGATGAATTTTTAACTACTGATAATTTATGTAAAGAGTTAAAACAAGCAGGTTTAGAACCAGTTCATGTTAAAGCTTTTTCTATGAATATCTCAACACTAATTATTGCAAGAAAAATTTAATTTTCTTGTAATAATCATAGGATTATTATGAATACACCAATTTCAGTTTCAAGCTTAAATGCTCAAATAAAATCCTTACTTGAAACGACTTTTATACAAGTTTATGTAGAAGGTGAAGTTTCAAACCTTACTTATCATAACTCTGGCCATATTTACTTTTCTGTAAAAGATAATACTTCAACAATTTCATGTGTAATGTTTAGAGGAAATACTAAATATTTAAAGTTTCAATTAGAAGTTGGACAACAAATTGTCATAACTGGAAATATAACAGTATATGCTCCAAGAGGTAACTATCAATTATTATGCAATAAGATTGAACCAGCGGGACAAGGCGCTTTGGCATTAGCTTATGAACAATTAAAAAATAAACTTGACTCTCAAGGTTTTTTTAGAAATGAAATAAAAAAACAATTACCAACTTATCCTAAAAAAATTGCTTTAGTTACATCAGCAACTGGTGCTGCAATTGAAGATATGAAAAAAGTTGCTTTACATAGATGGCCTTTAGTTGAGCTAATTTTAGTACCTGCTTTAGTTCAAGGAGAAGGTTCTGCATATGATATTTCTAAATCAATTGAGTATGCTGATAAACTTAATTGTGATCTTATGATAGTTGGAAGAGGTGGTGGAAGTTTAGAAGACTTATGGGCTTTTAATGAAGAAATTGTAGCTAATGCAATCTTTTATGCAAATACTCCCATTATCTCAGCGGTTGGTCATGAAGTTGATTATTTGATTTCGGATTTTGTAAGTGATAAAAGAGCTGCAACTCCTTCAAATGCAATGGAAATTGCACTTCCTGATATTAATGAACATAGAATGTATTTAGATTCAATGTCAAATGAGTTAAATTCAAAATTTAAAAATATCTTATTTAATAAAGAACAAGTATTAGTAAATATGAAAAAATTATTTGAACAGAATTCAATAGACTCAAGATTTAATTTTATTGAAGCAGAGATTAAACTTTTGATTTCATCATTTAATAATCATTTAGGTCAAAAAATAAATAATTCACAAAATAATATTAATTTATTAAAGAATCAATATGAAAATAGTTTTTCACAAATTTTAAATAAATATCAAAATGAAATAAATATGCTTCAAAATGCATATGCATATAATCATCCAAGTAAAAAAGAAAAAAAAGGTTTTGTTCAAATATCAAAAGATAACAAAATTATTTCAATGGAAAAATTAAAAATAGGAGATGAATTATCTCTTCAAACTCCTGACTATATTGGAATATGTACATTAAACGAAATAAAAAAACAATAATATTTACTTTTATTATAGTTAAAATAATGATTGTTTAGTTATAATATGCCAAAATAGGCTAAATTTTTCTGCCAATAAAAGGAACATTCATGAACAAAGATGATGAAAAAGTTATAGATTATACAAATACAAGTGAGTTTATGACATTTGAATTAGGTGCTATGAAGTATGCAATTGAATTACCAAAGATTAGAGAAATTCTAACTTACCCTGATAATATAACACCATTACCAAACATTTCAAACTGGGTAAAAGGTCTTATTAATTTAAGAGGAGAAGTTGTACCTATCCTTGATATTAGAATTAAATTTAATATTAGTGAAGGTACTTATGATGAAAATACATCCGTAATTGCTGTTATTACAGAAGATAAAAGAATGATAGGTATTATTGTTGATTTAGTTGATGATGTACAAAGACTAGATACTAGTACACTTGCACCTGTATCTGAAATGGGTTCTGCAATTCCATCTAAGTATTTAAAAGGTTATGTAAGACTTGATAACAATGAAATGCTTGTTGTTATGGATATTGAAAGAGTAGTTGCTAAAGAAGAATTGACAGACTAAGTATTGGAAAAATAATGCAAGATAAAATATTAAAATTAAGAAAACTTAAATTACTTTTCGTGGAAGATGAAGAAGATTTACTTGGTATTATTAGTGATGCTTTAACAAAATTACAAGTAAATTTTTTAACTGCTACAAATGGACTTGAAGCCTTAAAATTGATTGATGAACATGATGATATTGATGTTCTTATTACAGATATCAATATGCCTTATATGAATGGTTTAGATTTAATAAAAAACCTTCAAAAAAATGGTTTATTTATGCCTGTAATCATTATGTCTGCTCATACAGAAACTGAATATATTACAAAAGCAAAAGAATATGGTGTTGAAGAATACTTACTTAAACCCTTTGATTTTATTAAGTTTATTGAATTAATTACAAATATGGAAATAGAATAGTTCAATGTCTATTGATAAAAAGTTGTTAAAACGTTTAAAAATATTATACGTAGAAGATGACGAAATAATTAGAAATGAATTATCAAAACTATTATTAGGATTTTTTGGAAAAGTTTTTATTGCCAATGATGGTGAAATGGGTTTAAAAACTTTTTTAACAAACCAAGATAATATTGATTTAATTTTAACTGATATTAATATGCCAAAATTAAATGGTATAGATATGATTAAAAAAATTAGAGATATAGGAAGTCCTGTTCCTGTATTTTTTGCAACTGCGTATTCTGATAGTAACTTCTTATCTCAAGCTATAAAATTAAAAGTATATGAATATATTGTAAAACCTATTGATATTAGAAATTTTTTAAGTTCGATGAATGAACTTGCTAATGTTTTATATCAAGAATTTTTAATTAAAAAACAAACTTCTGATCTAGCAAAATATAAAGAAATAATTGATTCAAATAATATTGTTATTAAACTTGATATTGAAATGAATATAATTTATGTAAATGAATTATTTTGTAATATCACAGGATATACTAGTGATGAACTAATAGGTCAGGAGTTTAAAATTTTAAAACATCCTGATATTTCAGTTGAATTATATAATCAAATGTATGTGAAAATTTTAAATAATAAGCCTTGGCATGGAAAACTAAAAAATATATCAAAAGAGGAAATTGTTTACCATACTGATTGTTATATGATTACCACTTTAAATTCATCAGGAGAAATTACTGGTGCTATATCAATTCAAAAAGATATTACAGAAGAGTTAAGTAAAAAAAGAGGTATACAGCTTTCTTTGATGAAAGATAAAAGTGAGATTTTTATTAAAAGTAAAGAGGGAAGTGCTGAACAAGGTATGATTATTAAAAATCTAGAAAATAGAATTAATAATATAAATAACGATTTAGTTAAATCTCAAAAAATTAGTCAAAAGTGTATACATTCTTTAGATAGTATAACAAATGAAAATAGAAATTTAAATGCTGAGTTATCTACATATAAGAAAAATTCTAACAGATATAATAAATCTTTAATTTTAACAAAAGAAAATAATGAGTTAAAAACTGAATTACAAAAAGTAAATGAAAATTTAACTAAGTATGATAGTAAAAAAGAAAGAGAAATTGATAAAATAAAAACTTCTTATGAAAAGAAAATTGATGATTTAGAGAAGAAGTTAAAAAGTATGGAAACTACTGAAGTTTTACATCAAAAATTAACTTATTGGAAAGAAAAAGCAAAAGATGAATCTCAAAAAAATGAAGATTTAGAGAAACAAATTATTGCTTATGGTGATAAAACATTCATGGAAAAGATTTTTAATTAAAACTCTATTACTTCTTCTCCTAAATTTCCATTAGGTATATTAACTTTTATTTCAGGTAATGGTGATGTATTTGTATAATATTCAACTTTTCCATTTATTTTTGATTCATATACATTTTCAGGTTTAGCAAAATTTCTTTTAATTTCTGGATGTATTTTTAAATAATTTTTATAGAAGTGTGAAAATACTGGTGCTGCAATTTTTCCACCAGTTTCACTTTTTCTCATTGGTTTATTATTATCATTTCCAAACCATATAATTGTTTGTATTGAAGGTGAGTATCCACAAAACCAAGCATCTACATTATTATTTGTAGTTCCTGTTTTTCCTGCTAAGTCAATTCCTTTAACTCTTGCATTTCTTCCTGTTCCTCTTTTCACCGTATCATGTAAAATAGAAGTCATTAAAAATGTTTGTTCGGGGGAATTAACTACTTTTCTTTCAGGTTCGAAGAATACAGTATCACCTTTACTATCTGTGATTTTTTCAATTATATATGGTTTTACTTGTACTCCATGATTTGCAAATACACTATATGCTTGCGTTACTTCTATTAGAGTTGCCGACATTGAACCAAGTGTAATTGATAAATCATAAGGCATATCTTTGAATCCATAAGATTCTAAACCTTTATACATAACTGAAATACCAGTATCTGTAACTAAGTTTATAGTAGATAAATTTCTTGATGAAACAAGTGAATCTCTTAAAGTTATAAAACCTTTAAAGTTTCCTCCATAATTCCTAGGTTGCCATTTTTTTTCTTCATCTCCAACTTTGTAATTATAACTTCTAGAAATATCAACTAACCTTGAGGCTGGGCTTAATCCTTCATTTAAAGCAGTTTGATAAATAAATGGTTTAATTGAAGATCCTGGTTGTCTTTTTGATTGAACAGCTCTATTAAACATTGATGTCTTATAATCAACACCACCTACAAGTGCAAGTATTTTTCCTGTTTGGCTTTCAATGGATACTAATGCTCCATTTAAATCTTTAACAAAAGTATCATTTTCTAAGTCTTTTTCTCTTTCTCTATAATACTGATCTCTTTTTAAAGCATTATTATAAGAGATTTTCAAACCTTCTTTTGCAATGTTTTGAGCATCTAAATCAATAGTTAATTTAATTTTATATCCACCTGATTTAATATCAGGGATATCTGGTTTTAATAGTTTTATTACATAATCAATAATATATGGGGCTTTATTTTTAGTTAGGGTTTGATTGAATATCTCAGGTGAAGCTTTTAATGCATTTTCATACTGCTCTTTATTAATCCACCCAAGAGTATTTAATCTTGTCACTACTTGATTAGCTCTTGCTAATGATATTTTTAAATTTTTTGTTGGGTCATAAAAACTTGGAGCTCTAGGAAGTCCTACTAGTATTGCAATTTCCTTTAATGTAAGTTCATATAAATCTTTTTTAAAATATCCTCTAGCTGCTGTCTTAACACCATAATAACCATGTCCAAAATAAACATGGTTTAAATATCTTTCTAAAATTTCTTCTTTACTTAAAACTGTTTCTAATCTAATAGCTAATAGTGCTTCTTTGATCTTTCTTATTAGCTTTTTTTCTCTTGTTAAAACTAACATTTTAATTAATTGTTGAGTTAAAGTACTTGCTCCTTCAACAAATGCACCAGCTTTTATATCTTTAATTATTGCTCTTGATATTGCATCTGGATTAATTCCAATGTGTTCAAAATATTGAGTATCTTCAATTGCAACTAAACCTTCAATTATTTTTGCAGGAATATCATCATATTTAACATATTCTCTATTTTCTTTTACAAATGTATTTGCAATTAATTTTCCATTTTTATCAAAAAATTGTGTACTTTGTTTTGGTACATAATTTACAACTTTATCAATATCATGTTTTATATCATTATATAAAATGAATAACCATGTAGTTATACCTATTGTTATAATTAAAAAAAAACTAAATATATATTTAAACATATTATTTCCTAAATTCTTTATTTTGAAATGTTGAGTTGATTAATATTTTTGTATATTCTTTTGTAGGCTTTGATAATACATCTTTTGTAAAACCTTTTTCTACAATATATCCGTCTTTTATAATCACAATTTCATTACATAAATTTTTTATAGAATCAATATCATGTGTTACGTATAAAATTAATATTTTCAATTTTATACATAAACGTTTTATTAGTTCTATTATATTATTTCTATTATTTACATCTAAAGCAGTAGTTGGCTCATCTAGTAATAAAAGTTTTACATCTTTACTTAAAACTATTGCTATTATTACTCTTTGAATTTGACCGCCACTTAACTCACTTGGAAATTTTTTTAAAACCCAAATATCCAAGTCAACTAATCTAAGTACTTCTTCTTTTTTTTCATTAGAACAAAAAAACTGTTCATTGATTTTTGTCATAGGCGATAAAGATGTAAATGGATTTTGTGGAATAAAACCAATATTATTTGAATTTAATTTAAATGATGAATTAATATCTTTTTTTAACTCTAGATTTTGAGGTAATAAATTTAATAAAGCTTTTAATGTGAGTGATTTTCCACTACCACTTTGTCCTATTAATGCAGTTGAAGATGATATGTTAAAAGAAATATTAACAAGAATATCATTCTTATTTTTTATTTCTAATTTTTTTATATCAATATTCAACATTGTAATTCCTTTAAACTAAAGGTTCATCCATTTCTTTAGGAATATCTAGATTCATAAGTTTTAAAACAGTAGGTGCAATATTATTTAAACTTCCATTTTTAACTTCTTTTACATCAGGAGAAATTACAAAACAATAAACATCTCCAACTGTATGGTTTGTTAAAGTATTTCCTTCTTCATCTTTCATTCTTTCACAATTTCCATGATCTGATGTTAAAATTAAGTTATAGTTTAATTCTTTTGCTTTTTTAATTATTTGACCAACTTCTTTATCTACTGTTTCAACAGACTTTATTGCTGCTTCCAAAATACCAGTATGTCCAACCATATCACCATTTGCAAAGTTAACTACTATAAAATCACTATTTGAATCCATCGCATTTTGAACTTCTTTCCCTACTTCAGGTGCTGACATTTCAGGTTGTAAATCATAAGTAGCTACATTTGGAGAAGGTACTAAAACTCTTGTTTCATTCAACATAGGTTCTTCTATCCCACCATTAAAGAAAAAGGTAACATGTGCATACTTTTCAGTTTCAGCAGCATGAACTTGAGATAATCCAGCATTTGAAATCACTTCTGCTAAAGTATTAATAGGAGCAATTTTTGGAAATAGAACAGGAATAGGCATGTTTTTATCATATTGAGTCATTGTTGCAATATGTAATTTTTCTGCAAATTTAGGAAAGTGACTAAAATTACTATCTGCAAAAACACTTGACATTTCTCTCATTCTATCTGATCTAAAGTTACAAAATATTATTGCATCGTCTTGAATAAAACCATTATAACCTTTAAATGAAGTAGGTACAATGAACTCATCAAATATTTCTTCCTTATATGAATTCTCAATAAATTCTAATGGACTAAGATTTGTTCTTGGTAATGCTAATGCAATTGCATCATGACCTTTTTTTATTCTTTCCCATCTATTATCTCTATCCATAGAGTAATATCTACCTGAAATTGTTGCAATTGAAATATCCTCATCACAAATATCAATTATTTGTTGTACATATTTACATGCACAATTTGGTGCTACATCTCTTCCATCTGTAATCATATGAATAAGAACTTTTTTATTTTGATTCT
>PJEL010003820.1_pt1 | contig 12656 bp, 9 predicted proteins | sample 1853271 | NCBI WGS metagenome assembly PJEL01 (sample SAMN08108733, study PRJNA415343) | Invertebrate metagenome, whole genome shotgun sequencing project. | host: Globobulimina | place: Sweden: Gullmar Fjord | collected 2015-08 | reverse complement strand
AAAAGTACTTAGTTTTCATAGTTTTTTTTATTTTTCGACTGAAAGATGGTCAAAAATTTCAGGAAAGAAATTTTTGAAATCATCAAGCAAGGGGATCATCACTTCCCGCATGGAAGGATCAGCGCCTTTTGAGGTTCGCAGCTTGAACATGTGTACCCACTGCAGCAAATTCGCATAAACGATGAGTTCCGTTTTGCAGGAATTGGGTAAAACCGTGCGAGCAGCCTGGGCAGTGGAGGTATCGAGAAGCTTGGTATACAGCTTTTCAGTTTCAACCATTGCTTGTTCCCAAAGCTTATATTCTTCGCTGCCCTCATCATAAAAAAGAGGCTTGATAAAGGTGACCTGATTATCAAATTTTGCATCACTGTAGCGGCAATAACGCTGACTTTCCTGCAAGAAACCACAGGGGCGATGCCGAACCATTTCATGGGTAACTGCACGATTGACAATAAATTTTACCGCAATAAAACGATGTTTTACCCGTAAATCGGCAGAGAGATTTTCAACATCAGCCACGGGTATTTTCTCAACAAGCACCCCTTCCTGGGCCAGAAGTCCTCTTTTCGGGAGAATGTCTTCAAAAAAGAGAGGATGGGTTTGGGCAAGATACTGGGTGATCCCTTTGACAATTTTTAATGTGCCATGCCCTTGGAACAACTCACGAAAAGCGCGTACTGAACCACTGATAAGCAGCGTCTTTTTCTCCAACCTGTCAATCTGTAAATATTTAGGCAGAGCAGCGAAAAGTTGGGCAATAATAGCCTCGGTATCTGACTCAACCTTTAGGGTCAGAACTGCCATTTCAGCCACAGAATTATGGCCATGTTTTAATATCCTTCGGATAAAAGGAGGGGCTGATTCCGAAGTGATTTTATCTTCACTTTTGTAGCAGAGTCGACCACATACTTCAATGCGAAGGGCAAGACTCTGCTGATCAAGGTCACTTAAAATTTCATAGGACGGGGAGATTACTTTCATAACAACACATCTATCCTTTCCAGAATGGCGACATCTCGCGCAAATTGGCAATAATCGGCGGCATCTTCTCTAATATGAAATCGACTTCATCTTCCGTATTATAGACACTTAAGCTGAACCGGATTGAACCGTGGGCAGCAGTAAAAGGCACTCCCATGGCCCGCAGAACATGGGACGGCTCTAGTGAACCCGAGGTACAGGCAGAGCCTGATGAGGCACAGATACCATAACGATCCATATGTAACAGTATCGCCTCACCTTCAACATACTCAAAGCTTACATTGGAGGTGTTGGGCAGGCGCATGGTCTTATGACCATTCAAAATGGCTTTAGGAATACTTTCCATCAAGCCTCTCTCAAGTTTGTCACGCAGTGTCCTGACCACAGTATTTTCTGTTTTAATATGACGACCGGCTATCTCACACGCCTTACCGAGCCCGATAACAGAGCAAACATTTTCTGTGCCGCCACGACGGCCGTGCTCCTGGTGACCACCGATAACAAAGGGGACAAAGGGAGTTCTCTTTCTTACATATAAAACACCAACACCCTTAGGGGCATGGAGTTTATGGCCGGACAGAGACAAAAAATCCACCGGCACCTTGTCAAGATCAATGGGAATTTTACCAACAGCCTGTACCGCATCAGTATGAAATAACACCCCATGGCTTTTAGCAATTTCAACCATTTCTTCAATGGGAAAGATCACACCGGTCTCATTGTTGGCCCACATCACACTGACAATGGCTGTTTCATCTGTAAGGCTATCTTCAAAACGCTGTAAATCAAGGGTACCGTCACTTTCCACAGGAAGCTGAGTAATACGGTGCTTATGCCCGGTAAGTGAATCGAGACTCTCACACAGGTTTTTTACGGCAGGATGCTCAACCCTGGTCGTGACAATATGGCGTTTCTCAGGCTGGGCCTGCAAGGCGGATAAAATTGCCGTAGAGTCACTTTCCGTTCCGCAACTGGTAAAAATAAGTTCCTCCGGGGAGGCATTCAAAAGAGCTGCAACCTGATCTCTGGCAGTTTCTACAACCTTGCCAACCTGTCCACCAAAATTATGCATACTTGAAGGATTACCATACAGTTCAGAAAAATAAGGCATCATTGTTTCAAGGACTTCAGGGGCAACCATAGTGGTTGCATTGTTGTCCATATAAATTACTTTGGAACTTTCACTCATACCTTACTCTCCTCAACAATCAGGGTGTCAAGCACCTCTTCCCTGAGTTTCTTCTCAACATATTCTTTCAAGGTAGTCTGAGATTTTGCGCAGCTGACACATGATCCTCGCAGGGCGACAATGACAAAATCACCGTCAACATCAATCAGCTCAATATCCCCACCATCTTTTTTTAAGGTGGGACGCACTTCACGATCAAACACATCCTCAATCATTTTAATTTTCTTGACAGTGGTCAAACGTTTAGGACCACCCATGGGAATAGGTTTAGGCTGGGCTGTTTTTCTCACTTCATCAATCAGCTCCTGGATACGATCTTCGCACTTGCCGCAACCACCACCTGCTTTGGTAAAGTTTGTCACCTCTTCAATGGTGCGCAGGTGACTTTCTTCAACAGCCCTTTTAATCTCAATATCGGTGACACCAAAGCATTCGCAAATCACTTCACCTTCAGCCATGGGCAAGATGACGCCCTGGTAGTTGGCGATGGCCGCCTCAAGGGCCTCACGCCCCATCACAGAACAATGCATTTTTTCCTTAGGCAATTCACCGAGAAAATCAGCGATATCCTCATTGGTTATCTTGCTGGCCTCGTCAATGGACAAACCCTTCACCATCTCTGTTAAAGCTGAAGAGGAAGCAATGGCACTGGCGCAGCCAAAAGTTTTAAATTTAGCATCGGTAATTTTTTTATCTTCACCAACTTTTAAATAAAGAGTCAGTGCGTCGCCACAGGCAAGAGAGCCAACCTCACCGACGCCATCAGCATCTTCTATTTCACCAACGTTTCTTGGATTTAAAAAATGTTCTTTAACCTTCTCAGTATATTCCCACATTGTCTGTAATTCCCATACGTTATAAACTATAAAAAAGCAGATAATACACCTTTTGCGTACTCTACTTACAGTTCAAAGAAACAAATACCTTTTTTAACAAAAACAAACATAGTTACTCACCCGGTAAAAAGCAACAAATAATGTAATGAATAAACTTAGCTTTTTTCATGAAAAAAAATGTAAATAATCCGGGCCTGATCCTTACTAATGCCAGGGACTTTCGCAAGTTCTTCCATGGTAGCTTGTTTTATAGCGGACAGACTTCCCAATGCTTTCAAAAGCTTCTCTTTTCGTGATGGACCAATGCCGGAAATATCATCAAGTTCAGAGACAAAAGCCTGCTTTTGACGCAATTTTCTATGAAAAGTGACCCCGTATCGATGAGATTCATCTCGGATCTTCATCATAAAAAGAAGAAGCTGGGAATGTCTTGCAAGTTTTATGGGGTTTTTTCGCCCTGGGCGATACAATTTCTCACCCTCTTCTTTTTTTTCTTTGGCAATACCCACCAGCTCAATCCTATCTGTTAAACCAAATTCCTGTACGAGCCGAGCAGCAACACCAAGCTGCCCCTTACCGCCATCAACCATAAAAAGATCAGGCAAATTATTTTCAGCCTGCCCCCTTGTAAGCCTGCGCTCTATGACCTCAGCCATCATCTTATAGTCGTCAGGTCCAAACACCGTTTTTATTTTGTAATGACGGTACAGTTTAGACGCTTTCTCGCCATGTTTAAAACAAACAAGAGAGCCCACCGCCTGTTTGCCACTGATATTTGAGATATCGAGACACTCAATCCGGTCCGGCTTGCACTTAAGGTGTAATGTTTTCATCAGTGATGCAGCCAGAACGTCCCATGTTTTCTCCTTCTTTTCAATCGAAGCAAAGACCTGCCTGGCATTGGTGTCTGCCATTTCCAAAAGCCTTCGGACATCACCCCGCTTGGGAACCCTGAAATGCACAGCACTCTTTTTCAAGTCAGCAAGCCATTCCAGTAAAAGCTGATCATCATCAGGCAAAAAAGGAAAAACAATCTCGCGTGCAACAGTATCTGTCTCCTGGTAATACCTCTTTAAAATCTCAGTCAAAATCTCTCTCTTATCACCGACAGGTTCAGCAAGATAAAAGCTGCGCTGTCCAACTACCATACCGTCCCTAACAGTCAAAATAAACACTGCCACTGATTCACCCTTCCATGCCAGTCCAAACACATCCTGCTCAGCTGAGCGCCCCCCTACCACTACCTGCTTCTCAATGGTTTTATTTAAGGCTTTAATCTGATCCCTGAAAAATGCCGCATCTTCAAAACAAAACTTGTCAGCAGCCTGATCCATTTTCATCTTCAATTTTTTTACGAGTTCCTTATTTCTTCCTTCAAGCACCAGCAAAACGTCTTTTACCATGACGTCGTATTTTTTTTCATCACCCCCACCAACACAAGGAGCCAAACACCTCTGCATCTGATTATTCAAGCAAGGCCGGGATCTTTTTTTCACCTCCCTCCCCTTGCAACGCCTGAGCGGAAACACTGAATGAAGAAGTTTCAAGGTCTCCCACATAGCCCCTACAGATGCATATGGCCCAAAATAGCGAGATTTATCACGGATTTTGCGCCTGGTCATCATGACCCGTGGCCATGTTTCGTTGACCGTAACTTTGATAAGAGGATAATTTTTGTCATCGCGAAGGATAACGTTGTACTTAGGGCGATATTTTTTTATCAAAGAAGCTTCAAGAATAAGTGCTTCTTTTTCTGTGCGGGTGAGAATGGTTTCAACCGTATGAATTTGAGCGACCATCACCCCGGTTTTAGAATGCTTCGATCCATGAAAATGCACATAAGAGGCAAGACGTTTGCGCAAATCCCTGGCTTTACCTACATATAGAATCTTACCATCTTCTCCCTTCATCAGATATACCCCTGAAGAATGAGAAACAGTATTCAAAAAATTACCAGAAAGAACTTTATGTTCCTTTTTTACCTTTGCCAAAAATTCCCCCGTTACATGCGATTCAATATAAACACTAGAATAGTGCACAAACTAACACGCAACTATTCAGCAAACAACTGAGAATGACAAAAGAGAACTCTTGACACCAACTGCTACACTTGATAAAAAAATCCCAAAGCCACCTTAGCTCAGTTGGTAGAGCGACTGATTCGTAATCAGTAGGCCAGCAGTTCGATTCTGCTAGGTGGCTCCAGCAAATCCATTGCAATTCAGCAAATTAGAACTGACTCAGAATTTCACAATAAGCTAAAATACTCTTCAGATAAACTATAGGTAAACTCATACACTTTTGATTACCTGTAGAAGGTTGTTCTCTCCTCCCCTTTCAATGTCATTCTAAGTTTGCCTACATATTCATTATCGAGGTGAATATCATGGCAATCAGTATCCGTTGTACCAAGTGCTCCCGAGACTATAAACTAGGCACAAGAGTTTATAAAAAGTGTGCTGCTCTCATCAGCAACAGCAGAAAGTACAAGGTCTCTTGTAAACTACCTAATGGCAAATGGAAAAGTAAGATAGTTGCAACACTTGATTTAGCCCCTTTAAAGTCGAAACAAAGATTAAAATACAGATTGTCGAGGATGACACTTTTTCAATCAGCAAGAAAGCCCCATACTTAAAGATGTCTACGAGCAATACCTTGAAAGGACTAAACAGAACAAAAAGTCTTGGAAGGATGATAGGAGCCTTTGGAGATTCCACATTGAGCATAATGTAGGCTTTAAAAAGATAAACCCTTTGCTGCTACAGGGATTTTCTCCATACGGAATTAGGGATTTTCGTGTTGCAGCTGTTGATAAAGGGCTATACGCGTGGGGCAGCCACATAATTGCAAATCTAGAACAGAAGTACGATAGGGACAGGATGGTTTCACTTCAGTGCTTTTTAAAGTTAGGACTGTGTCTCCAATAGCTTCAACAACTTCACAGCCACCGGGACATTTTCCATTCTTTGTATTGAGACAGGAATGATTATGAGGACACTTATAAGTATTAAAAAGAACTGATGAAGGAACTGAATATGACATAATTCTACCTCCAAGTAAAAATAATGAGAGATTACTCACTTTTAATTTTACTAACTATTTCCAGATACGAAAATATGGCAAATTGTCACATATATTGACAGTCCCCCCTGCCTTCATCACCTAACTCGTATACCTATGCCGACCAGGAACCTGTTGAAATTTTTTCTCAAGACAGACATCGGTAATTCTGTTTTTCTAGTAAGACACGGCCAGTGTCACATTGTAGGCACAGAAACGAGCTGGAAAAATAATAAAGTTAAAACCTGCAGTGCAAATTATTAAAACCTAATTGGTAATCAGTAGGCCAATATTTCGATTCTGCCAGGTGACTTCATCTTTTTTATAGCTTGACTTTCCCTGTAATTGAAGTATGTTGTGTGGATTGACGCGGGGTGGAGCAGTTCGGTAGCTCGTCGGGCTCATAACCCGAAGGTCGTCGGTTCAAATCCGGCCCCCGCTACCATGTAAATTCCAAGGACTTAAGGCATTTTTTGCTTTAAGTCCTTTTTTTTTATTCCCTCATTCCCCTCTTTTTATTTGTAGCCCACCGCGATACTTAAAACCGTTTAACGCAAGATTTAAAACCTACGCAACTTTTAATCACCTGAATGAAATTGCATAGGAGGCATTATCCCCAACAACAGGGGCCATGGTTTTCCCCTGTTTACGGCATAATTTATGTCTTTAAAATCTCCTGGTTCAAGGCGTCTTTTGCTCGAACAAATTCTTTTTTGATGCGATTTATGATTTCTTTTATATTAGCCAGGTCTCTATTCTTACAGTTACTTTCCAGGTCTTTACACAATTCTGAAACGATCATAGCTCCCACATTACCACTGCTTGATTTAAGAGTGTGAGCAATTCGCTGTAATTTTTCCAGGTCACCAGACTCGAATATATCAGTCAGGAGTGCCATAAGAGGTTCGGTGTCAGCCAGATAATTTGAGACAATATGCCGGATAAAGCTCGGTTCACCTTCAATCTGCAGATCATGAAGGAGACTGATTTTGCTAGGGTCAAGAAGGGGCAGATCATTCACTTCCGCCTGCTTACTCTTCTTCTCCTGAGTAATTTGATCAACTAATTTTCCTTGCAGGACTTTGAGTTCCGTTGTTGCCACAGGCTCGATCCAGCGGCTAAGTTTTTCTCGCAGTTCGCTTATGGTAAAGGGTTTACTCAAATAGTCATCCATGCCAGCCTCTTGGCATTGCTCCTGGACTCCTTGAATGACATTTCCCGTCAGGGCAATAATTGGTATCCGGCTTCCTACGTTTTCCTCCCGTTCGTGAAGACGGATTTCCATGGTCGCTTCAAAACCATCCATCACAGGCATCTGGCAATCCATGAGAATAAGATCATATTCTCTTTCTTTTACTGCATCAACAGCCTCACAGCCGTTTTCGACAATATCTACCTCGCAGCCCATTCTCTTCAATATTTCACAAGCAACTAACTGATTGGTCGTATTATCTTCAACCAGGAGAATGCGAGATGCAAAAGCATGATGCTTATTAGGATCTTTAATTTTTTCTTTTTCCTGTTTTTCCGTAGCTAAATTTTCAGAATTCGTTAGTTGGGTGAGACAGTTCAGGAGAAGCATCTGGCGGACGGGTTTAATAAGATATCTATCCACGCACTGCTCCATAGTCCGCACTGCTTCATTGTCATAGGCTGCGGAACTGAGCAGCACAAGATGTATATTTTCAATCGCCTTATCGGTTCGAATATGCCGGGCAAGTTCAACACCATCCATTCCTGGCATTTTCCAGTCAAGCAAGGCAATATCGTATGGTTGGTGGCGCTGGGCATGCAGCATCTCGATGGCTTGAGTACCGTTATCAGCTGTATCTGCCCTCATCCCCCAGGATGTTACCTGGTTGTAAAGGATACGCTGGTTGGTGCGATTGTCATCCACGATCAAAATTTTATATCCATCAAGGTATTTGCCGGGATCTGCTGGCAAAGCTGCTGATGCTATATAGGGCAAAGTGACGATAAACCAAAATGTAGAGCCCTCACCAACCTTACTATCTACTCCGATTTCACCGCCCATTAGTTTCACTAGTTGCCGACAGATGGCCAGGCCAAGACCGGTACCACCATAATTACGGGTGGTTGATCCGTCAGCCTGGGAAAATGCATTGAAAATATTTTCCTGTTCATCGGCTGGAATTCCAATGCCGCTATCATCGACACAGAACAGAAGCTGGATGGTGTCAGAATCTTGTGCCACACTTTCAACCCGAAGGATCACTTCTCCCTTTTCAGTAAATTTTATTGCATTCCCGAGAAGGTTGATCAATATCTGACGAATCCGAATCGGATCCCCCTGAACAATTTCCGGCAAGTCAAGTGGGATAACCGGCACCATTTCCAGGTTCTTCAGATGAGCCCGACTGGCCAGGAGATCTGCTATATCCTCCACCATTTCCTGTAGGTTAAAGTCATAGTTTTTCAACTGTAATTTGCCGGCTTCAATTTTGGAAAAATCAAGAATGTCGTTGATTATCTCAAGCAAAGCACTGTTGGAGCTCTGTATTGTCTCAACAAAGTTTCTCTGCCGGTCATTCAACTCAGTCTCCAAAACAAGTTCTGTCATGCCAACGATAGCATTCATGGGGGTCCGTATTTCATGACTCATGGTGGCCAGAAATTCACTTTTTGCCTGACTGGATGATTCAGCTTCCTGCTTGGCAACCAACAGATCAATCGTCCGTTCATCTACTTTCTTTTCCAACGAATCCTGATATGTTTTTATCTCCTGCCTGGCGACAATTAATCGCTCGATCATTTTATTGAAGCTTTCTGTCAGGAAACCAATTTCCCATTCTGCATCTATCTGAAGAGGGACAAGCCTGCCTTCTGCAACATTCTGTGTGGCAGCTACCAGCTGTTTTATAGGGGATATAATTTGGTATGTGACAAAAATAGTTATCAGAATAGCTAAGATTACGATAAGAAAAGTTACCCAGAGAATACGATAGATTGATTTCCGGACCCGAAAATCCATTTGCTTCTTATTAAGTATGAGGTGTACATATCCGAGTATTTCATCATGTTCAATCTGGATATCTTCTCCTGGAAACGATGAATCAAGATCAGCTGACATCTTACTGATAATTGGATTGACAAACTGAAGCTGATCCCCCCAATCCGTGTAATCCATTTTTTGTATAACGCTCTTTTTTGATGTACTTGTATATCGTGATTGTAACTTGGACAAAAAAGGCCCAAGATTTATCTGCTGAAAGTTTTGTTCAACAAGAATTGACATGTCAGGACGGAGCAGGGCAAGGTAACTTATCTGAGGGTCCTGATGTGTGATTATGTTCTCAAGACTGGCAAGGTCCTCAGAAAACATAGCATATTCACTTAAATCGGAGATAAAAACACTCTTTTCGACACCTTGCTGGATGAGCGTTTCCAGCCCATTTTTCTGCTTCTCGTTTATTTCAAAAAGTGCGATTGACAAAGCGGTCAGGACGACAAGCAGCACAGAAAGCACATTGAATTTCACATGAAGACTGATCCCTTTTTCCTTACTCATCTCTTGTCATCCTCACTCAAAAACAAACGCAGCATCGTCGAGTATTATCTCATCGATATCTAGTTTCAAATGGCGAGCTGTTCTTTTATTTATAGAGTAGAAAATATCATCAGTCATACTCTGGACAGGAATATCATCTGGAGCTGTGCCGCTGAGTATTTTTTCAGCAATAATGGCACATTGTCTGCCAACAGCACCATAGTCCCATTCAAGACTATACAGGGCGCCAGCTTTCACCCAGGATTTGGAAAGTCCGATAAAAGGTATTTTGTTACGGTAAGAAAACAACAATACCATTTTGGCCGTTTTACTAGAATAGATAGTTTGATCCGGAATCCCAATCAACACGTCGGCTTTTCGGCTTATTTTCTTAAGGGCATTGGGAAGATCTTTTGCAGAATTAACTGCTATTGCAACAAGATTAAGGCCAAACCGGCCAGCATATTTGCCTGCATCATCAATCCACTGCTTGTTTTGCTGGGGATTATATAAAATTCCTACACGTTTATTGTTGGGGAGAAAGCGACTCAACCACTGAAAATGGACTTGGGAAGAGATTTGAAGCAAGACTCCTGTAACCTTGTCTGCATAGGCAAATGCATCATTATTTATTACCATGGAGGCCACTACTGGAGTGTTGGGAAACACCTTCACAGCTTCATGAGTAGAACTCGTACCAAGGGCAAGCACCATATTCGGTAGTTTTTGTTTCGCAGATTTCAAAATTGCAGTACGTTTTGCTTTATCTTTTTCCAGGAGGAAAAAAGAGAGTTCTGCATCAGGATATTTTTGGAGAAGATTTTTCTCAAAAGCGGTTTGCAGTTGATGGTAGGGAGTGGCATCGCGGTTGCTCAGGATAACAATAACCGGCCCAGTTGACGCACAGGTGGAGCTTGCCTGAACGACTAACACCGCCAGTACAATAAAAGCGCAGAAAAAAACGTTATGTTTCTTTTCTTTCTTTTCCAACGGAAAAATTTCCTTCTAAAAAAGGTAATCCACCTTAAACCAGTATGTACGGCCGTCCTGTTTAATCATTTCCTGCGTATGCTCTGCAGAGGCAGGATAATCATAACCGTCGTTAAACAAATTATACACGCTTGCTGAGAGCGTCATCCCATCAATCACATCTTTGCTGACCAGAGTGATATTGGTAATAATGAAACTGTCAGTCTCATCATCGGCAATAGTTTTTCGTCCGCCATCATATTGCACCCCAAGACCAGCGTTTAAAATATCATGAATAATTGGTGCCATGATATTTGTTTTCACCATATGTCGTGGTGAATTCACCAACCTGTCCCCTGTTTCATCGTCCTCTGCTTCCTGGTAGGTATAACTCAGTGCTGCCTGCATACCGTTATCCCATTGCCCTTCAATTGCAATTTCTGATCCGCTCACCTTTGCGTCGCCACTATTTTCAAATACAAAAAGACCATCAGATGGGTCGAGGCTGTAGGCGATGAGTTCGCTAATTTCATTATGATACACAGAAAAACTGCTGCGTACATATCTTGTAATCTTCTGTTCCCAGACAAATTCATATGACTCAATGGTCTCCGGATCAAGATCAAGGGCCGGTTTAGTGGTGGAGTAGCCATCATGATAGTAGAGCTCATAGGAATTTGGAGCCCTGAACGCCTCACCGTAGAGAAATTTCAGGCTAGTGTCGGTAAAAGGAGAGTAGATAAGGGCTAATCTGGGATTAGTTGAGTCTTCGCCCTGATCATACTCATCACGGCGTATGCCCATATTCAGAATGAGATTGTCCAGTATTGTCCATTCGTCCTGGATGAAGATAGCCCAGGTGTCGATATCATGTTTTGAGTCAAGCCAGACACCATAGATATCATAATTTTTCTGGTCCTGCTTCAAACTGTCCCGGTATTCACCTCCACCGGTTAGCCGGTGGTTATTAAAAAAAACACGGCTGAGCTGGATTTCAGTGCCCCAATAGTTGCCCTCATCGAAATCTTTGTTGGTGACAATATCAGGCGGCGGACCATAATCATATACATAATCACCGTCATATTTATAACTGTCATAGAAAATGCGAAACGTGACATCTGTATTGTATTTTTCATAAAAATTCTGATATTTCAGATCAACAAACCAGCTTTTGTCCCAGGTGCGAGTATCATTGTCATTAAACTCCACTCCCCATGGTGCGGTGGGAATTCCTTTTTCTCTATTTTCATATTGAGCTTCAAGGCTGAAATCTTTATATGACATTCTTGCAAAACAACTTTTTAACTGATCGTCATCTCCATTTTTAAAGACTCCGTTATGAGTAGAAGGGTTATCAAATTCCGCGTAATAGAGGGAGTCATCTCCGTCACTTTCATAATAAGAACCTGACAGGAGCATTTCAAGACCGTTTTGAAAGCGTTTACCATATGTAAGCCGTCCCTGATAACTGTCCTGGCTGCCGGCAGCAGCGGATACTTCAACTCCATCATAATCGCGGCCTTTCTTGGTAATAACATTAACGATGCCAAAAAAGGCGTTACTGCCGTAGAGAGATGAACTCGGGCCGCGCACCACTTCTACCCGGTCAATGAGATCGACATCAAGTTGAAAAGAAGTTTCAGTTCCAACGGAGTCATAGATGTTATCGTTTAAACGGTGACCGTCGAGAAGAAACAGAATACGGGAATTGTAATCGCCAGGAATACCAAACCCACGAATGCCGATGTAGGAGTAATTTCGGTCATAATTAAGCGAAAATCCAGGGAGGCTGTTTAATATATCTCCCAAAGTGCGATAGCCGTATTTTTGAATTTCTTCAGAGGTAACAATGCTGACCCGTGCAGGGGCCTCAGTGACTTTCTGTTCATATTTTGATGCGGAATAGACAGACTCAATATCGGCAAAGAGAACATCTTCCTCCCCGACAAACAAATCCGTTTCTGCTTGGGAAACAGCGGCGAAATAAACTGTAGACAAAAAAAAGAGGGCCATGAAAAACGATATTCGTCGCATACGGGTCTCCCTGGAAATACTTTCAGTTTGTCTAAATGTTTTTTTAGATATATATTATACTAATTTTTCATAAAAATGA
>PJEL010003819.1_pt1 | contig 12656 bp, 11 predicted proteins | sample 1853271 | NCBI WGS metagenome assembly PJEL01 (sample SAMN08108733, study PRJNA415343) | Invertebrate metagenome, whole genome shotgun sequencing project. | host: Globobulimina | place: Sweden: Gullmar Fjord | collected 2015-08 | reverse complement strand
GTCGATCTGTCTCCAGAAAACATCGAGAAGTTGATTATAGGTAATCTTGTCTGAATCATATGAGATTTGTACAGCCTCGATATGGCCTCCGGCAGCATAATTTTTATAGGTGGGTTCCTTACTTGCGCCTGCCGTGTAGCCTGAAACAACCTCAACAACTCCATCAAGATTTTCAAATGGTTTTTCCATGCACCAGAAGCAGCCACCTGCAAAAGTAGCTTTTGCAAGTGTCGTGTTGTCCATCATCTTTCCAGCCTGAGCAGAAGAAAGAAAAATGAACATGAAGCTAAGAATTAATGAGAAAAAAAGTGTGTATTTCATTTAACTACCTCAGAGGAAGCTGGGACTACCCTAGTTTTCATACTGAATAGCCCAACTCCCCTAACATAAAATTGCCTCAAAACACATTAAACAACTTTTGGCTTTATTTAATCACTGCAGTGAACACGCTTGGTCGTAACCTTGGCTGCTGGGTTTCTCCAATCCCGAACTTCAGCTGCAAGATCTCCGATGCCATGAATTCCGGCATGAATATGCACAAATCCTTCCGCTCCTTCCCGGCTCTCGTTAAAGCCTTCGCCCCCAGGGCCTGGGATGTTAGCAGCTGATTCGTCATTTGCTTCGGTGCCGGCATCATATACCGGGGAAACATGCGTTCCTTGTTTGCTAGAAACTTCATTTAAGGCAATAAAACCATCGTTGGTGACTGCAAGCATAGATGCCAGACTCAGGCGATTATACCTTCTGCTGGCCGGTAACTGTACGGTTACGCTTTCACCGGGTCCAAATGCAGGTGCAAATTCTCCATCATCTGCAGCAGCCACGGCAACAGAGCCAACGCGATGATTGTCTTCAAGCAACTCAGCCAAGGGATCGGTCATGCCACCTTCTGCCAAATATTCCAACTCATCACTTGCCGCTTCTCCTTCAGTAAAGAGTTTTACTCCTTTTTTGTGCGTTGCCACCAAAACTGGAGTGAAAACCTGACCACGCGTCATGTTTGTTATAGTCACTCCGTAGCAATGATCGCGACCTCCTGCCAGAGAAACCTCTGTAAACGCACTGATTGTCAAGCCAACTACTGCAAAAAATACAAGGGACATTGTTGTGATTTTCTTCATTTGTGCACTTCTTTTGAATTCAGTTGATAACAGTTGTAAAACCGTGCCCATGTCCGATGAAATTTCCCACCACCCCCTTTAAAGTGTTATTTGAGCCATTCATGCTTAAGAAATGAAAAATTATCAGCACGAACCTCTGTTTCCATAAAGAGTAAGGGTGAGGAGTCACAAAAAAATCACGTAATTGTCACTTTTTTATCACAAAAAAAATAAAGGGGAAAAATCAGGAAGTGCTATGGATGGGGAACCTGAAAGTAAAATAGGTCCCGGAGTTCAGCTCACTCTCCACCTCAATACTGCTATCCTGAAGATAAATCAGCTTCTTTAAGCTGCATAGTTTCGATGTAGGCAGTCAGGGTTGCAAGAGGAGTTCGTAAATCCTGGGAAACATTAGCCACAAGTTCACGACGCATTAAGTCACTTTTCTGCAGCTTTTCAATTTGTTCTTCAATGCGCTCAGCCATTGCCCTGAACGTTTGCGATAAACGGTCAACCTCATCACCGATAAACGGTTGCTTCTTTTCACGGGGGAGATCTAAGCTCGCAAGGTTTTCCCCACTCTTGAAGGCATGCATACCTGCAGATAGTTTTTTCAACCTGCCGGTAAGCATGGCAAAGATTACAAGACCGGTCATAAATGCAAAGAAAAGGCCTGCAACAATCATCCAGCTCGACATTTTAAGAATAAAACTACCCTGGATTTTCTGAGCAATGGTGTCGTAATCCTCTCCTCCGAGGATAACGTAATTTATCTTGTTATCCTTGATCAGTTGGTAGCCAGCCTACTTGAAACAAAAATTTCCCAATCTGTTGGGACATTTTCAATCAAACCGCCAATTCTGAGACTCGATCCTTTATTGTCCACCCATTGTGGGTTCAGGTACATGGGGTAATGACCGTCATGTCCCTTAATGATAATTGACAGCTTGTCCGCTTTTTGCATAATTTTTTCAGGAAGGTCCATCAGACCAATACCAATTTTTGAAATGTTACAGACCAACCCGGTACAGGAATTGATTCCGTCTGTAACATCAGCCACAACTCCCGACACACAGCATCTGGGGGACCTTCTTTTTTCCAGGCTGTTTTCATTCTGAACGTCTCTGCTTTGAGCAGAGACAGTAGCACTCCTCATGAAATATGTTACACACCGTGCCGCCAGCTGAAACACCATATGTGGTACCATTATCATACCGGGGAGGATAAAGAACAAAAAAACAGGGATCAGCCACACATAAACCATTAATTCTGGATGGTATAACATTTTGAACCTCTTTTTCATTTAAACTTTAATTTCTTGAAAACTTCCCCTCTGATACTCAAGCTCTATCTCTCCTGAGAGAGGATAAGGGCGCTGTATGGAGCAATGCCGACATTGGCATGATAGCCCACGCCGTCTTTGTCCCCCTGAAACGCATAGGTGTGGTAGCCGGGGTGATTGCCAAAATCAGCGCCATATCCCTGCCAGTCGCTGTTAAATCTAACCTGCCAGGCTCCTTCACGCGGAAATCCCAGGGTATAACTGTTGAAACTTCGATTTGACATATTTATCACCACAACAACATCATCACCGGGGCCACCTTGCTCCCAACGATGGAAAGCGATTACTTTGTCGTTGTTGTTGATATGGGATACATGTACGTGGCGTCCCAGTAATCCCCGGGTGGTGTTATGCCAATTGCGTCTTAAGCGGATCAAATCCCGGAACAGGGCGTGGATGCCTCTATGTTCGTTCAGTTTGGAAAAATCGATGGGGTCAGTATCGTGAAACCATTGATCTTCCAGGAACTCCTGCCCCTGGAAGAGCATGGGGATTCCGGGGGAGGTAAAGACCAGGGCTGCCCCAAGTGTCGCTCGTTTCCGGGAAAACCAGCTGTCAGCGTTACCCGGACATATTTCTTCAGGCACCCGCTGGTGACCGTTGGCCACCTCATCGTGAGATTCCGTATAAATGATTCGTTCCAGGGTATCACCGTTGTAACATGAGCAAATCGCGTCTTTCACGGCATACATATTACGGTATACATCATTTCCTTCAATGATCGCCTTGCGGATGGGATGAACAAAATCGGCGGCCCACTGCGAGTCAAAGCCTGCACCCCCAATACTTGTATCCTTTGTCAGCCACTGATTGTTTTGAAGATCTTCGGCAATACTGATTTTACCTGGAAAGAGGTGGTTGACCTCGTCATTGATCCAGCTCATCAGGCTCCAACCCTCAGCGATATCACCGCCCCCACCGTTCTCCTTGGTGCGGATGTTCACTGTGGAATCCCATCGCAGCCCGTCGGCGCGGAACTCCTCTAACCACATAAGGGCGTTGTCGCGAATAAACTGACGTACTTCCGGTCGACCGTAGTCCGGGCGTGTATCTCCCCAGGGGGTCTTCGAGCGCCAGTCGTTGTAGAAATAGATCCCACCCTTACCATGCTCTTGCCAGCCGTCAAAACGCCAAAGATCAAGATCACTTGGTCCAAAATGATTGTAGACCACATCGATAATCACAGCAATTTTTCGTTTATGCGCCTCACGGATGAACCTTTTTAAGCCGCTCGGACCTCCGTAGATACTTTCCACCGCAAAGAGGTGGGCCGGATTGTAACCCCAGGAAAAATCGGCAGCAAATTCGCATAATGGCATGATTTTCAAGGCATTAACGCTCAGATCTTGCAAATAGTCTAATTTTTCGATGGCCAGATCAAGATTACCCGGAGTTCCCCCAGGTGTATCGTTGAAAGTGCCAATGTGCATTTCGTAGATCACCAACTCGTTCCAGTTGGCTATTTGAAAATCGTCATCCTGCCAATCAAAATCGTCTCCGACAATGACGCTGTCACCCACCGAGTGGGTAACTTCTCTGGCGTAGGGATCATTTTTCCAATACTCCCGCCCCGTGTCCTTATTTATGATGACAAACTGGTATTTGTCGCCCACCGCTGCATCGTTTGTCTCACACGACCAGAAGCCATTTCCCTCATGGGCAAGAGGGTGTAAGCAGTCTGACCAGTTGTTGAATGTCCCAGCTACAGCAACATCGGAAGCAAAAGGTGCCCAGACTCTGAAAGAAAGAGTGTTGCCGTTTTGCACGGCACCCATGCCCTCTATGGTGGATGGTTTTGTCATTGCAAGCATAAGGTTTCCTCTTTAGTCTGATGAGCCATTTTTTTCTTACTTTACGCTGTTTAAGTGCTCTTTTTATGAAAAAGTTTGTTGAGGCAAATAGGGGTAGTTTTCTGCCCTGATTGGCAGGGCATGACGAAAGCTACAACCCCAAATCAATTGTAATTTGAAAATTAAAAGAGGGTGATGGCCAAATGGTGTTTTATGACACATTCATAAGCTTAATATTAAATGCAAAGTTTGTACCCGGGAGAACATTAAACGGTATGCTCTTTGTTAGGCCACACCGGGAAAGGGATTTCGTGATTGATTGATTTTCTCTTCAGTAAGAAAACCAGTTGCCGGGAGGACATTGGGGGAAAATGTGTAACCAGTAAGTGTTACAGCTTGTTGTGTTTTCCTGTTTCTTAGATACTATCCATCTTGTTGATATGTATATAATTAAGAAGGTTTATGAGCCTGTGATTAAATTCTGTCTCAGTCTGAGATTACAGACCAAGGGGAGGGGGGCATACAATGACAGTCATGACTTTACTCGTGACCGTCGATCGGAGTAACATGTAACACCTTTTGTATCGCCCTCCGGTAGCCCCGCGGGAGCATTCATGAACTGCATCTACCAATTCTCCTGATTCTCTGTTAAAGTAATGTCTATACGTGGCCACCTGGTTGAGAGCTTGGTAATAAATCCAAGGGAGGGCCCATCACTTTTAACCCGAAAAAACATTAACAAATATGAAAGCCTCATTTTTCGATTACATAAAAGAGCATGTCATCCTTGGTGATGGCGCTTGTGGGACCTATCTCTTTGAAAAAGGGATCGATTTTGGTAAAAATATCGATTTGCTTAACTTGAAAAGTCCTGATTTGATTTATTCGATTCATGAGGAATATATCCGGGCCGGCAGTCAGCTGATCGAAACCAATACATTTGGTGCCAATGTTTTTAAACTTCAGGAAGTCGGCAAGGAGGATCAGGTAGCTGAAATCAATCTTTCCGGAGCCCGGATTGCTGTAAAGGCCGCCGGTCATGACGTCTATGTGGCAGGTTCGGTCGGTCCAACCGGCATTGATTTTCCGTTGATTTCAGGCGAGGTCACTGTCGAAGATATTAAGGCGGCCTTTGCCCAGCAGATCACTGCCCTTGTTGAAGGCGGGGTTGATCTGCTTATTATCGAGACTTTTACTCATCTTGAAGAGATGCTGCTGGCCATTGAGACTGCTCGCAGTGTCGCAGACCTGCCCATTGTCGCCCAGATGCTCTATCCCTCCCAGGGTATGTCAGCCCGCGGCCTTGACGCCCTGACTTGTGCTAGAAAGACACTGGATGCAGGCGCTCTGGTGGTTGGCACCAATTGCGGCAGGGGCGTTGATGCCATGCTGACAGCTGTCAGTCATCTTGCTCCATTGGCGGATGAGAATGTTCCCCTGTCAGCCTTTCCCAACGCCGGTCTGCCTGAGGTGATGGGACATCGAATGGTGTATCCTGCTTTACCTTCATACATGGCGCTTCGGGCGGCAGAGATGCTGAAAATGGGTGTGCGTCTTATTGGCGGTTGTTGCGGCACAACACCTGCTCACATCCATGAGTTTAGAAAGAGCCTGAAGCTGCGCCACAAGAAAGAACTGCGCACCGCCTCTGTTTCCGTGACTGCCCAGGAAACTCCGGAGGCTCCGACAGGGGTAGAGGAAACCGGCAAGGGTGGTTTTCTTGAAAGTCTCCCGGCTGATAGATTGCCGGTACTGGTGGAGCTTGATCCGCCCACCCATCTTGATATTGACCATGTATTGGCCGGGGCAAAATCCCTGGCCAAAAGCGGTGTCGATGCCGTAACCCTCGGTGAGAATCCTTTGGCGATTCTCCGGGCCGGTAATATTGCCCTGGCCCATCGCATACGGGAAGAAAGCGGGGTGCAGGTGATTATTCATCAAACCGGCCGGGACCAGAATGCCCTTGGCCTGCAATCCCACATCATGGCAGCTCATATCCTCGGCATTGAATCAATCCTTGCAGTCACCGGCGATTCTGCAAGCTCCACAGATCAACCTGGGGTCAGCGGGGTTTTTGATGTAAATTCCCTGGGACTCATCCGCATGATTTCCCAGTTTAACCGTGGACTGAATATGGCCGGAAAATCCATAAAAAGGCCAACAAAGTTTTCCATCGGCGCTGCTTTTAGTTTTCGTCCATCCAACCCTAAATTGCAGATCAATCGTCTTGAGCGTAAGGTCGCCCAGGGAGCTCGTTTTGTCATGACCCAGCCTCTGTTTGATAAAAATGAGGTTGAGGCCATGGTGGAACAGACCAGCCATATTGACGTGATTATTTTCCCCGGTATTTTCCCTCTGATTTCTGCCCGTAATGCGGAGTTTCTCCATAACGAGGTGCCAGGCATATCTGTTCCTGAAGTTATTCGGAAAAAATTGTGGAGTTACGATGATGTTGCTGACCAGCGCAAAGCCGCCATGGAGATAACAGAGCAGCTTGTGGCTGATCTTGCCCCTTTTGTGGACGGCCTGTATTTCGTCAGCCCCCTTAATAAGTGGGATATTGCCGAAAAATTTGTCAAACAGGTTCGTGATGGTGGCTATGTGGGAAGTGGTCGCAGATAAGATGAATTTTTTGTAACATCTTGTTGCGCTGGGTGTCGTCTCCACAGATCTGCAGTAAGGCTTCAAGGCTCTGAGAAATAAGTTTTTTCTGTAATTTATCCAGGCCAGAATGTTGATTCTGGCTAGATTCAAGCTGTTCAGTGAGGAGGATGCCTGCAACCAGTTCAAATTTGTCTTGGTCTGTAAGCACCACTGTTGCCCAGAGCAGATGCTCTGCCGGTGGGTTGATTTTGGGGTCACTGGGCCAAAACAGATAGGGCTGCTTGAGAAACCCCATTTTCTTGACCAGGGCAATTGTAAATCGTTTTGACAATTCCTTGGTGTCGGGCTCCTTACCTTGCTTGAGAGAGGCAATCATTGTGCTGAACATCAGGAAACCTATAGTTTATTACAAAATATTAAGCAATTTTGATAGGGTCTTTTATGGGCTGGCAGGGAAATATTCTTACTGCCTGCTTTAAAATGTAATCGATAACCGGAGGTTAAAAAATGAAATTCTTAAAAAGAATGTTTGTAATTGCTTTGATGCTGGGCATGACTTTGTCTGTTGCAGCCTGTAGTAATGATGATAACACCGCTGAAAATGCAGGCAAAAAGATTGACCAGGCTCTTGATTCAGCTAAAGACGCAGTTCACGAGGCGACCAAGTAACGTGTGAATTTATTAGGTTGGCCGGAATACCCGGCCAGGCAAGTTATTTTGCTTCTTCGCTGGTTTCCTGTCTCTTGTCTTTGCCTGTATAAAAATTCAACCACGATGAACTGTTGTTGAGTAACCAGTTTCTCGGTAAAGTAAAGCCGTTTTTAAAATCTTCCTGGTTACCTGCAGCGGCAAAACGCTCGTACGCTTTGACAAAGAGACATCTTTTTTGACCGGGATAGACCTCGCACCAGCCATCACGGCTACCGCCGCAGGGGCCGTTGAGCAGGTATTTGGCGCAGCCTGATTGTGGGCAGAGGTAGGCCAGGGTCGACAAGGTGCAGTCGCCGCAGTTCCGGCAGCCAAAGAGGAGGGATTTTGACCCGTGCTCCACGGCGAAAAAGGGGCGGCTCAGCGGGGAATTATGCAGGGCAATACATGATCTGCCCACTACCTTGTAAAAAGGACCATCCGGTTCAAATGCCATGCGATGAATAAAATCAGACAGGGTGAAGACCGGCCTGAATTTTTTATATCCCTTTTTGTTTCCCTGCCCCGTCACCATGGCGGGTGACTTGTTGAGACCGGTTGTGCTGTCTTTTTCAAAATGGAAGAATTTTGATTCGGGCCAGAAACTAAGCTCTCCAATTAAATCCTGCCAGTTCGTTTCAAACTTTGCGGCCTTGGTCAACATAAAGTCAAAATCAGCCATGTTCAGAGCGGGCCCGCCAATGTGGGCGCCGCTATATCCCATACCCTTCAAAACGGCAAGCAGTTTGGCAGCTCTGGTAAGCCGAGCTTTTTTACCCTTGTCAGCAGCTTGTGCTTCTTTTTGTAACTCTTCGTACAATTTGTCGCCAATGACGCAGCCGGGCACAGCACCTTGATGCATGAGACCGGCCAAAGGCATGCTCGGGATAAAGACACTGCCTAAAATAGGGACCTTGAGATTGTTTTCTTGCATATAGAGCAGGACTTCATGGTACTTTCGTGCGTCAAAGCCGAGCTGGGTGATGACATAATCAGCACCAACAGAAATTTTTCGGTGCAGCTTGTAATACTGCATGCGTTGCTCTGCCTCGGTCATCTTGAAAGGGGAAACAGCCACTCCTTTAAAAAATGAGGTGGCTTGGCTCGCCTGGTTTTCGTAGATGCCGGTGTTCATGGTTTGAGCCATATCAACAACGTGTACGCTCCCTATATCAAAAACAGGTTTTGGGTGGCCCTGATAACCTTTTTTCGGGTAATCTCCAGTGATAATGAGCAGATTTGTCAGTCCGATCCTGTCCCAGCCAAAGAGCTGACCTTCCATTTCATTTCTATTTTTATCCTTGCAGGAGAAATGGCTGATAACGTCAAGTCCTAAAGCAAGAATTTCCTGGCCAAGCACTTCCGGGGTCAGGGCAGGGTGCCCCCCGGCATTATCGGTGATGCTCACCGCCTGAATTCTGCCGTCAGCGGCGATATTTCTTGCAAGCTGCACCGTACAGTCAAGTTTTCTGTTTTTTCCACCACGACTGGGCACCAGCTCAAAGGTCAGGGTAAACTCTTCCGGATTGAGCAGGGACTGACGAAAGCGGGAGACGTTGTTGGCTGCAGGTTTGTCTTTACAAGTAGGCATCATGCTTGTTAACTTTAGTTTAAAATTTGAAACAGATTATTGGCAAAACCGTTATTCTGGAACTGCCCAGCAGTTCCCAAAAAGGAAAAAATGGAATCAGCACTTTTACTTATCCTGGCAGGTTATCTGCTTATTAAAGGTATAGAAAATATTGTCGCTTTGGTCAACCTGCGACATCTACGCATTTATGGCAAATACATGCCGGTTGGTTTTGATGGTGTGGTTGATGACGACACTCTGGAACGGATGCGTGATTACACCGTTGATAATGGCCGGGTGGATTTTTTGTCATCCGGGCTGGATCTTGTCATAACCCTTGTTTTTATCTTTGGTGGTTTGCTCAATTGGTACAATTCCTGGATCACTTCCCATGGCTGGTCTGTTGTTGTTACCGGCATCACCTTTTTTCTCTTTCTTGCTTACTGGGAATTTATTATCCAGATTCCCTTTGATCTCTATAAAACTTTTGTCATAGAGGAAAAATACGGTTTTAATAAACAGACTTTCCCTCTCTGGCTTGCTGATGCAATCAAAGGCTTGCTGCTGACCACAATTATTTACAGCTTACTCTTGTCGGTTGCCTTTTGGCTGATTGATTCTCTACCCCATTCCTGGTGGTATCTGTTGTGGGGATTTATGTTGTTTTTTAAACTCTTTATGCTCTATATCTCACCTTACACAATTGAGCCGCTTTTTAATAAGTTTACTCCCATTGAGGATAAAAAACTTGAAGAAAAGATAAAGGAGTTACTTAGTAAAGCCGGGCTGTCAATTTCACGGGTTTTCACCATGGATGCCTCACGGCGCAGCGGCCATGGTAATGCCTATTTCAGCGGTATCGGCCATGTGAAGCGCATTGTGCTTTTTGATACTCTGCTCGAAAAAAGCAATGATGACGAAATACTCGGCATTCTTGCCCATGAGGCTGGCCATTGGAAGAAAAAGCATATCATCAAGCGGTTGGTGGTGATGGAGTGCTTCTCGGTGGTAGGAATTTATCTGGCCTGGTGGTTCATGCAAAATGATATGCTGGCCGGAATATTCAACATTGCTGAACCGACAGTATATGTCAAGTTGCTGCTGGTTGGCTTCTGCGGCATGCTGGTGATGTTCCCACTGAAACCGCTTTTCAGCTGGTCGTCGCGAAAACATGAATGGGAAGCTGATGATTTTGCCGTAAAACTGACAGGAAACCCCTATGCCCTGTCACGGGCCTTGATCAAACTAGGCCGTGATAATCTGGCTAATTTACACCCACACCCCTGGACTGTTTCCCTGTATTACAGTCACCCGCCCCTGACTCAGCGGGTGGCGAAATTACTTGGCAGGACCGGTCGACTTATGGTGCATTCAAAGGGTTTTTTTGATGAATGAAAAAAAAACATGGCGCAGGAATTCTGCTGTCTTTGATGAGAGAGCTGAGGAATATGACAGCTGGTACGATGACAGCCTGCTTTTTGACATTGAACTGACTGCCTTGAAAGAGCTGCAGACATCTTTAGTGGGGCCTAAACTTGAGGTGGGAGTTGGGCCGGGACGATTTGCCCGGGAGCTGGGTTCCGATTTTGGTATTGATCCGGCTTTTGCTCCTTTGCAGATTTCCCAGAGAAGAAATATTGGTGTTATGCAGGGTATTGGCGAAAAAATTCCCCTGCATGAGGGCAGTGTCGCCACTGTTTACATGCTTTTTACCCTCTGCTTTGTCAATAGCCCACAAGGGGTTCTGGCAGAATGTTACCGGATATTGAAACCTGGAGGCCATCTGGTAATGGGCATTGTTCCTGCCTTAGGTCAATGGGGAAAGGCCCTGAACGCCAAAAAAGAAAAGAACCATCCTTTTTATAAGTATGCATCATTTTATACGGCAGGTGAGGTGGAAGCCTTGTTGGAGGATGCTGATTTTGACGTAGTGGAGCAGAGATCATCTCTTTTTCAAGAACCTGACAGCCTAGTTGGTCTGGAATCTTCTCGTGTCGGACTTTCTGAACAGGCTGGGTTTTTTCTGTTGGTTGGACAGAAATAACCCTGTTTTTTCTATTTTCTCTTGTCTGGATTGCTGTCCCAGGTTTTACGTTCTTTGAGAAAATTGTAGGTGAGAAATGCACTTCCTGTGATGATTAACGCACTTGTAACCAAGGCTGGGACCCAACGTGATGATCGCTTCAGATCACCTTGGAAATGGGGAAGGTCTCTCTTGCAGTAGCGACAGACCACGGCATTGCTGTAGATTTCTTCCTTGCAGTATGGACATGTTTGCGTATTCATATTTAGAATTTATCGTCACCGGTCAGGGTTGTCAAGTTCTGCTCTAAAAAACTCTCCTCCCTTCTCCTTCCCTTCTCATCTTTTTTTTAAAAAAAATTGACCAAAAGTGTAAAAAAAATATAGCATTGAACACATGTCTGAATGTTGGTGCCTTGAAAACATTAGGATGCTGTCTTTATACAGCGCTTTCTGTTTTTAGGACAATTGGTAGTGAAAAATTCTAGCGTTCCTGGAAAAGTATTTTCCATTTTAAGTAGGAGAATTAATGAAAGAACATTTTTTTGGTAAATTTTCTGTTTCGTACCGGGTTATTTTGGCAGTGCTTATTGCCCTCACAGTTTCGTTGATTATCTGTATTTTCCTGCTGAATGGTTTTGTTGAGCGTCAGATGAGGCTGGTTTACATTAATTCTGTTCAGACCCTATTTGCCTCCCTGGAAGACGGAGTGAAAGGATCGTTGGAACGGGGGCAAATGCTGAATTTTCAGAAGCTTCTTATCCGCCAGAAAGAAATCGAAGGCGTAATGGAGGTGGCTCTTTTTGACCGCAACGGCGATATAAATCTCTCCTCAAATGGCGGTGACGGCCAGAGGACGATGGAGCCGGAAATAATGGAGCAACTCCAGCAGGAGATGAAGCCGGTGTGGCAGGAAGATGGGGCAACGCTGCAGATATTGGCGCCGCAGGAGGTTGTTGCCGATTGTATTCGCTGCCACCCGCAATGGCAAGAGGGAGAAAACGGCGGTACCCTGTCGCTTACCTTTGATCTCAGCGCCCTTAACGAAACTGTTAGCAGGCTGCAATTATTTATGTCAGCAGGGGCTTTGTTGCTCTTGCTTTTTGTTAGTTCAATTATTTTTGTGGTTATGCAGAAAATGGTCAGGACTCCAATTAATACAATCGTCGGGCACCTTACCAGAAGTGCCAAAAGTGTGGGCGAGGCCGCCCATCAGTCTGCTGCAAGTAGCGAGTCTCTTTCTGGTAATGCTTCACAACAGGCAGCGTCATTGGAGGAGACTTCTTCTTCGCTGGAAGAATTGTCGTCCATGACCGGAATGAACGCTGAAAACGCTGTCCAGGCTGATCACCTGATGACTGAGACCAATAAGGTGATGAGCGAATCAACTGACATCATGGAAAAGCTGCAGGATGCCATGATCAAAATTGAAGAAAGTAACAATGAGACCGCTACAATTCTCAAAACAATTGACCAGATAGCTTTTCAGACAAATTTGCTTGCCTTGCACGCTGCGGTTGAAGCTGCTCGGGCCGGAGGGG
>PJEL010003818.1_pt1 | contig 12659 bp, 15 predicted proteins | sample 1853271 | NCBI WGS metagenome assembly PJEL01 (sample SAMN08108733, study PRJNA415343) | Invertebrate metagenome, whole genome shotgun sequencing project. | host: Globobulimina | place: Sweden: Gullmar Fjord | collected 2015-08 | reverse complement strand
TCTTGGGCCTCAGCAAGATATACCTTTGCAAAACCCAGACTGGGTCCTGGATTTTGAGGCCGAGGTGGCCATCGTATGTGATGACGTGCCCATGGGCACCCCAGCTCAGGATGCCAAAAAACACATTAAGTTATTAATGCTGGTAAACGATGTTTCCCTGCGCAACCTCATACCTGATGAACTGGCAAAAGGCTTTGGCTTTTTTCAAAGCAAACCGGCCACCAGCTTTAGCCCTGTAGCAGTCACACCCGATGAACTGGACGATGCCTGGGACGGCGAAAAACTGCACCTGCCCCTCACCAGCCATTTAAACGATCAATTATTTGGTGCCCCCGAGGCAGGGGAAGACATGACCTTTGATTTCCCCACCTTGCTTAGCCATGCCTGCAAATCACGTAACTTAAGCGCGGGTACTATTATTGGTTCGGGAACAGTCTCGAATTATGATCGCAGCAAGGGTTCATCCTGCATTGCCGAAAAACGCATGTTAGAGAAAATTGAAAGCGACGCTATCAGCACCCCCTTTTTAAAAGTGGGTGATCGTGTGCGCATTGAAATGTTCAGCGTTCACCAGCATTCCATTTTTGGTGCCATTGATCAAAAAGTGGTGGCGGCAAAATAATTTTTATAATTATTAAAGTATAAATATTGTGGTGATACGGAGCTTGTCTTTGCTATACAGGGTTTATAAATGATTCTATACAGTTATTTTAGATCCAGTGCGGCCTACCGAGTACGCATTGCTTTAAACCTTAAGAACATCGATTACCAAATTAAGCCAATACATCTTTTGCAAGATGGCGGTGAGCAACACCAGCCTGAATACCACCATTTAAACCCATCTGAATTAGTGCCCTTATTAATTCATGACGATATAACCATTAGCCAATCATTGCTCATCATAGATTACCTGCAAGATTTAAAGGCTAGTCCAAGTATTTACCCCAAAACCAAAGCACAGAAGTTACTCTGCAAAGAGTTGGCTTTCAGCATTGCCTGCGACATTCACCCCATTAATAACTTACGGGTACTCAATCACTTAAAAGGTGAATACAACTTGAATAAGGCACAGATTAAAAGCTGGAATCAACATTGGATAAGATTAGGATTTAACGCTTTGGAAGAAAGGCTGTCAAAAAACAATACAATGGCTAAAAAAATTAAATTTTGCTTTGGAAAAAGTCCTACCCTGGCCGATATTTGTTTAATTCCCCAGGTATACAACGGCCTACGTCATGGCTTAGACATGAATCAATATCCAATATTAAACGGTATTTACCAGCACTGCATAACACTGGATGCCTTTATAAAGGCAGCACCAGAGTCTCAGCCAGACTATCCAGCCTAAAAACTAATGCAGCTTTTGCCTATCTTGATTTAAACCATTCCAAAAGGCGTAAACGCCATCTAACATTTCAAGCCCAGTTTTGATAAAAGCGTCTTCATCTACATTAAAGTTAAAGTAATAAGTCTCTAATTCTTCTTGAGTATGATGCGCATGGTTTGCTTCTATCTTGCTATGCCAGGAAAAAAAAGTAAGTGGAAGTTTATCAATATGAAAACTTTGCTTGTAGCGACTTAAACCCGCCACTAATTGATCCCAAAACCCAGCTGCCGCCCAGTTTTCTACTGCATAAGAGGCCGCGGTGGCAATTTGGTAGTCTTCATTACCATACAAACGAATAAGCTCATCACAGAAGAACAGCGTTTCTTTTCGGCCCCGGCTGCGTTTGCCTAATAAATGAAAGTCTAAACCTATTTTTTCGGCCATGCGCACCAGTAATTCAAAATGTGCAGCTCTAAAATGAAACTTGCCCCCTTCAATGGAGCCATCAATTCCGCCCAGCTCTTTACTGTCTTCTGCTGAGTAAGCACTTCTACCGCTAAACAACACCCCTATTTCATTGGCCAATATTTCCTTTGACGCCCGCATTTCTTCAATGGTATCGGCGTTAATCATCTTTTGAAGTTGTGCCACTAAGAACTGGTTTGAAAAAACACTAAATTGAATAATGAAGCTTTTTACTTGGGCGTGATTTAGTTCGGCGTTTGAAAACCAGTGAGTGTAAGGATTATTGGTAATCACTTTATGGCTGAGTAATTCGCTATTAATGCGTTTTTGCAAACTTCCAAATGCGCCCGCTTTATCCATTTGATAGTGGCCGTCATTAAGATGCGCCAGGGTGGGGTCGGTTAACCCCACAAGCTGATGTTTATTGGCAAAGTCCTGTAAATGAGTGAGGGCCATGATGCATCTCCAATTATCCTTGGTCTTTTAATTTTAACTGGGCATAGGAAAAGGCATAAATACCATTGAGTGCTAAAAAAACAGGCTGATAGAATAATTAGTAGGTTTTCATTTACGTGTTTTTAATGGATTGGCTTGGGTAAGATATTTCCAACACCACACATTCTTGCTCGCATTTAAATGGCCCATGCAACTCACCTGGTGGGCGACTTGCAAAGTGCCCGGCCTCTAACCACATATCAAAGGCGGCGTCGTATAACTTGCCCGAAACAATATAGATTTCCTCTGGGTAATCATGGATTTGACATCCAAAGTCTTGGGTATTTGCTCCAGCTTTAAAGCGAGTTAGGCGTGTATAGTCACCACTTTTTTCATCCATGGCCAGGGTAAGCGCTTCTAACATTCCATTAGTACCCTCAATGGCTTGCCATTTGTCACCATTTTCAGGAGTTAATACATTCCAATAATTGACCGTGGATTTGCTCATTATTATCTTACTTGTATTGGTTTAAACTGATTATTATTTTAACAGCGATTACTGTAATGCACCATTATCTTGCAGTAATTCATAAATTGAATGTGCCATTTTTTCATAACCCGCTTTATTAAAATGCACGTAATCCGACTTTAGCGATGGGCTGCGCTGTAAGCTGCCAATTAATGAATCATCAAACACCAGTTTATATTTTTCTGCTAACTCGCTATACAAGGGTGCAGAATTTGAGAATAGTTTTTTCTGGGGGACGGCAATCAGCACCACAGGAATATCACGATGCTGGCTTAATTCAATCATTTTTGCCAAGTTAGCTTTGGTATTTTTAAGGCTTTTATTTCTTAAAATATCATTTCCCCCTTCTATTAAGATTAATAAGTCTGGTTGATATTCATCAAATTCGTCTTCTATTCTCTCTAAGCCTTGCTGCGTAGTTTCACCAGACACACCGGCATTAATAACCGTCAAGCCCGTTAACCTAGCCAATACTTCGGGATAGCTATTGTGTTTATCTGCACCGTAACCCTGGGTAAGGCTATCGCCAAATGCCAGAATAACGCCTTCAGTTGGAATAGGCTCTAACGTTACTTTACTGCAACCAGCCAATATCAGCATTGTTAAAACAATGCTCAGCCGCACTAATTTTTTATGGTTTATTAATATTTTTTTCAATTTACTTTCCAACCCTGCTCATAATAAATACCTGTTTCTGCCCTAACAAATACATTGCTTTTAACTAAGGTAATTATAACCCCTCTGCACGACGATGCTTGAGTTAATGCGTGTATTGGGGGCTGACAAGCTTCTTACCAAGAATATACGCGTTCCTGTTGTTGTAAAACACATTAAAACCCTGGTATACGTGAACAGTGAAAGAACCAATATTAAGGAGAGGGGTGACTTGGCTGACGACATTATTGTTGCGTTGCGGGGCTATGTTGGCATTTTTACTAGCTTTTAATATGAATTATGTAAACGGCACCTTTCACGCTATAAATATGTTCATTGAAATAGTTAAAGCAATTTCACTAAATACGGATGCTCCCATAAAATAAAACTAAACTGCTTTATTTAGCCTATTATTTTCAATGCTTTCCTGGTTCAGGTATTGATGAATATTTGGATTACAGGCATCACCATAAACCGAGGTGCAAATTAATGAATCCCCTTGTTTTGATATACGCATATTATTTGCAGAAATATTTATAAGTTCCCTTGCCAATGGGGCCGTTTCACTATTTTGGTAATAACAACCACCTATGTACACATTCACTTTAATGGCTTCATTAGCCACAATAATGGGGGCTTCGAATGCACTCATTACTTTTCCTGCCACCACGTCCATATCGTTACTGTCATTTAGCATTGGTGCGATTATGACAAATTCACCACTATGCCAGCGTATAAGGATATCCTGCTTCCTAAGGGCCTGCTTGAGCCGGTCACTGCCGATCTTAAGTAACTCCTCAAAGACTTTATCGTCAAAGGGATGACTTCCATTCTTAATGGAATTATATTCCATAAAAAATACCGAAAAATTTTGATTATCATCACAAATTTCATACAGCAAAGAGTGGCCCACTTCCTTGCGGTAAAACCCGGTTAAGTCATCGTAATAAGCCTTTTGCTCGAGGCTAAGCATCATTTGTTTTTGAACAGAAATATCCTCTCCAATAAACAAGATTTGGGTTAACTGACCGTACTTAAACACAGGCACAACATATACGTCTTCATCAAACGGCATACCCTCTTTTTGCAAGCTAACAAATTCAGCACGGTAGTCTTTTTGCTGCAATATAGAATGTAAAACGGTTGTAGAGTCCATGCCTTTAATAGATTTAAAGTCAAAAACACTGTAGCCAATCACTTCTTCCTCTAGAAACTGACTTCTTTTTACAAACTTTGGGTTAACCTTAGTAATAAGGCCTTCAGCATTGGTAATAACAATTGAGTAAGGGTTGTATTGAAACAAGCTGCTGGACTCGGTGAGGTCATCCAGTTTTTTATGCTGGTAGCTCACATCCTCACCTACTAACATATCAATGGATTCATGACCTGCGGCTAACAAGCGTCGAGTTGAAAACCGCATAATCACTGATCTTTGCTGGGCCCCTTGCAGCTGTATATCAAAATTTTCACAGCCACCAGATTGAGAAATTAACTTGTGATACACCAAAAACTCTCTGGGATGGTCTTTAGGGATGAGTTCGGGAAACCAACCCGGTACTTCAGATTTGTTTTGATAGCCCAGTAACTCAATGAATCTATCAGACATATCAATAATTTGATTATTTCTAATAAGCATAAAAAATGAGGTTTGTTCAAAGAAATCGGCAATTTGATCACTAAACCGTGCCGTAACGACATTTGGCATACAAGATCTCCTAGGATTACCAAGGGCACATCTTTAATTTATGCGAAAAATAAGATATTCAAATAAGTATAGAAAAGTTAAAGCACATTTTCCTTGCTTTAGCTTCTAAGAAACAAATTGATAGATAAGGACTGAGTTGTAATCGTTAAACGAACTTATGAGCAATACTCATTTGTAAGTTACATAGTCGTTAGAAATATAAGGCAAGCTTTCTTATGGTCAAACTGAATATGCATAGAAAACTAAGAAAAGGTACTCAAGCTAATAATAAACACCCCTATTCCTGAATTATTGAGTCACAAAATTCACCGCGCAGAAAACCAACACACTTTCTTTAGGTTTTCTGGAACACCAAACGAGTCCATTTTACTTTGTCTTTGTTGCCCATGATACTGGGCTGATCTTCTAACTTAAGAATGCAGTCCAAGCCCCATTTTTTGGCTTGTTTGGTGGTAAAACTTGCTTGGGTTGGGTACACGCAGGTTCCCAAACCAGCAGGACCATTTCGAAGGGAGAGTGCGCATTTACCACCCAAACATAACAAAGATGCAATGCGCTTCATGGCAAGCGCCCGCTCTGTTTCAGAAAGGTGATGCCAAACGCCAATGACTAAAATAAAATCGAATTGCCCTTCATTCGCTCCCAAGCATTCAAGCTCAGGCAAACTGCCACTTAACCAAGCGATGGGGAGAGTTGAGTATTGATGTCTGGCCGCGGCTAAAAACGCTTTCATGGGTTCTATAGCGGTTACAGAATAAGCTAACTCGGCCAAAGCTGCTGAATTTTGGCCCGCACCCGCGCCTACATCTAATATACGTGCAGGCACGGGTGGCAAAAATTCTAAAAAGTCTTTGCACACTTCATAAAAGCTTAATGCTTGGCTAGTTTCAATAAACCCATTTATTAAATTGTCGTAACCTTCGGTACCTGGAACTTTATTCATGCAGCCTACTATTTTAACTCATTAACCGGGAAGTATTGGCAATATCAGGCCCCTACCCGATAAATAGAGTTACTGGTTAAATTTACTGCGAATCAACTCCATACGCTTTCGGTTTGCACCAAGGTCAGAATACCCCAAGCGAGACGCAGATCGAATATGGATAATGGTCTTACCAGACTGTTCTTTTGAAAAATAAAACTCCACGTCATCCACAAACCTAAACAGTGCCGAAGTAAACTCTACTTGAATATAGCTTTCTTGATTTGTAATTATATTGATGCGGTTTAGCGATTTAAGTATTTGCAAAAGGCGTCCATGGGCCTGCTTCTGTGTACCTGAGTATTCTATAGCTTGAATGTAATGATCTTTATTAGCTGACTGACTGCTAACACAGTTGGGGGAACTTGGGCATGGGGTTAAATCTGTGTTATTTACCCCAAGTTTAGGCAAAGTCCCAGAGCAACCGGATACTAAAATTAGAGTAGAGATAATGACTAGAACCGATTTATTCATCGTTTTTCCTTAAGTATTATTATTTTGGGAGGTTGGTTATTAAGCAGTGGTGTTAAAATAAGTTAGATGTAAATTTATAATCCTTATTTTAAAGTACAACACTCACATTTTAAATGTAAGTCCATCATTATAATACGAATGTTATATCTCATTATACTCCGACTTAATTAGGCCAAAACACTTAAGGTCATGAAATTGATTCTTCCAGTAACCACTTTGGCGCCGTGTACCCTCCTCTTTAAAACCGACCCTTACTAATAGTGCTTCGGAAGCATTATTTCCAGGAACGGTATCCCCTTGGATGCGATTGAGCGCACCACAGGGTAATTCACCTAAAAATGCTGATTTGACAATTCGCTGCACAGCCTCTGTTGTATAGCCTTGCCCCCAGTAACCTGGAAGTAAATCATATCCAATAACAGCATTTTTCATCTTGGTATTCCAAGAGTTAAAGCCACAAGTGCCAATGAGTTTATTGGTCTTTTTTAATCGAATAGCCCATCGAATTCCAGAGTGTTCACTAAACCGAGTATTAAAAAAATCAATTAATGCAGTGGCCTGACTAGGCTCTATAAAAGCCTCTAGGTCATAATATTCAATAACATTTTTGTTAGAAAATAGATCAAACACACTATTAGTATCTTCAACAGATAGCATTGTCAGTTTTAATCGGGGTGACTCTAATTCTGGAAATTGCATTTAATTCCTCCGTGATTGCCTGCACTAAAAGATGATTGAAATTACCGATCAAATCACATGTTGTTAAGACTAGTCTTAATAGCCTTATTACACATTAACTTTATACTTAAGATCATTTACTTCATCACCAGTTATCCCTCTAAAGCCCCATTGGTAAGGAGCCTGTTCTTTTATTGTTATTTCAACATCGATTGGCGCCAATGAAAGCTTGCTCTCAATTTCCTTAAATAGCATTTTAATCAGAGCCTTCTGTGTTTCGGGTTTACGCCCAGCCATTAAATTAATTTCAATGACCGTGTAGGAGTCACTTCTTCCACCCGGGTAATAAAAATCTTCTTTATCTAATGGTATGAAGCGGTGGGCCCTTTTATCTTCAGGCATGCCCAGAACAGACTGCATGCAACTATGAATCACATCAGATAATTTCGCTTTTATTGGATTTAGGTTATTTTTAATTCCATATACTACAATCATGTTTATTCCTTAAGGTATATAACAGTATGCCAAACGATTAAGTCTCATTTAGCTTTCCTATAAAATTTTATTATGCCGAAATTGAACATTTCAAAGCTCGGCCATGTAATTGATAATTTCGACAATATGTCCACAACAGAAAAATATAAGTGTGAGAAGTAGCATACTTGTATATTGCCCCCAATGTACCCCAGGAATGATGACAGCCACTTCTGGAGTTTTAGGATTGTATGAAACTTCAATTTCACTGCCTACCGTGTATTTGTTTATGTACTTATCTGAATACTCTTTGCTTAAGCCAAAGGTCCCCATATAGGTAAAGTTGTTGCTAGAGTAATGTTTAGAATCAAGGCTATATTGATACTCAATGTCTGGTGAATAATAAGTATGGCCATCCCCCACTCTTTTTGCTTTGAGGCAAGATGATTTAACAATCGCTTTAACTTTAGGCCAATTGGTGCTTGTTTTAGCAAGAACAAACTTCTTGGCAGAAAAAACGACAAACCCAATCCATACTACGAGCAGCAAGAGCTTCAATTGTAATCCAGCGTCCACTATTTATCCTTAAGGCACATAACACCGAAAACAACACATGGCTTAGTTTTGTTTTTACTGATTTATATCTTTCTTGTTGTTCGTATCAGTCTTATTTACAGAGTTTGTTATATACATCGGCAATACCAGAAATCCAAGTACCTGTTTCCGTGAAGCGTATCCAGTCTTCTTTTTCTGCTTGATTTTTTTGCTTTTCTGCCGCTTTTTCAATTTCATTGACCAATGCAATGCAGTAGCCATTTAGAAATTTATCAGCTTGTTCTTTAGTTTTAATCTCTGCTTGAGCACTAAAGGTTGATAATAGAAAGGTTGCGATCAGTATTTTTTTCATATTGCTTATACCAGGAGTATGTTTGTTTTAATAACGCCTGCTAGCAGGTCTTGTTAGGGCACCGAATTCGTATATTTCTTTTTAAGAATTCGAAGCTGGATATAAAATCATCTGCGTGCAGCGAAATAAAGCAATTGTCTTCCCGGACTGCCTATGACTGACTACCGCATCCCAGACTTGCGTCGTTCTCCCCATGTGAGCGTGTGTAGCAATACACTCGATAGTCCCTTCTCGTGCCGTACCCAAATGATTAGATTTAAGCTCAATAGTAGTAAAGCCTGATGCACCAGCTGGCAAGTTTGCCACACATCCATTACCACACGATGTATCCGCAAGAGTGACAATAGTACCGGCATGCAGAAATCCATTCGGTGCCATATGCGACTCCCTTATCTCAATTTCTGCTCGAACTTCGTTGTTGCTAATATCTGTCACAACAATACCTAAATGACCTGGCAATTTATTAGCACATATCTCATTGAAATGATTTGGATCTTGCACGAATTTCTCCTATGTTCTTAACTGTACGATGGATCAGGCTCTTTAGTTCGTAAATTCGACTTTTATGTTTTTCTTACAAATTAAAGTGCAAATTCATAAACGAAGTAGCAAATTCCACCCAACACCATGATTAAGCCCATTTTTGCACTTGAACCCGAACTATCGGATCGGCGCGTGCTAGTAGATGAATGCTGAGTTCTACTTGGTAAAGAATATAGATCTACGAGTTCTTTAGCCTCTTTAAGTCCTAGGCCTCTGACCTCACGTAACTTCTTTATGGCATCTACTTTCTTACCGCTTTCAATTGCTGCAATTACTTCTGGTTCTAACTCTATCATTGAGTTCACTCTCTATCCTTTAAGAAACGGGTGTTTTCCACTAACAATAACTAACTCTTTTATGTCTGATTAAAGTATCTTTTTTTGAGGCTTTCCTACGACGACTCTTTTTAGTTTAAGAAAAAAGTTATTAGCCTAATTTAATGACGGAAACTCAACGAAAATTATTTTTTTTGTTTGAGCCTTCTAAAGAGATGACATCACCTCCTCTGATATTGAGTGCTCCATTATATTTTTTGATGATTCAGGGAGCGCCATATTGGTGAGCTTTCAGCTTAGAAAAATCATCCACTAGGATTATCATTAGTATATACGCACTCATAGATACTCGTTTCTCCTTTCATATAAAAAGTACATGACATTACGCTTAACCATTCCATATAGCAATATCAAGGAAGACTAAAACCGGGCATTCAAGCAACCCATATGAAGCAGAAGGGACAAGGTTAATCTGGCACTAAAATTTGAATAGAAAACAACCAACAGGAAAGGCACTCCCCCCTTTAATCTTCACTATTGGGTGATGCCCTGTTCAGGTAACCAACACATTCCTTTTGTAAAGCAAGTATTGAAATCAATTGATAGAAAATAAATATTTTATCAAAGTAATAGTTTTTCGATTTACAAAAGCCACTGCATCATGTCGGAATTAGATGCGGGTAACTATCAAGGCTAAGACAATTAGATTTTGAATCCCTTTCCAATCTAATAATGAGAAACTTATTGTTTGTTTAGCACAAAGACTTGAAAAACAATAGCAAAGTAAAACCCTGTATAAATATTTACAGAGTAACCTGGCTTAAGGGTTGTTGGATTGGAATACGCCTACTAAACGCACTATTGTGCCACTTTGGATTCATCCATTTTGGAATCATAGAAAAAAACCAACATCGTTATTTATTCTTATTTTTTGTAAGCCATTGATTTTGCGTAAATATTAAAAAATTAGTCAGTTAAAACGCCAACTACACCTCATTTTCCTGCCTTTACTTTGCCTGCTAGCTGACACATGCTGAATCTAAGGCCCTTGTATAACCTACTCATAAAAACAAAAAAGATAGGAATTTGCATGACTCAGCCAGCCACACCGACCAATCCGCAGCCACATACAAAACCGGAAGGAAAACCGACGATTAATTATCGGCGCTACGTTTTGTTTCTATTAACCATGGTATATGCGCTTAACTTTATTGACCGGCAAATATTAGTGGTTTTATCAGAGTCTATTAAAGTAGACATGAATCTATCGGACTCTCAATTAGGTTTATTAACTGGCTTCGCATTTGCCATATTTTATGTGAGTGTGGGCATTCCTATCGCCCGTCTTGCCGACAAGGGCAACCGTAAAAATATAGTGGCAGCCGCCATTACCATATGGAGCGGTATGACCGCACTATCTGGCTTAACCCAAAACTACTGGCAACTGCTGTTGGCGCGTATTGGCGTGGGTGTGGGCGAAGCCGGTGGCAGCCCACCTTCCCACTCAATATTATCGGATTATTACCCGGCAAAAGAACGCGGGCGTGCCATGTCTATTTATTCCATGGGTGTATACCTGGGTGTTTTAATTGGCTTTGGTGTGGGTGGCTGGATTAACCAGCATTATGGCTGGCGTGTTGCATTTTTTGCTGTGGGTATTCCTGGCTTAGTCATTGCCTTACTGGTGCGCTATACCATTCGTGAACCTCTGCGCGGTGTGGCAGATGGCAATACGCAAACCCGACAGTCCGACTTTAAGCAAACCCTAAACACACTTTGGCAATTACACTCGTTTCGATATTTTTCAATTGCCGCCGGTTTAACCGCCTTTTGCAGCTATGGCATTGGTAATTTTTTACCCTCGTTTTTAGTGCGCTCTCACGAATTTAGTGCCGCACAAGTGGGCAGCAGTTTAATGCTAGTGGCAGGGGTTGGCGGCGCACTGGGTACATATTTGGGCGGCTATCTTGCAGATAAATTTGGTAATAAAGATATGCGTTGGTATTTGTGGGTGCCCGCTATTCCGGCGATATTTGGTCCGATACTTATTGTCTCGGCCATGTTTACCCCCGACAGCACCCTAGCCCTAAGCGGGCTATTTATCTCGACTGTGCTTGGTGCGTTATATCTTGGCCCCACCATCGCACTCACGCATACCCTGGTTAGTCCGAGTATGCGAGCCATGGCATCGGCTATATTGTTTTTCATATTAAACTTAATTGGGCTAGGACTGGGGCCATTGACCGTGGGCATCATCAGTGATGCATTAGCACCCACAATGGGTGCCGATTCATTACGCTACGCCATCTCGGCTGTGTCTTTTGTAGGCTTGTTATCTATGGGCGGCTTTTACATGGCGGCTAAAAAATTACCTGATGATTTAGCCAAACTAAATATAACTAATAACAATGAACTTACCGACGCTGAGGCAGCCGCCCTTTAACACTTTTTAAATAGTCTGGTTTTAAATAGCCTAATTTTAATAAGCCTAGCTTCTGCTAGGCTTATTAATGTTGTGAAGCTCAATCGTTTTAAAAAATGTAATTTGAAAAAAGGCACCTATCAGAGCAACAAAAAATAAAAAAATCATTTAGAGCTTAACTTTGTATTAATTAAATTTTTTATCAATCACCCGCTTAACTTCCGCATGATAATCACACTCTACAAAAGTGCTATGGGCGCCTATCAGTTACTCAAAATCCAATGTTAGCAATCGTTTAAATTTGGCTTTAATTCCTTCTTGATTATTAATCACAAATTTAGCCACATTTTAGTAATGAGGGATTCTGGGGTAAAACCCATTCTTGGCAGAACATGTTGGGCCAACCAATTGGTTTGAAGGTAGCCGTCGGAATAACTTTGCACGGCCTCGCAAGTTAATAACATTCCTTTAGATAGCTCGGACGTGCGATCTAGTAAAATGGTCCCTTCTGGTTCATGGGTATGCTTAAAGGCAAAGAGCTTGGCGTTAAGGAATGGCAGTGCGCCGCCCTCCTAGTTTAATACCTTGCTTATTTTAGGCTCGGTATAGGTGGTGCCTGCTTCATTCATGCGTACGGCATTAATTAAGGTTAACTGACCTATTACTTATCACCCAACTCATCCATAATAAAATCCACGCAGTGTTTAATTTTTGGAATTTTATATTTGGCCTGGGGATATAAAATAAACATATCCATTTCGGCTCTACTGGCACTGGAAACAGGCAGTT
>PJEL010003817.1_pt1 | contig 12659 bp, 7 predicted proteins | sample 1853271 | NCBI WGS metagenome assembly PJEL01 (sample SAMN08108733, study PRJNA415343) | Invertebrate metagenome, whole genome shotgun sequencing project. | host: Globobulimina | place: Sweden: Gullmar Fjord | collected 2015-08 | reverse complement strand
GATCCACCTTGTGGGCGCTCGAGTGGCCCCGTCTACCGCGAGCCACAGCGTTCCCATGTCGGCGTATCGAGCGGATGGCGTGGCGTGCAGACCGCGACGAATCGCGGTGTCGAGGCGACCTGGCACTTGCTGATTCCCCAGGGTAAACCGACCGGTACGCGCCGCATCCCGCAGCTGTGGGAGGGTCTCGCCAGAGAAGGGAGGCGCGCCGTGCAGGGCCTCGTAGAGCGTCGCTGCGAAGGCGAACTGATCCGAGCGCTCGTCTGCAGGCTCTCCCCGAAACAGCTCGGGAGCCATGTACAGAGGAGTGCCGCCCGGGTGCTCGGAGCTGGCGTGGTCCGACGCCATTCCAAAGTCGGTGAGCACACCGCGACCGTCCTCGTGGATGAGGATGTTCTCCGGCTTGACGTCTCGATGGACCAGGCCAGCTCGGTGGGCTGCCAGGAGCCCGCTCGCGACCCCTCGGAATACCGCGAGTACCTCAGCGCGGGACCGCGGCGACTGCAGCCACTCCCGCAGGGTTCCGCCGGTTACGAGCTCGGTGACCATGAAGACGCCGTCTCGGTAGGGACCAACCTCGAAGACCGGGACGACGTTGGGGTGGGAGAGTGAAGCCAGCAGCCTCGCCTCTCTCTGCAGTCGCGCTTTGGCGGGAGGTCGGTCTGGCCGGACGATCTTGATGGCAACCCGGCGTTGAAGCTCGGGATCGAAGGCCGCGTAGACCACGCCTTGTGCGCCGCTACCCAGCTCTTCCAGGATCTCGTAGCGCCCGATCTTCGGGAGTCCGGCCGCTTCGACCGGGGCAACCAGACCGGCGAGATCGACGAGGAGCTGCAGACAGGCCACACACCGGTCTGCGTGGGCCTGGATCTGTCGCGTCTGCTCGTCGTCCAGGAACCCCTGGACCAGCGCGGCGACCTCGTTTTCGTCGGGGCAGGACATGAACTCCCTACAAGCTCCTACCCTTCAGACGAGTGCTGCGCCGGATTGTCGCGCCAGCTACCTCCGCCGTCGGAAGACTCCGGCGAGCAACAACAGCGGGACGAGGAGTCCGGTATAGGTCCCGCCGGCGCCCGCCGCCGCGCAGCCGCCATCGCCACTGCAGCCCTCGGCGGGGTCGTCACCGGTGTCTCCAGTGTCTCCAGCACTGTCACAGGATCCGTCGACGATCCCGTCACAGTCATTGTCCCGACCGTCGCAGACCTCGAGAGCGGCGGGGTTGACGGTGTCGTCGTTGTCGTCGCAGTCGTCTGGGTCGGCGATGTACCCCGGTGGCGGCGCACAAGCGGACACCGAAGAGCTCGGATCCCCATAGTCGTCGCCGTCCGAGTCGAGATACCAGGTGGTATCGAGCGCATCGGGATCGTCGTCGTCGGCCAGAGCATCGCAGTCGTCGTCGATCCCGTTGCACAACTCGATGGCCGCCGGATGGATCTGGGCGTTGGAGTCGTCACAGTCGGTGTTGTCGGCCACGTAGCCCACCGGCGCCGGGCAGCTGTCCAGACCCGTCGTGGGGTCGCCGTAGTCGTCTCCGTCTCCGTCGTAATACCAGGTGGTGGGCGGAATCTCGTCGATCTGGCCGTTGCAGTTGTTGTCGAGGCCGTCGCACAGCTCGGGAGCGGCGGGGTTGACGGTCGGGTCGCTGTCGTCGCAGTCGGTGCCATCGGCGACCATGCCGGGCGGCTGTAGACACGCGCGCACCGAGCCCGCCGGATTGCCAAACCCGTCCCCGTCAGCGTCGGCTTGCCAGTTGCTGGCGGTGGCGAGGTCGAGACTGGGATCGGCGTCGTCGACCAGCCCGTCGCAGTCGTCGTCCATGCCGTTGCAGACCTCGACACCACAGGCGCTGGGGTCGAGGTAGTCGGGAATCCCATCACCATCTGTGTCGTCGTTGAGCGGGTTGCCGTCGCCGTTCGGATCCTCGTTGATGGTTGGGATGCCGTCGTTGTCGTCGTCGTCGTCCAGATAGTTGGGGTGTCCGTCACCGTCGGTGTCGTCGTCCATGGGGTTGCCGTTGCCGTTCGGGTCTTCGTCGATGGTTGGGATGCTGTCGTTGTCGTCGTCGGGATCGAGATAGTTGGGGGCGCCGTCACCGTCGTTGTCGTCGTCGGTGGGGTCGCCGTTGCCGTTCACGTCTTCGTCGCGGGTGAGAATGCTGTCACCGTCGTCGTCGATGTCGAGGTGGTTGGGGATCAAGTCGCCGTCGGTATCTCCGCCAAACTCATCCCTGGTGCGGACCGTGTCGTCGTCGTCATCATCATCCAGGTAGTTGGGGATCCCGTCGCCGTCGGTGTCTACTTGCCCTTCTTCGAAGGAGAGGATCCCGTCTCCGTCGTCGTCGGGATCCAGGGCGTCGATGAGGCCGTCGCCATCGGTGTCCATGGCGAAGCTCCACTCGATACCGTCCAAGATGCCGTCGCCGTCGCTGTCGACGCCGCAGCCGTTCATTCCAGCGTTCAGCTCGTCGCCATTCGAGACGCCGTCGCCGTCGTCATCGTGGGCGAGGCCGCCAACACCATCGCAGTCGTTGTCGACGGCATCTCCGCAGATCTCTGGAGCACCGGGGTTGATGTTGGGATCGTTGTCGTCGCAATCTACGATCTCGTCATAGCCATCGAGATCGACATCGGCGGCCCAGGCGGGTGCGGCAACGAGCAGTAGGGCAAGGGCGGCTGCAGAGCGGAACATCGAGACTCCAACATTAGACTGCTCTGTCATTGCCAACGGATGCAAGATGTGGACTGCAAAACAAAGTCCACATTTTCGCCCGGATCGCAATCAAGTTGTGGACTCCTACGAGGCGCCGTGCCAGCCCTACTCCACAGCCACGCCAACCCGTCGACCACACCGACCGACGAGGAGCTCGCGACGGCGCTGAAGAACGGCGACGGCGACGCCTTCGACCAGCTCTTCCACCGGTGGAGAGGGAGGATCTACGGGTACTCTCTGCGTATGCTCGGACGCCCCGAGGTGGCGGAGGAGATCTGCACGGATGTGTTCTGCCGCGTCCTGGAGTGCCGGTGGCAGCCCACCGGATCGTTCCGTTCTTATCTCTTCGGCATCGCACATCGCCGCTGCCTCATGCACCTGCGGCAGGCGCGGGTGGCCCGCCGGAATCAGCAGTGGGTCAAGGCGGCAGCTCCGGTCGTCGATCCCGAGCAGCATGTCCTGCGCCATGATCGTACAGAGCGCTTGATGCGGGCGATCGAGTGCCTCGCCGAGGACCAGCGCACGCTGCTGTTGCTCTATTACGGGCAGGACATGTCCTCGCGCGAGGTCGCCGAGGTGCTCGGGTGCTCCGATCAACAGATCCGCTCGCGGCTCTCCTATTCGCGGCGCAAGCTGCGTGAGGTCCTGCTTCGCGACGAGGAGGTCAGATGACAACCACCGATTCGGACCTCGTGGGTCTGCACGCGCGCGAGCTCTCGGCCGACGAGATCGAGAGGCGCGACGCACTGCTAGAGGGCGATGACACCGCGATTGCCGACCAGGCGCTGGCGGACTGGCTCGCCGAGGACCTGCCGGGACTGCTCGATGTGGATGGGGGGCCATCTGCCCTGGACGTTCGGGTGGCGGCATCCTCTCGTGGCGGCCGGTCCTGGCTCGCCATCGGTGCACTGTTGGCGGCCGCGGTCCTGATCTGGGTCCTGCTGCCCACGCCAGAAACGCAGCGGCCTCGAGGGGCTGGCGTCGACGCCCAGGTCGCGCTGTCTGCGGTGGCCGAAGGTCCCCGGGGACGTCGTGCCTTGGCCGCTGGATCCTCGGTCGCTGCCGACGAGCGCGTGGTCTTCTTCATATCGACCTCCTCGTCGGGCACCCTCGAGATCATCGAGGTTTCAGGCGAAGGATCCTCGGTGCTGCATCCGTCACTCGCGGCTTGGAGGGTGGAAGCCGGGGAGCATGTGCCCGGCGGGGACGAACCGCTCTCCTACCGGCCGGACACACCGCTGACCGAGGCGATCTACCGCGCTCGCCTCTGTCGCCAGCCCGACGACTGTGGGGTCTCCGAGTTCCCGCTGCGCTGGGCGCAATGATCTGGCTCCTGCCGCTGGTGCTGGCCTGTGCTCCCAAGACCCCGGTCACTCGGGTCAAGGGAATGGAGCGGTCTCCGTCCACCCTCGAGGCGCTCCAGCAGGCCCGAACCCCGCGGCGGCACGCCATCTTGGTGGGGGTCGACCGCTACGACGACCCCGCATTCAAGTCGCTGCGACACGCGGCCGAAGATGCTGTGGCTTTGGGAGAACGCCTCGAACAACCCAGCTTGGGCGGGTTCGGGCGAGTGGTCGTGGTCGAGAACGCAACCCGCTCCGAGGTCATCGCCGCCCTGCGCGAGGTTGGCGACGATCTGCGCCGCGAGGATGTGCTCGTGGTCTACTTCTCGGGGCACGGCACCCGCCTGCGCGACGGCGATCAGTGGCGGCGCTTCCTCGTCGTCCGTGACACCGAGGCCAGCGATCTGAGTCGCACCGCCCTCGACCTGGGCCAGCTGCAGGCCTTCTTCTCGAGCCTCGCCCCGGCCCGCAAGGCGCTCATCGTCGACGCCTGTTTCAACGGTGACGGCAAGAGCAGCGTCCGGCCCGAGGACCGCGATCTGGAGGGCGTGGTGTCGCTGGGTGCACTCGCGCCCCTCACTGCAGAGGTAGGACCTGGCGAAGCACACCTCTTCGCCACCTCCGCTGGCCGTCCATCGCTGGAGGACGACACCCTCGGTCACGGGGTCTACACCCACGGCCTGCTCGACGCCCTATCGTGGAGCTTCGCCGATGCCGATGTCGATGGGGACGGGGTCGTCACGGCGTGGGAGGCTCACGATCACGCTCGCAGCTGGACCCTCGACTACACCCGTGACGTCCAGGTTCCAGAGGGCTTGCTGCACGTCGTTGGCGAGGCGGATGTGGTCCTTGCCGGCACGCCCGATCGGCGCCGATCTCGAGATCAGGCTCTGGTCTATCTGTACGCCACTCGCGACCACGAGCTGGACGGGGCCACGCTCCTCATCGACGGGCGCGAGAAAGGGGTGCTGCCGAGGACCGTGCCAGTGGCGGCCGGAAGACACCGTGTCATGCTCCGAGATGCAGAGGGAAACGTGGTTATCGACGGGTATCTCCGCCTCGTCGGCGGACGCGCCTACAAAGTCGATGACGTCGCGCGTCTCGCCCAGGGACCTCGTCGCTCCCTGGGCTTGCGTCTCACCGGCGTTGCGAGCCCACCACTCGAGCGCGCCATCGGCGTCGGCGCGGTCGGACCCGAGATCTGGTGGGCGTCCCGCGTGAACCAAGGCTCCGCACAGGGGCTGACCCGCGGCATCTCACTGGGGGCGGCGGCGAGCCCTTCGCGGAGCATTGGGGGCGTGGTGACGACCTCCATGCGGCCACTTCTCTGGAGCGCGGGCAGCCTCGGCTACCAGCAGGATCTGCGCCAGCTCAGGCTTCGCGTCGGCTGGGGAGGGTCGCTCGTCTGGGTGCCCACGGACTGGATCGGTGAGGCCCCGTCGGACAAACCGGCCCCATACGATGCCTTGTCCGAGGCGGGCTGGTTTTTCGCCGCGACCGGGCCGACGACCTCCGCCGGGGTCGTGCTCGGGAGAGGCTGGACGGCAACGGCGACTGTGCGTCCCCACTTTGGCGTGCTGGATACCGATGGCACCGGCTCCTACCAGCTCGTGCCGTGGGTTGTTGCCGGCCTGGGCTTCGAGGCCGACCTCTGACAGCTACTCCGATGTCCGAGTGACCCGTACCAACAGGCTGCCGCCGTTGTTGGAATAGAGGAACGTGGAGTCGTTGGCGTAGGAGCAGAACTCACCCTGGGTCTTTGGCTGATACCTGGCTCGCTGGCTGCCGATCTCGAAGTGCTGGCCCGCTCCGGAGTTCACCCCCACCAGGGTCAAGAGCTTCGTGTCGGCCCGGCTACGCCACTCGGCGAAGCGCATCGCCCAGATGGTGGGGGTGCTGACGGACCAGGTGTCCTTGTCTGTACATTCCCGAAGCTCCGACACTTTCGCATTCGCGGGAATCGTCCACCCGTCTGGTCCGCTCCAGATCCACCAATCACACCAGCCAGGCGCCTCTTGGCCGGGCTCCTCCCGCACGTCGAACCGGTAGTCGACTCCCTGCTCGAGCAGCAGCCCGGACGCGTTCCAGCGGCTCCTTGCTTTGACCCTGACCAGGGCACAGTCGCCGGGGCCTTCGAGCTGTACCAGGCTGTCCAGGTTCGCGACATCGCCGCAAGAGGCCGCGTAGTCGACGCTCGCCGTGCGACACGACCGATCCTCGGTGGTCAGCGGAGTGTCACCGTGGATGGCTTCTCCCTGGTCCAATCCTGGGCGGGGCCGCGCCAGCATGTACACGAGACCGAGCGCCAGGGCGCCGAGGCAGACCCGAAAGAGCCACTTCTTGCCTTGCACATTGTGCTGGTTCGGCGACTCCCCATCTCCGGCGTCCTGCGCCTTGCCCCTTGCGAGGATCAGCTCTCTCAGTTTGGCGCGCTCTATCTGCATGACGCCCACGATCCCAGTGCGCCAAATTACAGTGCAAACCACGAGAAAGAGGCAGATGACAAGCACATAGGGGTGCGCTACGACGGTGACCTCTACGAGCCCACCGAGGAAAGAGGGGACCAGGTACTCCACGCCGTCGGCGAGGAGACCGAAGATCCCGCTTCGACCCCACTTCGGCATTGGCGAGATCCAGTAGTAGAACCCGATGGCGAGCAGGAACGCCAGCGCCGTCATCATGAGCGAGTAGATTCCCTTTCTGTGCTCGACGCGGGCCCCGAGGCGCGCAGTCAACGCCTTCCACTTGGCCTCGTTGTCGGCAATGGGCTCGACGCGCCAATTCTCGGATTTGCACGTTCCGGTCGTTGGGTCGATCGCCGTGTCGACGAGGTCGAACTCGCGAGGCAGGCACTGCGGCGCGTAGTCGTCGACCCGCTCCTGCATCCGCTCGATGACGCTCCGGTGGATTCGAGGCAACCCCTCTGCCCGGCCCTTCGTGAGTTTCTCGATGTGGCGCGGGTGGTAACGAAACAGGAGGCCGAGCCCCGAGCGGGAGTCATGCATCAGTCCTCGAGCGTTGCTGCGCTCGTGGATCTCCGTGATCGACCCTTCGATGAAGATCAGATCTCGATGCCGAGCTCGCTCGACCATCCACTGGAGGGCGACATCAGCGAGTCCCTCGCGCTCGTAGCCGCCGCCAACGTTCGAGTGCATGCCCGCGAACCACACCTGCTCGACGATGTTGGATTTGTCGCCTCGCTTGGCCTCTCTCCACACCTTCGGCCGGAAGGACGTGCGCTCATCGTCGATGGCTAGCGCCTGGTACGCGCTCTTGATTCGCTCGTTGAGCCCGTACTCGTACGACTTGTGGTTGAAGAACCAGTCTGCGATGGCATCGAGGGTGTCGAACACGACCTTGACCACCATTGAAGTCAGAGGCGCCGCACGCCCCCCAGCAGCCTTGCCGTATTTCGGGGCGCCCAGGGCTGACACCGTGTCCCACACCCCGATGAAGTGGATGTCGACCTGTTGGTGCGGGGCCCCCTCGCAAGGTTCCTGCTTGCGGTTCATGTAGCGGTTGAATTCGTGGAGGGCCTTGGACTGAAGGTCGTCTTTGGCGAGCTTCCGGCCATCGATGAGGCCGCGCTCGTGCATGAAACCGGTGAGTGCACGCACCGTCGCAGCCCCGCGGCTGAAGCCGAACAGGAAGATCTTCGTCTCGCGGTCCGGGTCGTAGTTTCGCGCCAGAAAACGATAGAGGTCGAGGACGTTCTCGCGGAAGCCAATGCCGGCGGCTCCCGTGATGGCTCTCCAGGGAGCGAAGTCCGAGGTGCCCACTCCAGCATCGTAGAAGGTCCGTTGCTCGATCGTCTGCTCGAACTCCTGCCCGTCCTCTGCCTTCACCCTGACCTTCGGATCGTGGATGTTCACGGCCTTGAAGATCTTGAAGACATTGGTGTCCGGGGTAGAGCCACCTTTGTTGCCCGTGCCGTCAGCGCACAGAACCAGGTGTAGGGGCCCGTGGTGCTCGGTTTTGGGTGTCGAGCCCGGTACAGCGTTGGTGGGGTTCTCTGGGTGCATTCTTGTGACTCCGGCGCGACGGAGTATAGGCGGGCCTGGCGTACTGCAGAAAGCGCAGCGCAGAATTACCGACAAATCCCAAGCTCCACCAGCACGCTCAACGAGCGCCATGACCATTTGGGCGCCATCCCAGCGCGTTGGAACTTGCCGAGCATTATTTTTCGATGTCTATCTGCCCAAGACAGGCATCTACCCCACGCTCGCCGCTGCAGAGGTGCCGCCGGCTCGATCTCGCGGTATCCGACACAGAGAGCACTTCGGAAGACGTCCCATGCCGCAACTCCGACCGAGTGGGAGCGAGACTCCTCGCCAATGCGCATGGTTGACGCTGTTAAATGCCCGGCATGGACCCAGTCAAGGTACTTCTGGTTGGTGCCGCCGCCGACCAGCGAGAGCTCGAGCACCTGTTCTGGTGTGATGGACGACACGTGTCGTGCGCCAGTGCCGCGGGGGCCATCGTGGCTGTGCGTACGGAGAGCCCTGATGTAGCGATTTATCTGCAGGGAAGCCCCGAGACGCTGTCCCAGGCGTTTCCAGAGCTGCCCATCCTGGTGGCGCCGAGCGCGGGAGAAGCCATCGAGTGGGTTCGGTCTCGGTTTCCACCGCTGTCCGAGCTGGTGCTCTCGGATCGCACAGTCGACCTCGTGAAGCGGAAGATCGGCGGGAAGCGTCTGACGCGACTGGAGGTGTCGCTGCTGCGGTTCTTTGCTGCCAACCCCGAGCGCATGATCTCCATCGAAGAGCTCCTGCGCAAAGTGTGGGGCTATCGCAGCGGCGTCCAGAGCCGGGCGGTGACGACAGCGGTGTACCGGCTGCGGAAGAAGATCGAGTTAGATCCGAGAAACAGCCGACATCTGCTGGCCGCCTATGGGCGCGGGTACAGCTTCGTTCCGTTCAGTACCGAGGCCCGCACACTCGCCGGCAACCTGGGTCCTGCCAAGGTGACCGTGGGTCGCGCGTCCGAAACGAGAGAGGTGCTCGCCGCGCTGGCCCAGCACCGGTTTGTCGGTCTGGTCGGCGCGCCGGGGATCGGCAAGAGCCACCTCGCCCAGGACGTGGCCCGCAGCTCTGGACTGGAGTCGGCGTGGCTGGTTCCGCTCTCGGGCCTCCACAGCACCAACGAGGTGGTTGATGCGGTCTGCCGGGCACTGGAGATCGCGCACAAGGGGGGTGACAACGCCGCGCTCCCCCACGCGTTGGCCGCGCGTGGACGCCTGATGTTGGTCCTGGACGCCTGTGAGGACGGTGTGGAGGCCATCGCAAGTGTGGTCGCGGAGTGGATCACGCGAGCACCAGATCTCCGTGTCTTGGCCACATCCCGAATCGAGCTGGGGGACGCCGCCGTCCGCCTGGCCCCGCTCCCGCCGACGGACGGGTACGAGCTCTTCCTGGCGGCCGCCCGTCGTCATCAACCGGAGTTCGCCAGCGAAGCCGCGGACGAGGAGACCGTCCGAGAGCTGATCGACTCCCTGGAGGGCGTGCCCCTTGCCCTCGAGCTGGCGGCGGCCCGAGCCGCTGTCCTCGGACCGAAGGACCTCTTGAGCGCCGCCTCCAATCCGCTCGGCTCGGGGGGCCAGGCACTTCGCGACTCCATCACGCGCTCGTGGAATCTCCTCGATTTGCCCGCGCAGAAGTGCATTGTCGGGTGCTCGGTGTTCGCTGGCGAGTTCGATCTGGCCGCCTTCCAGAGCGTGGTCGACGGCTCGCTGGACTGTCTCACTCGGGTGGTTTCGCTGTCCCTGCTCCGGGTCCGCAACGAGGCGGGAAGTGCACGCTACTCGCTCTTCGACAGCATTCGGCAGTTCGCCTCCGAGCACTTGGAGGGCCAGGACCGACACGCCCTCGAGGTGTCTCATGCCGAGCACTTTGCTGGGACTGCCGACGTTCGCAACTGCATGGCTGCCTGGCACCGGTTTGCAGAGCACGACCCCGTGACGGCCTACGGTGCAACGGTTGGACTGCTGCACCATTTCCGACACTCCGGCCCGCTGGAGATGCTGGAGCAACTCGTTCAGAGCGTGCCCGTGGACCTACCGGTCGATCTCTGGGTGAAGTTCCGCTCCTATCGAGGTCATCTGCGCACCCGAACCCACGACCCGGAGAGTGGACTCGCCGACTATCGAGCCGCTTTGGCGCGCGCGGAGGAGGCCCCCTGGATGTTGTGCCAGGTGCTGCTCCACTACGCCGACGGCTTGCTCTTCGTTGGCCGACCGCGAGAGGCCCTGAGAGAGCTCGAGCGTGCTGAGAGCCTCAAGTCAGGTGACCAGCAACTGCGGCACGTGACAGCCAAAATCCTCGGAAACGCCTGCTGGAACCTCGGCGATATGGCTGCCGCGGAGTCCCACTACGAGCGAGCGGTGAGTCTGGCCCGAAAAGCCGGCGACGCGAGGGCCGAGCGTGCCAGCATGATCGCGTTGGCCAACTTCTGGCCCCCGGAGGTCAGCGCCGACTACCTGACCCAGCTCATCGACGGCGGTCTCGAAGCCAGCAGCGAGGCGTATGTCCGAAATATGCTGGCCCATATTCGCCTTTCCCAGGACCGGACCGAAGAGGCGCTCGCGCACATGGAGCACGCGCGCGACTTTTTCGCTCGCATTGGCGCCGTCGCGGATGTGGCTCTTAGCTGTGCCAACATCGGGGCCATTCGCGCCGAGCTCGGTCAGGCCTCCCAAGCCGAGATCGCCGTTCGCGAGGCGATTGCTGCGGCAAAGTACGGCGGTCAAACCCAGACAATCGGGCTGGCGCAGATGACGCTGGGCATGCTGTGCTTGGCGGACGGTCGGATCGACGAGAGCGAGAAGCTCCTCCTCAGTTCGCGACAGAACCTGATCGACCTGCAAGACCAAACGTCATGGAGCAACGCGGGGAACATCGCCATCTTGAGGCTCGTGCAAGGCGATTATCGCGAGGCCATCGACACGCTCTCGACGGTCCGTTTGCGGCCCTTCCCCGCGCCCGTTCCGCAGCAGTTTGCAGCGTATGAGGCCATGGGACACGCGCTACTGGGAGATCTTGATACCGCCACGACCCTCCTGGATGAAGCTTCCAAAGGCCTGGAGAGCCACCGCACCGGCCTGGAGTTCGTCTCGTTGTGCAAGCACTTCGTGGAGACTCTGCGTGGGGGTGCACCGCCCGCTCCGACGCTCGAAGGCCCGTTTGGTTCGGATGCACGAATCGTGATCCGACTCACCGAAATGCTCGGCGAGGAGGGCGCTATGGAACGAGTCCCAGGCGCCAATCCGCAACAGCGTGCAGCGCGTGGCCGAGCCGCGGCTCCTCGCCGACTGCCAGCTGGCGAATCCGGCGGTGACTGAGCGCCAGGGCAGGCCCGAGATCGGCGGTGTTCCAGCCCTGAGCGAGCGCCAGGTGCACGAATAGGCGGAAGCAGCGCCGGTCGGCAGGAAGCACGCCAAGCACGCCGCCAGCGACTCGAAGCAGGAACGACAGGTCCTTGATGCCACCGCCAACCGGAGGCCAGCCCATGGGTAGCGTCGTGCCACCGGCGAGTGCATGCACAACTCGAGGGTCGACGATCTCGAGCAACCTGCTGGCGTCGAAGAAGCTCGCGTCGCGAAAACACATCATGTCTCGATGGCTGGACCAGGGGTTGGACAGAGGTCCCTCGGCGCCGGCGTTGACGGGTCCGAGGTGGGCCCAGACGACGGCGTCGACCACCTCCGAGCGCTCGAGGACCGTGCGCTGGCTGGGGCCGGAGGCGAGCCTGATCTTCCACTTCTTGGCGGCTCGGGTTGTTCCCACTTTGACGCCGCGCAGCACATTGCGGATGTTCTCGGACTCGCCCTCGAGGACCAACCGCAGCTCGGTGTCGGTGAATCCGAACGCGATGACCGTGACATCGCGGCGGTCTGCTGCCCGCTTGAGGCGCTCGAGCACTTCGTACCGGAAGACGGCGCCCGTCAGTCCTTCGATTTGCCCAGTGAGATCGCAGAGAACCCGCTCGAAGATGATGTCCTCGACTGGCGAGTCGATCGGCGGCGGAGTGACCACGTCGTCGAGATCCTGGAGATCGGGGTTCCTGGCGTCTGCAGTCGCGAATACGGAGACGGCGAACAGAATCCTGGGGCTCAGGGGGTGAATCATGGCAACTCCGTGGACGGGCTGCAATTGGTTTACTTGAGTTCCCGGGCCCTCGTTTGTGCCATGGCGCGGCTCCGTCGGCCTTCTGGGGCGAACGAGGCGCCATCTCGCGAATAGTCACAACAAGGACACCATATCGGTGTGAATCTCATCAACTTCGCATATATGGGCGAAAAAGCCGAACTCTCAGGCGACCTTGGCTCCCGTCGGACCGGTGCCGAGTACCGACGATGGATCCGACGGCGATCCGGGCCAGGAAGGAGCTGCGTTGGGCCGGATGCGAGGCGTTCCCCTGTGGGATATCTGCACATGAGGGTTGAAAGGCCCATGACCGCGGGGTGGGGCCTGAGCGATCGACCGGTGAACAACGACGGTTCCTTTGCCACCCTGTCCACGGAAGGGCTCCTGGCCGCCGATCCGGCAGCGGTCCGTCGCCTGGCCCAAGCGGGCGGTGTTCGGATCCCCGTAGGTCCCTACGAGCTGCACG
>PJEL010003816.1_pt1 | contig 12660 bp, 9 predicted proteins | sample 1853271 | NCBI WGS metagenome assembly PJEL01 (sample SAMN08108733, study PRJNA415343) | Invertebrate metagenome, whole genome shotgun sequencing project. | host: Globobulimina | place: Sweden: Gullmar Fjord | collected 2015-08 | reverse complement strand
ATGCTAACCCTTTTTTATTTCATTAAAAACCAATAAAGATTGATGTCTCTATAGATAGTTTTAGAAGAAAGACACTTTAAATTGTGCACCTACAAAGCGCTCTTCATTAACCATTCCTGAGTTATTGTTGAAATCAACACCACCAATAATCACTTGCTCATCAGTTAAGTTTCGCACAAACGCAGATACTTCATACTCGCTATCACCTGAAATCCAGTTATAACCAGTGCGTGCACCAACCTCAATTAATGCCTCTCCTTCGAACTCTTTAGCTCTGTATAAGAAGAAGTCAACTTCACTACGATAAGTTAAGTCAGTGTGAGCGAAAAACTCTCCGTCACCAATTTCTTTTACATAGCTAAGTGTTAAGTTTGAAATCCACTCTGGTGAATTAGGCAGGGTATTTCCATCAATATACGCCATAGTGATAGGGCCGAATGCTCCTGGCACTTGATAGGTTGGATCTGTCACAGTACATGTACCTGAACCACAAGCCGCTACAGCCAAACCTGCATCATCAATTTCTGTTTTATTGTAACTAATATTGAAAGTAGCAATAATATTGTCTGTTAAAATCCACTCTGAATCTAACTCAAAACCATAACCAATAGTTGTATCAGAATTCAATAAAGTATTAGAATTAGAGCTACCACCTACAGCGGTTAGCTGTTGGTTATCCATATTGAAATAATACACTGAAGCATTGAGTCGACCAGTACCATCAAGAATGTCCGATTTAATACCAGTTTCATAAGAAGTTATAGTTTCAGAGTCTGCCACACTTACATTTTGATCATAAAGTACACGACCCTGAATACTCGGTGCTCTAAAGCTGTTTGCAACTCGAGCATACCAGTTCATATCTTGATTAATTTTATAGGTACTGCTGATGTCCCAACTTACATGACTATCGCTTGGATTAACTGATTGGCTAAAGTTTCCGCCATCAGGGCCTGGAATAAATGGATGGTCTAACAACTCAGCAGTAAATTCTTTGTCGTCATCTGAATAGCGAAGACCTACAGTTAATGAAAAGTCATCGGTTATATCATAATCAACAGAGCCAAATACCGCCCAAGCTGTCGTTTCTTGATATTGGGTAGATTCACCATTTTGTGCGCCATGGGCTGGGTCTGATGGTCCTGAATTAGCATCACGAGTATAAAAGTCAAAAGTATTTATAATTAATTCTTCATTAAAGTAGAACAAACCCACTTGGTAGTTTAGTTTGCCAACAAAATTTGATGCTAAGCGTAACTCTTGAGTGTATTGGTCATGCTCTGGGATTTCATCCGCTGTTTGAGCGCCCCACCATACAGCGTTGGCATCTCCTCCTGGAGGAAAGCCATTATATCCACCATCAACATCCGCTCGAGAGTAGATTTCAGCGCTTTCCCATGCTGTAATTGAAGTAAGTGTATAATCGCTTACATCCCATTCAAGCTTTAAACTACTACCTTGAGTAGATACTTGCTGAGTGGCAAAAGAGCCAGCATCTTGGTAAACAACATTTGCATCAAAATCAGGACGTATAGTATTAGTACCTGGTGTGGCAATATTAGGATGGAAAGTTATCGGCGAACCATCAAGATCTCTAAAATGATAGTTAAACAATGCAGAAAAATCGCTGCCTTCATATAAGAATTGAATACGAGCCGCATTATCTTCATAACCGCCTAATTGTTCTTTTTGCTCGAAACCAACAGCGTTGTTATCGATATAATCATCTTTAGATTGGTGTATTCCCGCAACCCGTACCGATAAATTATCAGTTAAACCACCACCAACAGCAGCAGAAGTATCAATAGCACCTTGACTACCGTACGAAATTGCAGCATAGCCATCAAACATTTGTGATGGTTTAGCCGAATCAAATTTCACCAATCCTGCGGGTGTATTACGGCCAAACAAAGTACCCTGTGGACCACGAAGTACTTCAACACGCTCAACGTCAAAAACTGGAAACCCTTTTAAAATGGGGTTTTCTTGTACCACCTCATCCATAACATAAGATACAGGCTGTGAAGCATTTAAATCAAAATCTGTATTTCCTAAACCTCGGATGTAGAAACGAGGAAAACTTCGACCGTAAGATGATTCAACTGCAAGACTTGGCATGCGAGCACTCATAAAGCGTATATCCATGCCAGCAGAGCTATAGGCATCAAGATTTTCACCTTGTAAAGAAGATACAGCTACAGGTACCTCCTGTACATTTTCCGTACGTTTTCGTGCCGTAACTTCAATAACTTCTAACTTTTTCTTATCAACTTCTTCAGCTTGTGCCAACGATGTAATAGAAGCATTTGTAGCTAAAATTGCAGCGCTAATACACAGCGATAATGACTTTTTCTTAAAAGTATACATAGTCTTAGTTTCCCCAGATATATTTCAATTAGTGTTAGTTCGCTCTAAAAGGCGATTACAGAACCATTCAAGTATAGATTAACTTTTAAAATTCGGCTTAAAAATTAAGAGTTTAAATTATCCCTTAATATTATGATTTGAAATTCAAGCTTGATAAAAAGCTTGTACCGTAATCCATAGCCTCAACATTAAAGAGTTCAGCAATGGTCTGCCCTAAATCAGCAAAGGTTTTACGGTTACATATGTTAACAGATCCGACCTGTTCATGGTAAGCAATAATTGGCACATACTCTCGCGTATGCTCAGTACCAGGCCACGTTGGATCGCAGCCATGATCAGCCGTTAAGAAAAGCACATCATCTGCAGACATTGCTTGAAAGATCTCAGGAATACGCTTATCAAAAGCCTCAAGTTCTTTCGCATAGCCGACAGCATCACGCCTATGTCCAAAGTCCTGATCAAAATTAACTAAATTAGTAAAAATTAATGAGTTGTCTTTAGCTGTTTTAATATGCTCAATTGATGCATCTAACAGTGCATCTAAGCCTGTTGCTTTAGTTTTTTCATCTATGCCTTGGTGAGCAAATATATCGGCAATTTTGCCAACACTAATCACATGGGTGCCGGCTTTTGATACTTTATCAAGCACCGTTGGCGATGGCGGTAATACAGAGTAATCTCGTCGGTTACCAGTTCTGGCAAAATTTTCAGGGCTATCACCAATAAATGGTCTTGCGATAACACGGCCAATATTTAGATCAGCTAGTAATTCACGTACTGTTTCACAATACTTATAAAGGTTATCTAAACCAAAGTGCTCTTCATGGGCGGCAATTTGAAAAACACTATCTGCGGAGGTATAACAAATAGGTAAGCCGGATTTAATATGCTCTTGGCCTAACTTTTTAAGTATTTCAGTACCCGATGCATGGCAATTACCTAACATGCCATCAAAACCAGTCGCTTGATTAATATTATCGATTAACGACTTTGGAAAACTATTCTCTTTATCGGTGAAATAACCCCAATCAAAAAGCACAGGCACTCCTGCCATCTCCCAGTGTCCACTGGGTGTATCTTTACCTGTACTAATTTCTTGCATGAAGCCATAGGCGCCTTTACTTGGCTCCCCCCCTTGATAGGGAAAATCTTGACTAGATGCTTGCTGACAAGCTTTTATTAACCCCAATGCGGCTAAATTAGGTAAGGCTATTTTATTACCCGTCGTTTCAAAATAGGCTCGGGCTAGATTTGCCAAAGTGTTTGCACCAACATCACCAAAATCGACTGCATCTGGAGAATAACCAATACCAAAACTATCAATAACCAAAATTATTGCACGAGCCATCATCTTTCCTTTTTACTTTCTAAGACCACAAATAGTCACAATGAACTACTAAGATTAAAATAATTTGACAAAAAATATGACCAACTGGTCAAGTTGTGTTAATTTATCACCTTTCTAAATTAGGGTAAATAAAGCATTATCCATTCGCTAGTTATTTACCCAAAGTATAGTGTACAAACCTTAGAGTATTTGGAAACAAGTTAGAGCTAGTCTCTAGCGCACATAATTTGAGGAACTCACTATAAAAACACGACTTAAACTATTAATCTTTGCTTTGACGACAGGCTGAACATTGAAACCTATAAAACCAACCATTATTGCTATCGCTGGCCCTTCAGCATCAGGGAAAACACTTTTTGCCCAAACAATTCATGATGAACTTGTTGCTGAGCTTGGTGAAAATGGCATTTCAATTATTCATGAAGATGCTTACTATCGCGATCAGTCTCATTTATCCATTTCTGAGCGAGAGCAAACAAATTATGATCACCCCAATGCATTTGAGCATGAACTTTTATCTGTACATTTAAAGCAACTCACTGAGAAAAACACCATTCATAGTCCAGTGTATTGCTATAAGACTCATACACGGATTGACGAAACCAAAGCTTTTTCACCAACCAAAATCATTCTGGTTGAGGGTATATTATTGTTATCAAATAAAGAGTTGAGAGATTGCTTTGATATTAAAGTCTACATGGACACCCCGTTAGATATTTGCCTAATTAGAAGAATTAAACGAGACTTAGTTGAGCGAAGTCGCAGCATTGAGTCCGTTACTAGCCAATATTTAGAGACGGTTAGGCCTATGTACCATCAATTTATCGAGCCATCAAAAGCTTGGGCTGATATTGTTATTACCCGAGGCGGTAAAAATAGAATGGCATTAGAAGTACTTAAAGCTAAAATCCGTCAACTTTCACAACTACCCATACAAAAATAACCATAACTATAATTATAAAAACATAAGAGGTATTCATGGAATTAGGTGCTCTAAGAGGAGTAATAGGCATAGTCGCATTACTAGCGATAGCTTACGCCTTATCAAGTGGAAAAAAATCTATTAATTTACGCACAGTGGGCTTAGCTTTTGCTCTGCAAGTACTACTAGGTGCCTTTGTTTTATATGTGCCCTTTGGTAAAGATGTTTTACTGTCTATGACCAATGGCGTACAAAGTGTTATTGATAGTGCCAAAGTGGGTATTAACTTCCTTTTTGGGGGTTTAGGTACTGATGCCATGTTTGAAAACGGTGTTGGTTTTGTTTTTGCTATCAGAGTATTACCAAATATAATTTTCTTTTCTTCATTAATCGCTGTTTTGTATTACCTCGGTGTAATGCAGTGGGTTATTAAGATCATTGGTGGTGCATTACAAAAACTATTAAAAACCAGTAAACCTGAATCACTTTCAGCAACTGCTAATATCTTTGTTGGTCAAACAGAAGCACCACTTATCATTCGCCCATACATTGCTAAAATGACTCAATCTGAGTTATTTGCCATTATGGTTGGTGGTTTAGCCTCTGTTGCAGGCTCTATTCTTGCCGGTTATGCCGGCCTTGGCATAGAGTTAAAATACCTTATAGCCGCATCATTTATGGCGGCTCCTGGTGGCCTATTAATGGCTAAAATAATTTGCCCTGAAACAGACCACGATAAAATAGTCGATAAGTCTGTCGATTATGATGAAGAAAATGATAAGCCAACAAATGTTATTGATGCCGCAGCTTCTGGTGCAGCTTCAGGCCTAAAACTTGCCGTTAACGTCGGCGCAATGCTACTTGCTTTTATTGCTCTAATAGCGCTGTTAAACACTATTGTAGGTGGTGTTGCTGGTTTATTTGGCTATCAAGATATTACTATCGAGTTTTTCTTAGGTTATCTCTTTGCTCCTTTTGCCTTCATTATTGGCGTACCAGTTAATGAAATGCTACAAGCAGGTAGCTTTATAGGCCAAAAGGTTATCGTTAATGAGTTCTTTGCTTATGTTAATTTTGTTGAAATAAAAGATACATTAAGCCCGGTAACTCAAGCTATTGTCACCTTTGCTCTTTGTGGCTTTGCTAATTTATCATCAATTGCAATTTTGTTGGGTGGTATTGGCTCAATGGCGCCAAGTCGCCGTCATGATATCGCTCGACTTGGTATGAAAGCCATGCTTGCTGCAACTTTAGCAAACTTAATGAGTGCAGCAATTGCCGGCATTTTCATCTCTTTGTAGTTATTAAGACAGAAAGAATAAATAAACAAATAAATCAATTAGGAATACAGAATTATGTCATCTAGTTTAGAGAGTAAAGCAGTCGCTCAACGTGCTTTGTTATTGATGGATTTAACTAGCCTTACCAATACAGAAACTGACGAAGAAATCATTAAACTGTGTAGCCAAGCAAAATCACCTGCTGGCGAAACTGCTGCTATTTGTATTTTCCCGCGCTTTATCCCTGTAGCTAAAAAAGCCCTAAAAGCACAACAGACTCCGCAAGTAAAAATTGCTACGGTAACTAACTTCCCTCACGGTAATGACGATATCGATATTGCACTAGCCGAAACCAAAGCCGCAGTAGCATACGGTGCTGATGAGGTTGATTTAGTATTCCCTTACCGTGCATTAATCGAAGGTAACGAAACTATTGGTTTTGACATGGTTAAGGTTTGTAAACAAGCCTGTGAAAATTCAGCAAAACTAAAAGTAATTATTGAAACAGGTGAGTTAAAATCTGAAGAATTGATCAGAAAAGCCAGTGAAATAGCGATAAATGCAGGTGCTGATTTTATTAAAACATCAACAGGTAAAGTTGCTGTTAACGCAACACCTACCGCTGCACAAATTATGCTAGAAGTAATAAAGCAAAAAAATACCTCTGTGGGTTTTAAGCCTGCTGGCGGCGTAAGAAACGCTGAAGATGCCGCTGTTTATCTTGATTTAGCTGATAGTATCTTAGGTGATGAATGGGCAAACGCTAATCACTTTAGGTTTGGTGCAAGCAGCTTACTTGCTAGCTTATTAGATACACTAGGACATAAAAGTGATACTAAGACATCAAGTGGTTACTAAGTAGAACTAAAGCACGGAAAGCCTACTCAAACGACTTAAATCATCTCTAATTACTGTCAGCTATTATTAAGTAGAATAGCTGTCAGCTCATATCTAAAAAGAAAGAAGAAAATGGCACAACTTTATTTTTATTATTCATCGATGAACGCAGGTAAATCAACCCACCTGCTACAGTCTTCTTATAATTATCAAGAGCGTGGCTTAGCAACCGCTATTTATACCGCACAAATCGATGATAGATTTGCTAAAGGTAAAGTTGCGTCACGATTGGGCATTGATGCTGATGCATTTTTGTTTGATGATAAAATCAACTTATTCAAAGATGTAGAGCAAAAACATCAAGCTAAGAAGCTTGATTGTGTACTCATTGATGAAGCTCAGTTTTTATCAACAGAGCAAGTAAAACAGCTTACCGATATCGTTGACCTATTACACATTCCTGTATTGGCTTATGGCATACGCACTGACTTTATAGGACAAACCTTTTCAGGTAGTGCTGCCCTACTCGCTTGGGCTGATAAATTAGTTGAATTAAAAACTATCTGTCACTGTGGCAGAAAGGCTAACTTTGTTATTAGGCAGGATGCTAATGGTAAACCTGTGCAAGGTGGTGAGCAAGTTGAGGTTGGTGGCAATGAACGTTATGAGCCGCTTTGTCGAGCTCATTTTAAACAACTTGTTTGGCAATAAAGTCTTTCTATTCAATTAGAATGTTCTACTGATATGAGTCAATAAAGCCTTAGCAAGAAGATAATTCCTGCTAAGGCTTTTTATTCTTATTACTTTATGCCTAGTAAATTACCGGCGATAACTCTGGAGTTTCTTCTGAGTAACTAAGCGAGCTATTAAATTGTTCAATAGCTCTATTGGCTGAATCTTCATCTTTGGCATGTACGCGCGCAATCACTTCACCACGATTAACTTGCACACCTAACGGCAATATTCGGTCAAAGCCAACAGTGTGATCTACATCTTGTGTTGGCGCTGTTCTACCGCCACCTAAGCCAACAACAGACATGCCAACAGCGCGAGTATCCATTTGCGAAATATAGCCGTGCTGAGAGGCTTTCACTTCGGTAATTACATTTGCTTTTTGCATTGAGTCCCATGGGCTTTCAACAAAGTTTGTTGGTCCACCTAGTGCAGCGACCATGCGTTCAAATACTTCTGCAGCGAGACCTGTGCTTAGCACCTGTTCAATCTTTTTATGGGCATCTTTTTCGTCACCGGCCAGATTGGTATTAATAAGCATCGCTGTAGCAAGGGATTTTACAACTTGATGTAGACGCGGCTCACGCTGCTTGCCTGTTAAGTATTTAACGGTTTCATACATTTCTACTGCATTACCAGCACTGCTACCAAGCACCTGATTCATATCGGTAATAATTGCCTGAGTTTTAACACCAGCGCCATTTGCAACACTAGTGATACTTTGAGCAAGTGCCTTAGCATCGGCTAAATTGTGCATCATAGCACCATTACCCACCTTAACATCCATCACTAAAGCATCTAAGCCAGCAGCAAGCTTCTTCGACAAAATTGAGGCAGTAATTAACGGAATAGACTCAACGGTTGCAGTGACATCCCTAATTGAATACAAGCGCTTATCAGCAGGTGCTAAGTTATCTGTTTGAGAAATGATTGCAACACCAACCTCTTTAACGATGCGCTTAAACTCACTGATGCTTGGTTGAACATTAAATCCAGCAATACTTTCTAACTTGTCTGCCGTGCCACCTGTATGGCCCAAACCTCGACCAGAGATCATTGGTACATAACCGCCACAAGCAGAGACAATAGCTGCCAGCATAAAGCTAACTTTATCACCAACACCACCTGTAGAATGTTTATCTACAATAGGACCGTCAAAGCCGTCCCAACTAAGTACATCACCTGAATTCATCATCGCTTTGGTGAAATGAATTTTTTCATTATCTGACATACCGTTTTGGAAAATGGCCATCGCCATAGCGCCAACTTGGCTATCTGAAAAATTTCCATCAACAAGCCCTGATACAAAGCCATTTATCTCTTGCTCGTTTAATGACTTGCCATCACGCTTAAGTCGAATTATTTCTTGTGGGATAATATTATTTATTACTGACATCAATTAAGTCCTTATAACTCGAGTAAATCTTTCGGGGTGAATGCATCAGGTAACAAAGCCTGCACTGTCCAAATTTTGCGCTCACCTTTATGATTAACGGCAAGTACTGGTGCTGATTGTTCAAAAAATTCTGCGATTACTTGTCTACAAGCACCACAAGGCGGCGTTAACTTTTCTTGTTCTGTATAAATCACAATCACTTCAAATTGCTGCTCGCCATTAACTACTGCGTGGTTAATACAATTTCTCTCGGCACAGATAGTTAATCCATAGGAAGCATTTTCGACATTACAGCCTTTTACTATGTTGCCTTTAGTAGTTAGCGCCGCTGAGCCAACATGAAAATTACTATATGGAGCATAAGCCAATTGATAAGCTGATTTTGCCGCAGCGATTAACTTATCCATTGTATCTTTATCAAATTCTTTCATCGTGTTACCAATTAGTGACCTTATTATTACCTACTCTCAGTATATCTTTCTTGACCATACGGTCAAGTAATATAATGCCTTCTGTTAAATAAGTTCTTTAGTTAACAAGCAGCCAATAAAAAAGGCTGCATAAATGCAGCCTTTTTTTGTCAACTAGCTACTTATTTCAAGTAGCCCTAGTGTTTACTTTAGAAAGTATAACGAACACCAATCTTAACACCCCATGCAGAGTATTTAGCATCTACTGTATCAGCATTAGCAGCATTGAAACCACCATATGGTTCAGAGTAAACATACTGGCCTGAATCATTTATTGCATAATCAGCAAGGATCTTAGTACCATACTGACTACGCTTCTTCTGACCTTTAGTGTCATCAATTAGGTTAAGTAAATTACGAACGTTAAAGAATATTTCACCTTTATGACCATCCATAAGCCCTGGGATTTCTTGAGCAATACGTAAATCTAACGTTGTCTGCCAAGGTTGGCTACCAGCGCCTTTTTCAGCATAACCACCAGCATATTTACTAACGCCTGCTTGATCCATGTAACCTTTCAACTCGTCGTAGCTTATACCATTAACGAAATCTACGGCTGTATCACCTGCACCTGATGGGATGTAAGGTAAATAAGCATCTGAATCATCAAATGCGTATTGATCACCTAAATCACCATTGCGGAATGAACCCATTACCCAATTAAGCGGTTGGCCAGAACGACGTTCGAAGAATAAATTAAACTTAGTTGCGTAATTAGCAACAAACTCAGTACGATAATCTAAGTTAATTTTTAAGCTGTGTTCAATTTCAAAAGCTGCACGGCCAATTTCTGCACGGCCACGGTCTACTGTGACTGGGTATTGGAAGTTCGAAGTCGCTGTTGAAGAAGTACCAGGTGTACCTTCAGTAATATCTTGGTTGGTATAAGATACATTAAACGCAAAGCCGCTATCAAATGACTTGTTTAAGCTAGTCGTGAAGATATTACTTTCACCATTTTCATCAGCATTCGTTAACATTAGGTCATAGCGCCCCTTGTCATCGGCTTCATATATTGGACGGCCACCAGCAGTTGTTTCACCTGTTTTGCTACGGCTAACATCTTGCCAAAATGGGTCATTCTCTTTTTCAATATGAATAAATTCAGCAGACCACATCCAGTCATCGCCCACAACAGGGATATCGAAACGGTAATCTACGGCAATATTGGTACGCCAGTCTGAAGGCATCTTGAAGTTAGGATCGGTGAAGTTTACATTACCATCACCTGCTTCCATACCATCAAGTACCGCTTGTGGGATGGTAGTAATATCGGCATTGTCTAAGTGATCACCGGTATCGCGTGAATAAACGAATGTTGCACCATCATTGCTGTATGAGTTTGATAGCCAAACATTTGGTCGGCCGCCACTAAATCGACCAATACCACCGCGAATAACCATATTATCAGTCGCTTCCCAGTTTATGCTGATACGTGGAAGGAAAATGCTTTCACCATCCATGTTCGCAGAGTTTGAGTAACCGTATCTGCTTTGGAAGTTATCATTATGAGTCGGAGCATCTGATGAACCAATCATTTCATATCGAACACCCGCAGTTAACAATACTGAATCAGTGATATTAAATGCATCTTCAATAAATAATGTTGTTGTTGAAAACTTAAAGCTGGCAGCCGCATCATCAACGTTGTTGGTATATGCGTTGGCATACTCAAAGTCATCAGCCATTTGAGCTTCAAAACCTGCAATGCTATCAAATTCCCATGTACCTAATGAATTTGGTGCATATAAGTTTGTTACATCGATGGTTTCATATTCAGCACCAAAAGTGATCTCATGGTCGTTATATAAGTATTCACCTAAGAAACGTAATGATAACGTTTGATTATCTAGTGCATTACCATGGCGTGATTTATCTGGACCAAAGGCGATACTACCATCTTCACCACGAACCGTAACATCACCCATCATTTTATTTTTAGGTGCTTGTACAGTCTCAACATCTTTATAAGCTACTTTAAATTCACTAGTGAAATTATCATTCCAATCTGAATATAGGTGGGCAGAAAGTGCTGTTAAGTTTTCATTCTTATCATACCAGTGCGTAGACGTTTTCAGCTCGTAAGAAGCAGAAGTCATATTGCGTGTTGAGTTACCTTCAGTATTTTGATAAGTAAATGCCGCACGGTGATCTTCATTGATGTTCCAATCAAGTTTAACTAAGATTTTTTCATCTTTTTCTTCAGGAGAAGCAGCGTAAGTGCCAATATCAACACCGTATACACGATCAGCAATCTCTTTTACTTGCTCATATTCAGCTTGAGTAAAGTCGGTATCATTACCTTGACCTGATCCTGCAGGACCCCATTCAACACTGGTTGGCTGGTTGTAATTCTCGTATGAAGCAAAGAAGAATAATTTATCTTTTATTATTGCTCCGCCAAGCGTACCTGCAAAAGTAGTTGATTCAAAATCTAAAGGAATGTCTTCACCGTCTAGGTTTTTAGGAGTACCAGCCCAAGCATCTGATTCTTTCTCATAAAAAAGACTACCGTGGAATTCATTGGTACCTGATTTGGTTACTACGTTAATTTGGCCACCAGAAAAGCCACCATTTTTAACAGAGTAAGGTGTTGTTTCAACACTAACCTGTTCAACCGCGTCGATTGAAATAGGTGAGCGTTGAGTTGGGTAACCGTTGCCGTTCAAACCAAAATCATCATTTTGACGAACACCATCAACAGAAAAGCTATTGAATCTTGGATTAGAACCCGCGATAGACATAGGTGAGCCTTCGCCGCTACCAATAGAGACTAACGGATTAAAACGTAATACGCCTTTAAGATCACGATCACCACCTGCTGCATTGGCAATATCTTCAGAGCCAAAAGCTCCTGAAGAGCCACTATTGGTATAACCAATTGCACGACTACCTACAACAGAAATAACTTCTCTATCTTCATTCTCTAAATCAATCGATAAACGCTGTAGTTTACCGGCTTGTAGGTAAAAGTCTGAGAACTCTTGATCTTTATAAAGCTCAGAATCAATCACTATCTTATAAGGGCCACCAACACGAAGACCTTTAAAACTGTAATGACCAGTACTATTAGCTTGTATTGTTTTAACGCTACCAGTTGGGATGTGGGTGACAATAATCGTTGTATTAGCAGCAGCTTCACCTTTGGGGGTAAGAATCTGTCCAGCTATACCTGAAGACGTCTCATTTGCCAACGCTGAAGTTGATAGTCCAAGCGCAAGGACTAACGCACTTGTTATATGTGATAGACGATGAGTTTTCATCTGTTATTCCTATGTTTGTTATGTTTTGTTTTAAAATGGTGTTTG
>PJEL010003813.1_pt1 | contig 12663 bp, 23 predicted proteins | sample 1853271 | NCBI WGS metagenome assembly PJEL01 (sample SAMN08108733, study PRJNA415343) | Invertebrate metagenome, whole genome shotgun sequencing project. | host: Globobulimina | place: Sweden: Gullmar Fjord | collected 2015-08 | reverse complement strand
CATATAGGAGTATGACTCTCCTCCATCAAAAGCAAGTTACCGCCTAGTCCATATGAAGCCTTTACAGGCAGTTAGTAGTCTGTCTAGGCTTTCTATTTTTACTAAAACAAGCACACACTTGTTTTAGGATTCAATCAAGCACACATAGGAAAGTATATATAGTAGGTGTGTGTTGTTATATGATGGGAGCTAATATAACTGAACAAAAAGCATTTGAAAGGAGGAGAAGACTTAGTGAAATATTACAAACTTTAAAAGATGCTAAGAAAGACAAGAAAGAAATTAACAGAACTGAATTTATATTCCAAATATGTATTAAATATGATTGTCAACAGAGAAAAGCATCAGAATATTTAAAGATCGCTGAGTATATGCTAAAACATGGAAACAAAATCTGATTGGGAAGAAGCACTTAAAAAGACTACAGAAGACCTAAAAATAGGTTTAAAGAATCAAAAGAATATTAATATTGCTGTAGAAATACAAAAAGAAGTGATTAATTTCATTAAAAAGAAAACTGATGAACCCGACAAAAGTTCGTGAAGAAATTGAAGCTGCAAAAAAGAACTTATACATTTCTGGAACGTGTTTCTTATGTGGATCTCCATGTAAGGATGGTTATTACTCTCATTATGATTGTTGTATTGCATATACTCAAAATTTGGATCATAAAATAAATAAGATTATGGTTGAAAGTGGAAACTAAATTAGATGATTGGCAGAAAAAAGTATTAAAAACTGATGGTAATCTATGCCTTAGATCTGGAAGACAAGTAGGAAAATCATTCATTATTTCTATAAAAGCTGCTGAATATGCTATAAAACATCCCAAAAAGAACATTATGATGATTTCTGCAGTAGAAAGACAAGCACAATTACTATTTGAAAAGACATTAAACTACTTATTAGACAATTACCCAAAATACATTAAAAAAGGTAAAGATAAACCTACTAAACATAAAATACTTCTAAATAATGGTTCAGTTATTAACTGTTTACCAACAGGATTAACAGGATATGGTATTAGAGGTTATACTGTAGATCTGTTAATTGCTGATGAAGCTGCGTTTATTCCCGAGGAAGTTTGGACAGCAGTCACTCCTATGCTAGCTATTACTAGAGGAAATATAATCCTTCTCTCCACACCACATGGGAGGGAAGGTTATTTCTATAGGTGTTTTGGAGATCCAAACTTTAAAACATTTCATGTGAGTAGTGAGGAATGTCCGAGAAAAAATGACGAGTTTTTAGCACGTGAAAAAGAACGAATGACGAGATTACAGTATGCTCAAGAATATCTCGGTGAGTTCATTGATGAACTGCGTCAATTTTTCCCAAATCATCTAATTAAAGAATGTTGTGTATTAAAAAGAAGGAAGGATAGATTACCTAGAACTGATTACTTCTTAGGTGTTGATGTAGCAAGAATGGGAAATGATGAATCTACATTTGAAATATTAGACATAACTTATAGAAACCAAATCCAACAAGTAGAAAATTTAATCACGAAGAAAACTATGACTACTGAAACTACAAGACAAGTATTAATGCTAGAAGATCTATACAAATTCAATAAAATCTATATTGATGATGGAGGTTTAGGTGTTGGAGTTTTTGATCAATTACTAGAAGAAGAGAAAACACGAAGGAAAGTAGTACCAATTAATAACGCTAGAAGAAGTTTAGATCGTGCAGATAACCCTAAAAAAAAGAAACTAATGAAAGAAGATTTATATAACAATTTACTAAGATTAATGGAAAGAAGAGAAATAAAACTACTAGAAGATGATGAAATAATATTAAGTCTTAGATCAATACAATTCGAATACACCGTCGAGGGAAACTTAAAACTATTTGGAAATTACTCTCATATAGCAGAAGGATTAATAAGAGCTGCATGGGGAGTAAAAGACAAAACTTTAAATATTTACGTATACTAGATTTTGCATGACAACTACAATGTGTTTGAGTGGAGGAGCATTATTTAAAGCAGGATTAAATGTAAATACTGCACTAGCCACAACTGGAGGAGATAATATAGACATGGTTATCAATCAAGCAGAAAGTACAATTAATACTATAACTAGAACAGATTACACAAAAAAATATGCAGGATTAAGTAATAATGTTAAAAAAATACTTGAACAAGTTTGTCAAGATCTTACAGCAATAGATTTAATTAAGTATGATATGAGTGGTTATACAGATAGAGTAGAAGCAGAAGATATGATCAATGTTTTAAGAGATGCAGCACTTAGAGGACTATCAATACTAAAAGATATGAAAACAACTGATTTTATAAATGGTACATGATTTTGAACAATTCCCAGAGCTAACAAACTCACAACTAGACTTTTACTATTTTGAATCACCACATAAACAAATAATTGAAGACTTCCAAGCAACAGTAATAAAAGTACATGATGGAGATACAGTAACTTTAAAGGTAGATTTTAGAGACTTTGAGTTTCCTTTAAGATTTCTTAATACAAATGCTCCAGAATTAAAAGATCCCGGAGGAGAAGAATCTCAAGAGTGGCTAGAAGAAAAAATACTTAATGAAGAAGTAACTATATTAATAGATCCTAAACAAAGAGTAGGGAAATTTGGAAGATTACTAGGAGAGGTATTTCATAGAGGAATGAACATTAATGATGAAAGCATAAGAATGGGACAATCAACTACATTTGAAGGAAGAAGAGAATCAGAACTACCAAATCTAAATAAGGAGTTAAATATTACAAAATGGTTTTAGAATTTTCTAGCGGATTATTTAATTCAAGAGATCCAACTATCTTTAAGAAAAGACAAGTTTATAAATATTGGACTTGTAGCGGAACAAACTTTAAAGCAGCAACTGGATTCAATCAAGCAAATTTAATTTATACAGGGGGTAAAATTGTAATGGGAGGAAATGCTATAGGGTTAGAAGCTCCAATAACTGGAATACCAGATGAAGCAAGATTTGTTTCAGCAATAGTTTATGGGAACATTTCTGATGAAATTTGGGATTTAGGACAAACAGCTTTAACAACTGGGATCTTCTCAGCGATATTTGCAGCAAATATAAATAGTAGTGATGATACTCCTTGGGGCGGAGCAGCAAGAGGAATAGTAAATACAAAAAATAATTCATATACTATAAGAACTGGATCTCTAGATACTGGGGATGAAGTATACGGAGCATTAATTATCTACTATATTGTAGAGGAAGGAAATAGATAAATGCCAGAAACTAATATAAGTTCATCAGAGATAAGCGATTTAACAAACGCTATAACACCTTACTCAGTTACTCCTATGTCAACTGATGGAATAGCAGATCAAGCAGAAACAACCTATATGAATAATGAATGGAGTCAACAACTAGGATATTATAAACAAATACCAGAACTTAATGTAACTATTAATGCTAAAGCTACTTGGACAGTAGGAAAAGGATATATGGCTGATGATGAAACAACTATGCTATTACAAACCTTTAACGGATGGGGTAATGATACTTTTAATACAATTATAGAAAATATGATGAGAACTTACTTAATAGGAGGAGATAGTTTCGCAGAAATTATAAGAGATGATGATGATGTATTAATTAATCTTAAACCATTAGATCCGGGAGTTATGCGTGTAGTTGTAGGTAGAAATGGAAGAATAAAGAGATATGAACAACTTTCTAAAGTAAAACAACAACCTAAAAAGTTTAAAACAGAAGATATACTACATTTATCAAGAAATAGAGTAGCAGATGAGATACATGGAGATAGTCTAGTAAATGTACTTGCAAATATAATCTTAATGAGAAATGAAGCTATGACATCATATAAACAAGTGATGCAAAGATACATGAAACCTAGATATGTATTTCATTTAGATACAGATGACACAGCAAAGATAGCAGAGTTTAAAGCTAAGATGGATAAAGCTTGGGCAGATGGAGAAAATATATATGTTCCGAAAGGTATTGTTGTACCAGAACTACAAGCAGTTTCACCTAATGCAACTCTTAACCCTCAAACATGGATAGACTCATTAAACCAATACTTCTATCAAGCGTCAGAAGGAACTGATATAGTTATAGGAGTTAATCAAAGTATAACTGAATCTAATGGAAAAATAAGATATTTAGCTTTTCAACAATTTATAGAAGCAGATCAACTATATCTAGAAGAACAAATACTAGCTCAACTAAACTTAGAGATAGAGTTTAACTTCCCAGCATCACTAGAGAACGAACTTCTTTCTGATGAAAAGAAAGATGGACAAGGAGAAACAGCAGTAGAACCTAATGACACAACAACAGAACTTGAGGGTAAGAAATGATAGATCCAAATATTATGATGATTACCGAAAGGATTGGTTTTCCAGCATTAATAGTGCTTATCTTACTATACGACAAAATGAAGACAAACGGAAGGATATTAAAAGTCGTAGAGAACAACAGTATTATAATGACGGAGATAAAAAATAAATTATGTTAAAATGGGAATATTCAGTAAAATAAAGAAGAAAGTGAAAGGAGCAGTTAAAAAAACAGTTAGTACTGCAAAGAAAACAGTATCTAAAGTTAAGAAGGTTTTTACTCCTAAAGCTAAACCTACTCCAGTTACACCACAATCATCTAAAGGAAAAACAAATTTACTAAAAGATGCAAAATTAAATAAACCTACACCTAGTCAAGAAACATTCGGAACTTCACAAACACAAGGAAGAAGTGAACAACCACCTACACCTATTGAAAGATTCCGAAAACAACAAGAAACAGGTGAAAAAGTATCACAATTCGGATTAGCTGCATTACCCGGAGGAACTGGAAGAACAACTGCATATAGTGTTTCTGATGAGATAATAGGAGCATTTACTAAATCTGGCACAAAAACAGTAACTGATTTATTTAAATCAGTAAAACCCGGAAAAGTAGGTGTAAACACAAAAACAGTAGAACAATCTACAAATTTAATAAAAAAAGCAATAGGTATAGGAAAGAAAAAACCTATAATAATATTAGGCGCAATAGGATCAATAATAGGAACTTATCCATGGGCAGAGTGGGCTTTCGGAGAAGCAAAAGAAGGGATGCAATTCTCAGCTAAAAAAGCAATGGATACAGGAGATCCAGAAGTAATAAAAGAATTTATGGAAATATCTGATGAAATATTTGATGTTACAATATGGGACAATTTAGCAAGACTTACACCCGGAGTAAATATTGGTTTTGGATTTAGTGAAAAAGCAAAAGCATTAGATGCACAGAAAAAAGTAAATGATAAAATATTAGCAGATGAAATTATTAAAATAGAAACTGGAGAAACAGATGAAGATACTTATAAAAGAAATCAAGATGAGAAATTTGAGAATGATAAATTCTTAATTAATTTTTATAACGAACAAAGAATAATTAATGATCAAAGAATAAGAGATGCGGATATTGAAGGAAGAAATGAAGATGCTGCTTTCTGGAGAAAAGAAAAAGCAGATGAAAGAAAAAGAGAAGCAGAAGATAGACAAGCTATTGCTGATTTCTGGAGTGCATATCATATTGAAAAAGCAAAAATACAAGAATCAAATCGTCCAAGTAATCTTAATTTTGGATTATTATAGAAAAGTTTAAATAGGTGTGTTGTGTCTAAATAACATGGTAGAAGAAAATGAAACCAAAGAAGAAACAGAAGATCCTAAGGAAGATAATAGCCTCATTGATGATCTTAATAAGGCTACTGAGCGTATGGAAGAAGCAACCAAAGAAAGAAATAAGACAATCGAGAAGGAAGAGAACTTAATTGTTGAGAAAAGGTTAGGCGGGAAAAGTGATGCAGGAGAACCAACGCCAGAAGAGAAAAAAGAGTCTGATGTAGAGTTTGCAAACAATCTGGGAAGAATGGAAGAAAACCTAATGTTTCCAGAAAAGAAATAAAATGCATTTATTCTGTATGACTAGAGGAGAAAAGGACGCAGTTAGGACAATGATGAATGATTTGTCAGCTCAATTCTGGGAATTAGATTCCAAAGTAGGAACTCATATAAATACTATTGTTCAACCAATTCAATTATGGAGTATAGTTGTACCTAAAGAAAGTTTACCAGTTCTACAAAAAACATTATATACTAATGATATAAAAAGATATCACCCTAAAAGAGATCACCTATTTATAGCAGGATTAAGAAAGATGTTAAGATCTAAAAAATGTCCTCCTATAGATCCTAATGCTAACTATAGATTCATAAGAAAAAACGGGGTAGAAGTATTACCAATAGGAATTAAGGAAGATAAAACAATACATAGTGAATTTAATTGTGAAGGATTATAATATAGAAAGATTTATATAATAGTTATCACTAAATATAGGCATGGCGAACGAAGCAATTATAGTTGAATTACAAGCAGCAATGAACGCAGTTGATTTTAGCGTTGCTGATGGTACTGGTATTTCTAAAGGAACATTAATGAGTATGGGAGTTGTAGGTACTTCAAGAACAGCAGTAGCAGCAACTGGAGCAGGAACTCACAAATCACAATTTGCAGGAATTACAACAGCAGAGAAAGAAGCTAATGATGGAGCAACTAATGTATCATTACATCAAACAGGAATATTCGATTTAAATGCAGGAGCAGGAAAAGCAATTACAGCAGGACAAAAAGTAGCATTATCTGGAGCTAACATGATTACAGGAGATGTTGATGATGATGATATGAGTAAAGGATTTATTGTAGGAACAGCATTAGAAGGAACAGCTGCAGGAGTAGCAGAAACTATTGAGGTTGATATAGGATTAAGATAATATGGTTAATTTAACACAAGCAACAGCAGACTTAAGAGAAGAGAATATACAAAGAGCAGTAAATGGTTTTGCATTACAATCTTATAAATTTAAACAAGTGTGTTTAATTCAAAGTTCTAGTTCATGGAAAGAAACTTATTTCGAAGAAGGTTCAGCAGAGCTAACAGCAAGTGGAACAAGAAATATTAAAGGAGTAAGCAGAGGAGCTAATTTTCCTTATGTAGAGCCTAACTGGGTAGAAAAGTCAGTAAGACATCAAAAATATGCAGCAGAAGGGCTTATATACTGGGAGGATGCAATTACCAACTCAATAGATGTTATGCAAAGAACACTATTAAGAGTAGCAAGAGCAATTACAAAATCAGTAGATGATGAAATATACCAACAATGGATTACAGCAAGCGGTATTAATACTGGAGCAGCAAGTGCTAATTGGGATAGTGCAACACTAGCAGATAGAGATCCAATAAGAGATATACTAACAGCAATACAAACATGTTCAGAAGATAATTATGATGTTCAAGAAAACGGATTCTTACTATTAAGTCCTAAAGACTATAGAAACTTAATGATGAATAGTAAAGTTATTAATAATCCTAGTTTTAAGACAGCTGATATTGTTAGTAATGGTAGAGTTGGACAAGTTGTAAGTTTAAATATAATTGTTAGTAATTCAGTACCTGCAGATGAAGCACTAGTAATTAAAGGACAAGAAGCTAGTACATGGAAAACAGCAAAAGCATTACAAACTAAAGTTATTGAAGATCATGGAATTAAATTTACTATTAGAGGATGGGAAGTAGGAATAACTCAGGTTACTAATCCGAAAGCGATCTACAGAATAACTAATACACAATTATAAAATGAGTAAAGAAGGACAACTAATCAGGGGAAAAGTTTATTATGAACTTAGAGATGTTAACGGTAATTACCCAGATCATGTATTAAACAACCCAAATAACAAAGAAGATCTAGATCTATATATTGAATCTTTACCAGTTAAAACACCAATAAAAGAAGTGAAAAAGAAAGAGGTAAAATAATGACAGAATTAGTTGGTGATCCTTGTATACCGAATACTTTAATTATTCCTATGTTAGATGATACAACTAGGACAACTGATATGAGTGGAGCTTTATTATTATCTGGGGGTAAGTTGTATTTTATGGCTAACTCTAAGCTAGAACTTATAACATCAGCATAATGCCAAGAGGAAGACCTAAAAACCCAGAGAATTTCTTTAAACAACCTAAATCTAATAGACAATTTAGTGAAGGACAGAAGTCTAAAGGTATTCTAGATGATTATGCAGTAAGAAAAGATACTCAATCAAGTTTCATTAATACAAATCATTTAGAAATAACACCCTTTGAATTAACTGATGAAAGATTTGAAAGTACAACATTATTTGCTAGATGTAGGCCAAAAGCCGGTTTTGCAGGATTCACATCAGATATGTTATCAGATAGTGCAGGTTTTGGATTCTCTATAGACTTAAGAGGAGCTAATGATATACAAGGTGGGTTTATTATTCAAAATGCAGCAGGAGATACTCAAAGTAATCCTACAGGAGAATCGGGTTTTATAACTATTAATAATAATTCAGACGATTGTACTATGGACTTACTTAAACTATTTAATAATTCTGAATCTAACGGTGATTCGATTGTATTAGGTTGTAAAGTAGGTAGTGAAACTAATATAATGTTTGAAGAGGGAGGTGCTTTTGCAGTAGATATGTTTGAAATTGCTTATGATGGTAATGCTTCAAGTCCTAATAATGTATTAAGAATAAGGTCAGCTAGTGGTTTAAGTGGAATAGATACAGACGCAATTACATTTTTACAGGATGGTTCAATGCAAGTTCATAAACTAATTCAAGGGGGAAACAGTATCATAATTGATGGAACAACTAATCCCGGAACTATAACTGAAACCAATGGAGAAATATCATTTGATGATGAAAATTTAACAACAACTGGAGATATAACTACTGGAAAAAAATTAAATTTTGAATCAACTGATACTTATATTAATAATGATTCTGATGGAATTTTAAATATTGTAAATAATAATTCAAATACTTCAAGAATTTCTTTAATTGTGGATGATTATGCAATTGAATTTAAAACAACAGGCGGAAACTTTTGGCTTGCCCCAACAGCTTCAATTATTCAAGATATTGATTTAGGTTTAGCATCAACGGGATTATGGAATGATTTATATATGAAAGGAACCGCAAACATAGGAAACATGGCAATAGCATCGGGAAGTATAACTGATAGTTCAGGAGCAATAAGTTTTGGAGATGAAAATTTAACAACTACAGGAGATATTACAGGAGCCATAATCACAGGAAATACTAGAGTAGAAACTTTAGGATTATGGAGTGATGATTATTTTGATGTTCTTGGAAATCAATGGGGAACAGCAAATAGTGGAGATTTTACATTTAGCGGAAATGTAACACCCGGCGGAACATTATTAATGGGAGCAAATACTATTGATGCTGATGATAACTTAACAATTAATGTAGGAAATAATGATAAGATAGTATTAACAAATGATAGTGATGGTTTAAGTTCTGGGTTTATAGGCGATTTTATTTCTTACAGTATTAATATTCCAACACACCCAACAAGTTCTGGGGGATGGGCCAGACCTTTAAACGAAGTTACATCAACAGATAGTGGAGATTTAGGAGGATTTTTTGGACAGGGATCATGGAGTACAGTAGCTCAAACAATGACTAATATGTTTTATTCTATGGGAGGACAAAGAGTTGCAACAATAAGAAGTAATTCAGATGGAGCAAGTGTACCTTTTGATGATAGTGATGATAGATGGGGAACTCTAACTGTTGGAGATGGAGATGGAGATGATACTGATGCAAGGCCTGGAAGCATTTCAATTATTTTAAATGATGATCCAAACTTAGCAAGTGATGATTGGTGGTGTACTGGAGTTTTAGAAAGTGGAACATATGACAACACTAATAACATAGCAAAATTTAATATAAAATCTCAAGGGATTAGATCAGGAGGACCTTATCACTCACAAATGGATTTCTATACAACAGAAGATGCCTCAGAATTTTTAAATATGTCTTTAAATTGGGAAGATGGAAATATTATTTATAATGATTTAGAACTACAAGCAGATTTAACATTTACAGGAGCAGGCAAAGGAATGACTTATGGAGAGATTAGTGTAATAAATGGAAGTACTAATACAACTCTAAACTCTACAGGAGGAAAAGTACAAATAACAACCTTTACCACTGATGGATTATCTAATAATACTACACCAGACGCCGCTAACGATGAAATAGGTGTCGATACAGGGGTTTACATGGTTAATATCAGTATGACAGCTGAAAACAAAGCAGGAGCAAGTAATGTTATTGAGATAGGATTATTTAATGCAGGGGGAACAACAGCTTATTCTAATATTCACGCTCATAGAACCTTAGGAGCAGGTACAGACATCGGAAGTATAAGTTTAAGTGGTATTATTGATGTTACTGCTGCAACAGATCTTGAACTCTGGGCAAATACAGATAGAGCAGTTAACACAGCAGTTTTATTCTCTGATATAGTTATAAGTATTACTAAAATAGGAGGTACATAAACAATGTCACAAGAAAGAATAGATATGTTAGAAGCTCAAAAGATATATGAAGATAAAAAAACTATTTTAAGAATAAAGCAATTAGAAGATACTCTAACAGCATTAAAAGCAACTGAAGAAGCTAAAGATACAGTTGAACCAACCCCTTAACTCCTTCCGGCAAGCCTTCCAGTCGTTAACCCATATTAGTAATTCCTATCATTTATTGATGTCACTGATAAGTAGGCGGATAAGTATATAAAGGTGTGTTGCTTGATTATATCACAATGGAAAAAGAATTTAACTTAATATGGGTTGGTGATTATGATCAAGAAAATAAAGAATATAATTTATTAAATCCTAAGGGATTAATGGGAATGAATTTAGATAAAGCATTAGGATCACTAAAATGGAGTAAAAGAATAATACCTCAATGCAAATGTTTTATTTATGATCCTAATGAAATGACTATTTTTAATAATGATGGATCACAAAATATAGATCTAATTAATACTTTAATTAATACAAGGGAGGTTATGAGCGAGCAAAATGGAAGAATTAATAAAAATTGATAAACATGAGGATAAAACCTCTAAAGATGGAAAAGACTACACTAGATTTAATTGTGTGTTTGAGAACAATGCAAGTAAATGGATGAGTGCATTCGAAACTGATGTGATCGCAAGTTTAAAAAGTAATGAGAATGAATGGATCATAGCAGAAGTAGCACAGAGTGGAGATTACTGGAATATAAGAAAGTTTGTAGGTTTACCAGATGGTAAACAAGAAGTAACTAAACCTACATCAACTGGTAGTACGACAGTAAATTCATCTACATCTAGTAGTGAATATACACCTACAACAATGTATATAAGTTATGCAAAAGACATCTTTATAGAGTTACACACTGTTGATGCTATGACTATACAATCACCAGATCTTATGAGTCTAGCTATTGAGTTAGTTAAGCAAGCACATGAAGCGTTTAAATGACAATCGCTACATTGTGCAAAACTAAAGCAGGAAAAGGTTTTAAGATCTGTATTAATGGAACTTGGTATTATACAAGTAAAGGAGAACTTTACAAAGTCTTACAAGACTTAAGTGGGGGTTGCATCTTTCGTACAATATCAAAATGAAAACTGCTTTAACTATTGGAGATTGGAAAGAAGAACCAATAACAGAAAAGAAACTAAAAGCTTTATATAAGAAACTATCAAGTAAAGATAAAGTTATAGTTGGTCAAATAGTTGCACTAGAAATAGAACTAGAAAGCCAATATAACAAATGAAATGTGAAGTATGTAGTAAATACACCGTTAGAGCTGTAATATGTGGTAAGTGTTATGTAAATAGATATGTAAAAGTAAATCGTCATAAAAGAAAGAATGAGATCAATAAGTAATAAGTTAATACAATGGGCAAGAGCTAAGTATAGAAGAAACATCAAAGAGAAGAAAAGAAGAGCTGTAAGAATAGCTGAGTATGTAAAGAGTTGGGAAGGGGCATAAAGCCCCCTACCTTCAACAAGCTAAACATTTATATATCTAGCTTGCTTTAGAAATGCATAGCATTTCTACATTAGCACTAAGCATAAACGCTTAGTGTTGAAGGCTCTTAGCAAGCTTTCAGCTTGCTTATTCTATGCCCGCAAGCTAAAACAAGCTTGCTAACCCCTAGCAGTAGGCTTTAAAAGCCCACGCTTTGCTCATTTCTCCGAAATGGGGCTTTTTAAAGCCTCCCGCTCCCACCCCCCCAACCCTGCTCGCTCCGCTCGCCCCACCCCCAATTAAATACACCTCTTAATAAATATCATTACTTACTGTAAGCGGATCTTATCAATTCTCTCTTTTCCTTTAACCACGACCTCAGGGAAAATTCCTAATAAACTATATACTACATAATAGGAAAGTTTAAATAATTTAAAATTTTAAAATATATTATGAGAAGTGAAACGATCAATTCTATAGAATTTACCTCTATGAGTTATTCAAATTTACTTCCGTTTCACTTCTCTATATTACTCAATAATCTAAACTTAAGAGAATTAAGTATTGAGATATGAATATAGTTAAAAGGACATATTATTAATAAGTTAGAAATGCCAACTTAAGAAACAGGGCTAACCTCTTTTAGTATGTGTGTGTTTGATTAGGCATATAGGAGTATGACTCTCCTCCATCAAAAGCAAGTTACCGCCTAGTCCATATGAAGCCTTTACAGGCAGTTAGTAGTCTGTCTAGGCTTTCTATTTTTACTAAAACAAGCACACACT
>PJEL010003812.1_pt1 | contig 12669 bp, 8 predicted proteins | sample 1853271 | NCBI WGS metagenome assembly PJEL01 (sample SAMN08108733, study PRJNA415343) | Invertebrate metagenome, whole genome shotgun sequencing project. | host: Globobulimina | place: Sweden: Gullmar Fjord | collected 2015-08 | reverse complement strand
ACCTTCCGGGCGGAAATCTTCAGCTATGCGGAAAATTCCCTGGGGGTAAAGGTTTCGCTGAGAGACGTCCGTTTACTTCACGGCCAATCACCCGGCATCGAGTTGGATGGTCTGACGATAGACAGTAAAATTTATCAATTAAGGTCATTGACAGTTGATGAACTGCGCGTTTTATTGGAACCGGTCTCATGGGGAGAGGTTTTACGGGGTGATGTTCGGATCGAGGAAATTATGATAAAAACCCCCGATCTACTACTGGTCCGCCCCGAGAAAGAACAGGAGAAAAAAAGCGAAAAAACAAAACAGGCCCCTTCTTCCAGCAAACAAGGAGTATTCTTGCCCTTAGCGGCCCGTAATTTTCTGGTAAAAGATGGGAAAATCACGGTAATAAACGCCCAAGGGGACAAACAGATAAGTTGTAAATACGATATTTCCGGGCAGATGGAAAGAAGCCTCAGCTATTCTCCGGCCGAGCTAAACGGTAAAATCACCTTCTCGGTCCGGGACGGGTTTATCCGAGAACTCGGATTTTTAGGCAAAATATTTCAGCTTATCAACCCCGAGACCTATATAAAAGGAAAGATCCCGGACCTGACCGCAGACGGATTTGTTTTCAGCTCTATCAGTGGCGCACTCAGCATAAAAAACGGGGTCGGAACGTTGGAGAAGACAATATTAAAAAGCGCTGCCTGGAATATCCTGACGACCGGGGAGTTGGATTTTGTCAAATATGAGATGGACCTGGATGTCTATATACAACCGCTTCAAACGGTGGACAAAATCGCTTCATGGGCGCCGGTTATCGGTAAGATATTAAAAGAGAAAGACCGGGGTGTATGGGATATTCATTTAAAAGTTACAGGGAAGATGGACGATCCAAAGGTTGAGTCCAAGCAAGCCTCCAACTTAGCGGATAAGGTTTGGGGAGTTTTGAAACGTACATTTACCTTACCTAAGGATATTATAAAAGATACCGAAAAAGCTTCTAATACAAATAATCCATAATTAATCCTCCCCGGGCCGGGCCGGACAGTGCCTGGTGCCATGTACTTAAAAACGGACTTTTCCCTTTCTCCCTTCTCGCCTTTTCTCCTTCTGAATTCTGGCTCCTGACTCCTGTATTCTGCCTTTTATGACTTCCGACTGATTTTATGTTACAGTAGGATTTTCGCTAGGGATGAAAAAAGCAAAGACGCAAACCAGGATAATATGAGCAAAGATTGAATTGTGTCCTATACGCATAGTTTAGCATTATTTGTCATGTTTACTGCCGCTCTTCCCTTCCCGGTCTTGGCCGCTGATTTTTACGGCAAAGTGGTGAAAGTAACCGATGGTGATTCAATAGTGGTGACAAGAAAAAGGAAAGATATTAAAATCCAGCTTGCCGGTATTGACTGCCCGGAAATAAACCAACCTTTTGGCAAACAGGCTAAGGAATTTACCTCCAGCCTTGCATTTGCTCAAGTTGTAACGGTCAAAGAAAAATCGATTGATAAATCAGGCACAATCACAGCAGATATAATTTTATTTAACGGGGTAAAATTGAACCAACAGCTTGTTCGGTCAGGGCTGGCATGGTGGTATCGCGAACATGCTCCAAATGACCAGACACTGGCCGATATGGAGGCCAAGGCCAAGGCTGGAAAACTAGGCCTATGGGCTACCAAATCCGGTCCCATCGCGCCCTGGAAGTGGCGTAATGAAAAACACAAAACAAAACAGTTATCAGTGATTAAAGTTTATAAAGGCAATACCAGGGCAAGGGTTTTCCATCGTCCTGGATGCCAATATTACGACTGCAGGGTATGTTTTATTACCTTTGACTCAAGAGACGAGGCTATTAAATCCGGATACAAACCCTGCATGGCATGTGATCAATCATCTCCTATTAATAATAAAATTGACGCTGATCAATTACAAGAGTCTCTTATATCTATAATACATGATAACATCACAGGCTCGGTTGTCCTTGCTTTAGATTCTACTACCCTCGACCGCAACAATGGTTTCACTCCGGAAACAATCAAGAAAAGCCAAGCCGATGCCTTAGAAGAAAATATCATTGCCCTTTACAGTCTTGGGATGAGCTACCGGGAAATTAAAGATTATTTGGCGAAGAAATATGGATTAGATATTTCTCCTGCCACTCTCAGCGCCATCAACGACAAGATAATCCCCCAGATAAAAAAATGGCAATCCCGGTCCTTGGAATCAGTCTATCCCTTTGCCTGGCTGGATGCCATTCATTATAAGGCCATGGAGGAGGATGGCCGTACCATAACCAAAGCTGTTTATACGGTCCTTGGGGTTGGTCACAACGGCAAGAAAGATGTATTAGGCATCTATATTTCCGATTCGGCAAGGGCGAATTTCTGGATGGGAGTTTTTACAGATCTGCAAAATCGCGGAGTTCAGGACATCTTGATTGCTTCGGCAGAGGGTCTTAAAGGCTTGCCGGAAGCTATCAATAAGGTATTCCCTAAGACCGAAGTCCAATTATGCATCGTTCATCAAATTCTCAATTCAGACGTCTCAGACAGGGATCAAAAGGACTTTATGATGGATTTGAAGCAGGTTTACAGGGCCACCAGTAAAGATTTGGCCGAGCAAAAGCTTTTAAAACTTGATGAGAAGTGGGGAGAAAAATATCCTATTGTGATTGGTTCCTGGCAGAACAACTGGGAGAAATTATCGACTTATTTTAAGTATCCTGAAGAAATCAGACGGATAATTTATACGACCGACATTATTGAAGGGACCCATCGCAGTTTTCGGAAATTGACCAAAACCAATGTGGCTTTCACCAGAGAAAACGCTTTGTTGAAGTTTCTTTATTTAGGAATTAAGCGGGTTAGTTCAAAATGGATGACCCCTGTGAGGAATTGGAAACAAACGATTTCACAATTAGCGATCATGTTCAAAGGGAGGATACGACTTGATCAAAAATCTAAGATAACAGCACTACCTTGATCTTTCGGCCCGGAACAGGCCGAAAGATCGAAACTCCCAATGCAAATAATCCATAATTAATCCTCAAAAAACTTTTCGCATCCTGTCCCACTTTATCTACTAACTCCGCCTGCTGCCGGGCAGTGCCCTGTACCATATCCTTAAGTGCTCGTTATCTCGTAGCACCGCCCCCTGGCAAGCTACGCTTGCAAGCGGGGGCTTACCTGTGGGATAGAACAGTTAAGTCTCAGTGAGTATCCCAAGGTGTCATTCCCGCGAAAGCGGGAATCCAGGAAAGATTTTACCGCAGAGGACGCTTCAGGTACACAGAGGAAGGCATGGTCAGGTGATTTCCGCCTTTTCTTGACTGCCGACTTCAGACGCTGACTATCGACTGATTTTATGTTACAGTAGGTTTTTCTGTAGGGATGAAAAAAGCAAACAAGCAAGCCTGACTACCCCATTGAAAAGGAATAATGATGAGCAGTTCTCGTAAGATAAGCATTAAAGGTATTGTGTTAGGCGAACTGGTGGACATTGGCGGCACTACATTAAGTCTTGCTGTTATCATGATTATTATGGGCGGTTTTTCATCTTTACAGGGAGCTACGGAAACGGATTTGAATGCCAGGATAACTCGGGAGTTTGCCCCGATAATACCATTTCTCACTATCCTCGGTCTCTGTTTTACTTTTTGGGGAGGATTTGTATGTGCTCGTATAGCAAAATCTGCGGAGATTATGCATTCAAGCATTATCGGGATTATAGGTATCGTACTTGGAGTTCTGTCATACCAACCGCAAACCGGTGTCGCATTCTGGCTTAACATAATTGCATTAATTCTTACAATACCAATTGCCGTACTTGGGGGATATGTCGCTCAAGGCAGGAACCTCAAAAACACACAATCTTTATTAAATACTAACGAGAAAAACACAAAACAGCCCCAAATTATCGACAAGACAATAAAACTCCCACTTGGAGTAAAAATAGTTGCTGGCTATTTAATTGTACCTAGTCTTATATGGATCGTTTGGCGATTAATCGGATTCGAAACACCTTTACCGGAATTTCATGCAAAATCAACCGCATATAAAATTGGTGTATATTTCAGGGAAATGCTTTTAAATGTATTATCGTTGACTTCTGGTATTGCAATATTATTTAGGAAGCTCTGGGGTAGAAAACTAGCTATTATTCTGTTGGCGATATCGGTTATTTATGACTCAAACGACTTCGCATGGGGATTATCGGGCGGGACTCCGTCTGTATCAATCAGATTAATTACTATTGTAGCTTATGCAATGTTGAATGGGTTTTTTATATATACCCTTTATAAAAAGCGGGATAATGAAATATTCTATTAATCCCAGGCTGTCCGTAAGGCAGGGTGTCAGGTCTTGAAAGAGCGGGATAATTCAGTCGGCGGTCAAAGAAAAGGTAAAAGTCCATTTTTAAGTACATGGCACCGGGCACTACCCGGCAGCAGGCTTCTAATACGCGATAACGTTGGACAATTAATGGAAAGTTTTTGTGAGGAGTTTGAGGAACACTTTTTTCAAAAAGCGTTCATCAAGGTTCAAAGTTTTTATGAATAATCAAACAAAAAGAAGTTGCTCAGCACGTATCCATTTTTACTGGGGTACTACCCGGCCTCATACCCCCATAACTTGACTTCCGCCTTCAGGATAATCCCGGATTTGTCTTTAACCTTTTCTCTGACCAGATTCATCAGTTCATATATATCAGTGGCAGTTGCAGACCCTGTATTTATAATAAAATTGGCATGGACAACTGATACCATCGCGCCTCCAACCTTGCAGCCCTTTAGACCGGCTTGATCGATCAGCTTACCAGCCGAATTTTCCGGGGGGTTTTTGAAAAAACACCCGGCAGTCGGTTTTTTGGAGGGAAATTTTTCTTTACGCTCCAGGGCAATTCTCTTAATTGTCTGTTCTAAGGATTTCCGATCACCGGGTTCCAGTTCGAATGTCACTTCGACAATCACCTGGTTGTCCTCAGCAAATGGGCCGCTGCGATAGGAGAAATCTAACTTTTCTTTTGAATATTCCACCAATTCACCGGTTTTATCCACCACGGTTATACTAATAAGACAATCTGAAACGGACGAACCGAACGCCCCGGCGTTTTGGACCACCGCCCCACCGACAGTTCCCGGAATACCCCAGAGGTTTTCCAATCCACCAAGCCCGCAGGATATTGTCTTTTTGACCAGTTTGCCTAAAACCATTCCCGCCCCGCAAACAATGCGGTCCCCGTCTTGGTGGAAATCACCCATAAGACTGCCTATCTTAATCACCCAGCCGCGAATCCCGGCATCGGAGACCAGCAGGTTGCTGCCGCCTCCTAATAAATAGGTCGGAATATTTTTGCCGTGTGCTTGGCGTAAGATGAGTTGGATATCTTCCAGGGTATGGGGAATAAATAGGACATCTGCCGGCCCTCCCACCCGGAGAGTGGTATGGCGGCTTAAATTTTCATGTTGGTAAACAAGACCGGAAAAACCTGAAGGAATTTCTGAGAAATAAGGAGGGTGGGTGGTCGGCAAGGTATCAACCTTTGGAGGAAAGCAGAGCCTTGACCTCTTTTTCTATAACTTCTTGGCCTACATATCCGGGAAATATCTGCCGGATTCGCCATTCTTTGTCGATAATGAATGTTGTTGGAAGCCCGACGATCCCGCCAAAATCGTTAGAAATTTTACGGTCTCCCATCAACACATCATAGTCGATGGGTACATTTTCTAAAAACGTGCGCACGACCTGTGTGGAAGAATCCAGAGAAACCCCGACAATCTGCACCCCCTGCCCTCGGTACTTTTCATTTAGATGATTAAAACCAGGGATCTCTTTGCGGCAATACCCGCACCAGGTAGCCCAAAAATTTACAATTGTAATTTTACCCTTGTAATCTTCGGAATTTTTCTTGTTCCCCGACAGGTCCACCAAGGTGAACTCGGGAGCGGCGTTCATCACTTCCACCTGGGGTGGGAAGGAGGAATTCCAGGAAGTCTCATTTTCTTCCCCGCCGCACCCAATCATCTGGCTAAAAATAAAAAAGAACAGCAGGGGTATAACATAAATAATTGGGTGACGTTTTCTCATATTTAAAAAAATCTCAACTTAATCTTATGACCTGGGGTGCCAAACTCATCAGCCATAAATCAATCGGATATATAATATCCATAATTAGGAGTGGACAAACTTTATTTTATGCCAATATAGTTTTAAATTTCATATTCCGTACCTGCTGCTCGGAACGGAGTTGGACTTCGAATTTCCTTAACTCGAGGTTATCGGCTACCCCCCCCATTTGTTCGAGCGAGGCATTTGTCATTGCCTTATCCCTCTCAATTAAATGGTCCCGGAATAGATATGATAAACCGAACCTTTTACGAATACGTAGTGTTTTACGAAAGGACCGAAAAGCTTGTATATGATCGTTTCTGATCAATGCTATATGGTATGTGGCGAAATAAAGAAACTGAGCTCCCCGCAAGATATCTCCAGCTAGCCTGCTATAGCTGCTCAGGTCCATATCTATCGGTTTTAATCGTGGCCTGGTGCCAAACATTACAGCTTCTTTACGGGAAGATAATTCAGCCCTTGTAGAAAGGGCAATCTCGCCACTCTGGTCCTCGATGCCATCATAATAATTGCTGCAAAATCTTGCCAGGGACTTTTTCAACAGTACCAGATTATCTCCCAGCATCTCAAGCTTCCATCCCAATGCAGTTATCACCATGATGTTATCAACATAAGCCGCTTTATCGACCTCCTCCGCCTTCTCTTGTAACCGCATGACAAGATCGGGCACCTCCAAGTCCTCAAAAGGATTGACCGAAGAATTTGCTTTGATCAGTTCTTCAATTTTTATTTTATGGGCTAACACAGAAGTAGTATGAAAATCATCCAACCCGACTGACACCAAATACTCGAGGAGTTGTTCCATCAGGTAATAATGTTTCATCTTAGCTTCTTTTAGGATAATATGTTTTCCCAGCTCGGCATAACAAATATTTTCATTTACTTTCAAGGGGAAAGGTTCGTCAACATCAAATTGAGATATATCAATAAAAAGTTGCGAAAGGTTTTCATCAAGAAGCATATTGTAAACTCCTCCGAAAAAAAATATATACAAATAAAACAAAAGATACTGTCACTTTAACAGTCCCTTTTATCGCTGTCAATACGATTTTACATTCTTTTTGTTATGGCATGATCGGCAGGTTAAGGCCAATCAATAATTTCTATCGGGCTAATGCGATTAACAATTATATAATGGTTAATTATATTTGTATCTGTTGAAAAAAACTCATTAGCTAAATGGTTGTGATAGATCCGCAATAATGAAGGGTTTAAAGGGAGTTGAATGTAATTTTCCCCTTGACCCGCCGGAGGTAAAACTATTATATTATATATAGTATGTAAATTGTATTTCCGGTACGGATAATCTGAAAAGCGACAAATAATTTTTGCTTTTTATTTTGGAGCTGCCTGGAGCGCTGGGGCTTTCAGGTAAGTAATTATCTGTAACCGACGATATATCTCAAATGAAAGGAGGTGAAAAAATGAAAAATCGATTACTGCTAGTAGTGAGCATTGTTAGTGTTTTGGGTGCTGTTTCTGTGGTATCTGCGGTAGATAAAGGTCCGGAAAAGATCACGATCAACGGACAAAAAACCCATCCTGATATCTCAAAGAAGAAAGATAAAAAGAAAGTTGCCAATTTTCCTCACCACAAACACCAAGACAGTGTTAAAGGTAAGCAGAGTGTTTCCAAATTCAAGTTCAGCGATGATTGGACTTGTGGGGCATGCCACCATAAGACCAAAAAAGGTGACACTCCTGTCGCTTGCCTGTCTTGCAAAGAAGTCCAAAAAATGCTCGACCACGGCAAAATAAAAGGGAAGGTCGAAAAGATCTACCACAATAGTTGTCGGGATGCATGCCACAAAAAGACAGACAAAAAGATGGCAAAATGTGACGTTTGCCATAAGAAGAAAAAGTAAGCTTTTTTTCACAACTTAAAACTCCTCCCATGCGGAGGACGCAACAAAAAGAGGGTAAGATTTTCTTACCCTCTTTTTTTATATTGCTATTTTTTTTGGAGGGGAGTAGTACAATATTAATTTTAACTCATAAATATGGGGCCCGCCGGATTAATCCATCGTTTATTGTCATCTTGACCTAGCCTTTTGTTGTTTATTAGTTGATCTTGTCACAATGACAAATACCGCCTGTTTTTCTCATCGGATTTTCAGAACAATGGTTTTGTAACCTACTGTATTAATAGGGATATCGTGGGTGGTGTAAATAATGGCATGCATTGTGCATTGTTACAAGAATGAGAAAGTTGGCACCTTTCTTTTTTCTTTCTTGTGTTGGCCTCGGAGTCTTCCCCAGTTATTGACTCCGAGGCCTTTTTTTTGTGTCATATGTATTTATTACCCTTAAAACATACATCTATATATTTATTTATATACTTTGCAATGTAACTTTATTGTGTTATACTGCTGCCACTAAAAACAAGGTTTCATTCGGGGTTTACCCCGGGGAGGTTCATTAACCAAAGGGGGAGGTGAAAGCAGAAGGATGAAAAAAAGATTAATTGCAATATTATCGGCGGTAAGTTTTGTTGGTGCGTTTGGAGCTGTTTCTCTGGTTTCTGCTGAATTGGATAAGGGCAAGGAGAAATTCACCATCAATGTCCAAGAGCAACATCCGGACTTTGTAAAAAAACATTCTGCTTCGAAAGTTGTAAAGGTAAAAGACAAAAAGAAAGTCCCTGACTTTCCGCATCATTTACATCAGGACAAGCATGTCAAAGGTATGCAGTCTAAGTCTCTATTCAAATACACTGATGATTGGACTTGCGGGGCATGCCATCACAAGACCAAGAAAGGTGATCAACCTGGCGCATGTTTGAAGTGCAAAGATGTCGAGAAGATGCTCGATAAAGCCAAAATCAAGGGCAAGAAAAAATTCGAGAACATCTACCACAAAACTTGCCGGGATGCTTGCCACAAAGCGAACGACAAGGAAAAGAAGACAAAAACGGCAAAATGTAAATTCTGCCATAAGAAGTAATTTTTTTCTATAATAATAACCTCCAATCAATCGGAGGCAAGAAAAAAGAGGGTAAGGTTAACTTACCCTCTTTTTTTGTCCCACATATTATCAATCCAAATCGGTATGGGCTGCTACCCGGTACAAATCCTTGGCGCATCTAAACCCGATGTTCATATAACGCATGGTGGGTTCGACATGGCCGCGACAGGCAAGGCGCAGAAAATAGGGGATATTGTAATGGCCGGTCTCTTTATATGACGCCCCTTTTACCACTTTGTATTTTTTCCCATAATTATCGTTAGGATGTCGGTTACCCGGATAGGGTTCGTACCAGCTCTCCGTCCATTCGGAAACATTGCCGGTCATTCCATGAACCCCATACGGACTGCCAAGCATCGTAAATTGATCCACCGGGACCAATGCTTTAAACAAAGCGTTTTTATTCATAGCATCAAATTTTTCCTCCCATAAAAATTTGATACCGTCAGTCCCTCGCGCAGCTTTTTCCCATTCCTCTTCAGTCGGCAGCCTCTTCCCAACCCATCGGGCGTATTCGGCGGCTTCGGCCCAGGTAATACCGAACACGGGTAATTTTTCCAACTCATCCTTCGGGCGATCGATTTTATCCCATATTTCAGGTGTGGGACGGTTTTTTGCTTTCAAGAAATCCCTGAACTGCCCTATTCTCACCTCATACCGGTCAATGTAAAAGCCGTCCAGATATACCCTTTGTTGCGGAGTTTCATCTAAATAAGCTGGCTCTATTAAACCGAAGGAATCGGGGACCACTTGTTCTTTTTCTATATCGGTCCCCAAAACAAAGGGACCGGAGGAAATATAAACCATCTCATCATCGTATTCTTTTTCTTGTGTCTTCTCAGGAGACGTGTTTTTATCGGGAGTATTAATGTCCATAGCGCACCTGAAACCCAATTGGGGAAGAAAATCTTCCGCCGATATTCCGTAACGGGCAGAAGCCCGAAAATAAATGTCGGCATTGGGATAGTCTTTTTCCCCGGGGGAAAAATAACCCCTGACCACCTTTTTCCCCTGTCCGTACTGAGTGTCTTGATAATCATTACCGCTATAGGGAGAAAAATCATTGGAGGTCCATTCGGCCACATTGCCTGTCATATCGAAAACCTTATAGGGGGATTTGTCAATCAAGCGAGTGCCGACCGACCGGACGTCCATCAATTTATTGGCAAATCCCTTATAATATTTATTTCCCCAAACATATCGCCGCCCATCGGTCCCCCGGGCGGCTTTTTCCCACTCGGCTTCGGTGGGGAGCCTTTTGTTGGCCCATCTGGCATAGGCATCGGCTTCGGCCCAGCTAACCCCGAAAACAGGATAATCCGGGCTATGGGAAAAATCGTAGTCGTTCCACCCCTCAGGATATGGTCGCCCGGTCGCTTTTAAGAATATATTGTATTCCATGAAAGTCACCTCATAACGATCAATAAAAAAACCTTCCAATGTGACCTTCTTTTTAGGGCTTTCGTTTTTGTAGCCATATTTCAACTCCTCCGGCAAACCGGCCAATGCCGGCTCTTCTTCCGGATTGCTTCCTTGATCGAATTCACCCGGGGGGATATAGACCATGCCGGTCGGCGGGTGGATGATACTGTTCTGGGGTCCGTGTAAATTTTCCGACGGTGCCTGGGGCTCACTACAGGCAGTAGATAATAGCAGAGCCAACAACATGAAGTTGTGAAAAGTTCTAGTCAATCTATTAAACTCTTAAATAAAGGTAATAATATGAGGTTAAGGAACCGGTACCTTCACACTCGGCAAATTTACCGGTTTGCATGAAGTAATGCATTTTGCATGCCAGACTTGTTTTAACAGTCGCGCAACATGGTAACCTGTTGACAATTAAGGCTATTTATAAACTACGGATTGGGATATCAGGAGGGGGGGTGAACGTTTAATGTCACTTTGATAATTTCAATCGACGCTGGGTGAAGTGATGGGTCAAAATGACAGAGTTATAAGAACCTCCATGATTTAGAGGAAGGGTGGGGGACCGGATTCAGACCTGCCACATAATCGATTCGAAGTCATGACTGGGAACCTCAAAAGAGATCAGCCCGTTTAAGGGGTAACGTTCGATTTCCATACCCTTTTTTTCCAGGATGACCATAAATTTTACCTCATCACCGGCAAGAGCGCCTATCTGATCGAACCCTACCCCCATCTCCAGTACCTGATCGACCGCCACTCTAATATTACCGGGAATCTCTTCCCATTGTTCGCCTATCTGCTCATAGGCACTATACGGTGGCTGAGGGTTTCCCTCCTCCAGATTGATAACCACCTGGTGTTTGCCTGGGTTAAAAAAACGAATTTTCAGGGAATGGCCCGATACACCTGACAGGGCTTGCGTAGTATCAAGGCGCAAAAATAAATCGCTTAAATTAAAACCGTAACGAATTTTGTCTATAAGTCCGGACACCTGGTGCATAGCGCCGCCGCCATGTTTATATGGCTCGAACAGACCGGCGGAAATCCATTCATAATAGTTATTGATCTGGCCGTTAATCTCTGGATTGATTAATCCCTTGGGCGGGGTAAGGGGCAGGGGATGAGCCTCATGGTAAATAATATTCGACTCAAAAAGCTCATCAGGGACAGAAAGCCCGAGGATGAGGTAAACATTTATTAGATGGGTACGGAAAAGCTCGTCGAACACGGCATCGTTTCCCGATGAATGGTCGTCCCCATACCACCAGAACCAGTCGCTTCCTTCAGCAATATAGATCTCCTCCCAGGCCAATTGGAGCTTTTCTTCGGCAAATCCGGGGTTTTCTTGCTCAAACCGCAATAAGTCCCCCCGGGCCATGGATATTTGGTCCCAGGCATCATTGTCCTCCTGGTGCCCGATCCATATCCGGTAGTTGTGGTTGATCCAGGAACCCGAATACAGAGATGGGAGGCGCTCTGTCGCTGGGTTTTGGGAGAGGTGCTCTTCTACCGTAACGCAGTGTATTAAAGAGTCTTCTTCCAGGCGGCGATAGAGTTCCAACAAAAAATCCCGGCCGTCGTTTTTATAATATTCCCAAGCATTTTCTCCATCAAGGATCACAGAAATCAGGTGCGACCCTTCCTTATCGGCCAGGCTCTCTCGAATTCCATGAATACGCCTTATAAAATCATCCGCCGCCTCATGGGCATCCCACTTCATATAAACAAACCCTATTAAATCAGATAGCTCGTGGTCGCGGAATACAATGTTAACTTCTGCGGAGCCATTCTCAGCAATATATGGACGGTAAAGAATTTCCGGAGATTCCAATTGTCCGTTGGCATTCCGCTTTAACTCGTGTTTAAGCGACTGGGCCAGGACCTCTTCATCGGTGGCGACCCAACGAATCCCCGCTTCGGCGAAGAGGGGGATGGTATCCGGGGAGACCGACCCCTCTGACGGCCACATCCCGCAAGGCTGTCGGCCTAAAACTTCTGTTATCAGCTGTTTTCCACGCTCAATCTGAGTCTTGGCATCTTCCGGGTGGCGAAAACGCATTCGTGGAAGCTCTATATCTGCAAGCGCTACCTTTGCTTCGTTCGTATCACAAAGCAGGGGGAGGATGGGATGGTAGTATGGGGAATATATAATCTCTATTTG
>PJEL010003811.1_pt1 | contig 12669 bp, 8 predicted proteins | sample 1853271 | NCBI WGS metagenome assembly PJEL01 (sample SAMN08108733, study PRJNA415343) | Invertebrate metagenome, whole genome shotgun sequencing project. | host: Globobulimina | place: Sweden: Gullmar Fjord | collected 2015-08 | reverse complement strand
GATCAAAAAATTGTTTTATGCCCAGTCCGTTACACGCCGTGCAGGCCCCTTTTGGGTTATTAAAAGAAAAGAGTTGCGGGGATAAATCCGATAGGCTGATCCCACATTGCAGGCAGGCAGCCCTTTCGCTTAAAAGTAGTTCCTCGTTTTGGTCAACAAAATTGACCAGAAGCAATCCTTCCGAGAGATTCACGGCCGTGGCAACTGATTCAGATAAACGTCGGGCAATAGTGTCTTTTATTACCAGCCGATCAACCACCACTTCAATGGTATGCTTTTTAGTTTTTTCAAGGATGATTTCTTGGTCCAGGGTCATGAACTCTTGGTCAATGCGTACTCGAAGGAATCCTTCCCTGCGGAGACGTTTTAGGAGTTCGGCATGGGTTCCCTTGCGAGCATCTATGATTGGCGACAGGATGAGGATTTTTGCCCCCAGGGGGTGGCTAAGCAGGTTTGCTACCATGTCTTGAATGCTTTGGGCTTGGATTGGCTTGCCGCAATCAGGACAATGGGCCGTGCCGACTCTTGCAAAAAACAGACGCAGATAATCGTAAATCTCTGTAATGGTGCCAACCGTGGAACGGGGGTTGCGGTTGGTGGTTCGTTGTTCAATGGAAACGGCCGGCGATAAGCCTTCCAGGGTATCGACTTCTGGTTTTTCCATCTGGCCTAAAAATTGGCGGGCATATGTGGAAAGGGACTCCACATAACGGCGTTGTCCTTCAGCATACAAGGTGTCAAAGGCCAAAGTGGATTTACCAGAGCCGCTTAAGCCGGTAAATACTATGAATTTATCTCTGGGCAGATCGAGATCAATATTTTTTAAATTGTGCATCCGAGCACCCCGGATGCGAATTGTTGATAATGCCATGGTTTTGTCTATACGTTTTAAAATTGAAGCCATTCAGGCGAAGAAATAAGGAACGTGAAAAAGAGGGCTAACCCGTATATTTCACAAGTCGAGGCGCCGGATAGACAAAGTGTAAGGGGTGTTCGCTATACTTTAGTATGCAAGACACCTTACGCTGCCGACTATACGGATGCCTCGGCTTGCCCGCAGGGGGAACAGGTTTGAATAAACTATTAAAGCATCATTCAGAACAAGCTGTAAAATGAAATAATTCTATTGTTTTAAATTTTCACCACAAAACGCGTCAATTGGACTAGTTGCATGTTATGTTCGTGAAATATGCGGGCTAATTTACTATAAAGGTTCATTTTTCAACAGGAAAAACATTGTTTAGCAGAGTTGAGTTGTTTTTTATGGCGGGACGAAAGGCCGCATCTATAAGTTCTGCGGCCTTTCATGTGCTAATAGGACTATTAGTTATTTAGAAAATAATTTTATGAAATCAATATATCCCTCTTGTGCCAGATCCTTAACCGGAATAAAGCGAAGGGACGCTGAGTTAATGCAGTAACGAAGTCCTGTGGGTGCCGGGCCATCATTAAAGACATGGCCCAGATGAGAGTCGCCGTTTTTGCTGCGCACCTCAGTCCTGGAGGTGAATAATCCTCTGTCGACTTTTTCAATGATGTTTTCTTCCACAAGTGGCCTGGAATAGCTTGGCCAACCCGTGCCTGATTTATATTTATCTACAGAACTAAAGAGTGGTTCGCCTGAAACGATATCCACATAAATGCCTGGCTCTTTGTTGTCCCAGTACTTGTTATTAAATGGAGGCTCGGTACCTTCTTCTTGAGTGACTTCATATTGAAGTGGTGTGAGGCGATCTTTCAGGTCATTTTTATTTATTTTTTTTCCCATACGATCATCCCCCCAAACATTGTCTAAGAACTGATCACGACCAGAGCCTGAGCGATAGAAGCGATAGCGAATGGGATTCTTTTTGTAGTAATCTTGGTGATAATCCTCGGCCTTATAAAAAGTTGGAGCAGGAAGGATCGGGGTAACAATAGGTTTTGCAAAAGATTGGCTTTGACCCAATGCTTCTTTGGATTTTGCAGCCTGGATGCGCTGTTCATCATTACTATAAAAGACAGCGCTCGAATAGGCGTGCCCCCGATCAACGAATTGACCGCCAGGGTCGGTTGGGTCGACCTGGCGCCAGTACACATCGAGCAGTTGAGGAAAGGAGATTTTTTTTGGATCAAAAGCTACCTCCACCACTTCTATATGCCCACCAGCTTCATAATTTTTATAGGTGGGATCGGTGGTGCTCCCACCGGCATAGCCTGAAGTCACAGAAAGCACACCGTCGAGTTTTTCAAATGGTTTTTCCATGCACCAGAAGCATCCACCTGCCAGGAGTACCTTTTGTTGTTTTTCATTAGTTGGGTTCATTGTATTTGCACCTTTATTTTGCATGGGTTTATCGGTTTCGGAAAACACGGCGTTTGCCGTCCCCATAACAAGCAATATTACTAGTAGCAGCCATATTTTTTTCATCGCAAAACCTCCCCTCTCATAAGCATAGAGTAATCATTATTATTTATTGGGCATGAATTTTCATGGGTCAGATCCAGGAATTGTACGGATGTAGGTTCCTGAGTTTTTGAGCCACTCTTCCATCTGTGTTTTATTGGCTATTTCTGGATTGTATACAACCCGGTTAACTTCGCTAAAACCGCTCCAGCCTGACGATACTGCAATGATGCCTGGCCGCCCATCCAGGGCAGCTTTGCCAACGTCATATCAAGCAACAACAAAGGTTGCCTTTGCTGTTGGACTGTTTGAGCTGGACACGCCTTGATTGGCAAATATAATGAAGGTCAGTACTAATCCAAAAAAAATGAGTATTCGTTTCATTTGCTAGCCCTCTGTTTTAGCAATTTCATTGCTCAAATTAATGTGAAAAGCTTGTTTTGTATTAAATCCCTTTGAAAGGACTATAATCAGTAGATGTAAAGGGTGGATAAAGGGAATGTAAAGGTTGTGTAAAGAATGATGAGGTTGCGAAGTATTTCAACAGCATATTGAGGAGGGTATTAAAGAAGTACTTCGTTGGAACATACATGACAAAAGCTAAATTTATGCTGGAAGGGTAAACCAAACCGTGGTGTGCGTTGAATTGCTTTCGGCGCCAACGTGGCCGCCATGGGCTTCAATCATTTCTTTGACGATGGCAAGCCCAATCCCCGCGCCGCCAGCGTCTCGTGAGCGTGAGCGGTCTACTCTGAAAAAGCGTTCAAAAATAAAGGGTAAGTCATCGGCTGATATCTCTGTTCCGCTGTTTGAAAAGGAAACCTTGATCCCACTAGTGGGATCATCCTGACTCATTATTGTAACCGAACCGTTTTGTGGAGTATATTTCCATGAGTTTTCAAGGAGGTTACGCATCGCCTGCAGGAGTTTATCCTGGTCGGCCCATATGAGAGTATTTACCTTTGAAAAATGAGTTTCTACGGAGATGTTTTTTTCGATGAACTGAGGTTGGTATAAGTCAATAATTTGTTTGATACTTTCTGTAAGATTGAATTTGTCTCTGTTAAGATGGGCACGGGCAGCATCGGCCCTGGCAAGTTGTTGCAGGCTTTCCACCAGGTTTACCAGACGCATGATCTCCTGCTCCAACATCTGGAATGTTTTTTTTGAAGGAGGTAAGACCTCATCGGTAAATGCTTCAAAATAGCCTCGTAGATTGGTTAAAGGTGTCCTTAACTCATGGGCAACATCGGCAACCATGGTTTTTCGTAATTTTTCAACCTGTTCCAGGCTGTCGGCCATGCGGTTGAAGGCTGTACCCAGTTGACCGACCTCATCCTGGGAGGCTACTTCAACCCTGGCTGAAAAATTTCCAACCGAGAGATCTTGCGTGATTTTAGTCATTTGGGAGAGGGGTCGAAGTACCCGGCGGGTCAATAGAAAACTGAGTAATATAGAAAGCAGTAGGGCGGCAAGACTTGCCCAAATGAGATAATGATGAACAGCAGTGAGAAACATTTGATGAATATCGGTTGGAGATACTTCGTATTTTTTCATCAATGCCATAAAGTAATTTGCAGCGAGCTGGTCGATTGCCAACCAAATGACGAGGATGGTTGCCCCGATTACGGGCAGGATGTTGGTGAAAACTAATTTCCAGAGAAGGCGTTCTTTCATGCCTGCTCACCCTCATCGGATTCGGCAAAACGGTATCCAAATCCTAGTACGGTTTGAATGTAATAAGGTTTGGAGGGGTCCTCTTCAATTTTCTGGCGCAGCTTGCCAATGTGGACATCAATAACCCCGTCAATAACTATTTCGCCGTGGGTATAAAAGCTACTCAGCAGCTCATCTCTTGTGAAAACACGTCCCGGAGATTTGATCAGGGCTTTTAGTAGTTTGTACTCAGAGGTAGTCAAATCAATATTGCGACCATGGACGCTGACTTTATGTTTCACAGGGTCAAAGAGCAGGGAGCCATGCTTAAAGAGAACTGGTTGGTCTTGTGATGCAGGCCTGCTGCGGCGCAGGATAGCTTTTACCCTTGCCACCAATTCTCTGGGGCTGAATGGTTTAACAACATAATCATCAGCACCCATGGAGAGGCCGAGGACCCGGTCAATTTCTTCCTCACGGGCTGTGAGCATTAAGATTGGAGTGTTGCTGTAACTGCGAAGAGCGCGACATACTTCCCATCCATCAATTTTAGGGAGCATGAGATCGAGTATTACAAAGATAGGCTGATGTTTCCTGGCCAGGACTAATGCTTCTTCTCCGTCACTTGCTATTATGGTTTTAAAACCTTCTCTTGAAAGATATGTTGCCACCAGCGAAGCGGTATTCTGATCGTCTTCAACGATCAGAATAAGACCTTTCTGCATACTCATACTAGCTCCCCTAAAAATGTTTGAATCTATCAGTTGTCTGATAATATTAACCACAAGTGTAGAAATCTGTCCACTTGTGGTTAACCTGCATATTTCACGAACATTTTGTAGGATTGACTCAACTAAATGTTTTTGTGATAAAAATGAAGTATTTTCTAATGTGCTTTATAGGTACAGTTTGTACAAGTGACTAAATAGTAATTTTCCAAAACTGTTCGCTCTTCGAGCAAGACGATACATCCGTATAGCCTGCAGTATAAGGTGTCTCGCATACTAAAGTATTACTTGAACACCTTACACTTTGTCTATACGGCGCCTCGTCATGTGAAATTTGCAGGTTACTTATTTTGGAAGGCATAAGTGGTAAAGAGATTAGGGAATAAGTTGCTTAGGGTGAGAAAAGATTTTCGCTACGAAGAAACGCATTGGTCAATGGCGCTTTGAATATTTGTGTAATTGAATTGAAAACCGCTGTCCAGTAACCGTTGAGGCAGAACTGATTGGCCCATTGTAAGGATTTTCTCTCCTTCGCCAAAGCGGATTTTCAGAAGGGAGGTTGGGATCTGAAAAAATGTAGGCCTTGAAAGGGCTTTTCCTAAGGCCTTGGTCAAACCTAAGTTTGTTGTGGGGTTTGGGGCAGTCAGATTGTACACTCCTGAGTATGAAGTTGTTTCAATGGCGGCAAAATAGGCCCTTGTCAGATCATCAATATGTATCCAGGAAAAGGGCTGCATCCCACTGCCTATTTTGCCACCTAATCCAAGTTTAAATGGCAGCAGCATTTTTTGTAATGGTCCGCCAGTTTTGCCAAGCACCACGCCGAATCGGAAAATTAGAGTACGTATTCCTAAACTATCAGCCTGCATGGCCTCTTTTTCCCAATCGTTTGCAAGTTTGGCAAGAAATCCAGTTGAACAGGTGTGTTTTTCTTCAGTGTGTAACCCTTCTGAGCTGTAATACCCTATGGCTGAAGTTGAAATAAAGGTGTGTGGCTTGTGATCCATCTGGTGCATTGCGCTGATCAGCTTACGGGTGGTGAAAATCCTGCTATCGTAGAGTGTTTTTTTGTACTCATCGCTCCAGCGAGCAAGTACAGGAGCGCCAGCAAGATTTATTATTACATCTGCGTTGTTGATTGTGTCCGCTAACGCCTGATTAGATTTTTGCAACTTCTCACGGCTAATTCGGATAACCCGCCAGCCTTTCTCGTGGAACTGCTTGCTTAAATATGTACCAACAAAACCTGTGGAACCCGTTATGGCAATGATTGGATTTACTTTCTCATACATTTTTGTCCTCGATATCCAAATACCCCTTTAGCTTATCTAATAACGTGTCTGGCAGTTCATTATTATAGAGAAAGGCTTGGGCCTCTTCTCCTGTTATGGATTGTTTCACTTCAATGGGCAGGGAGCGCAAGACAGTCATTCTTTTCTGGTCAATGCGTTCTTTGTTGAGGGTGAATTTATTTTCCATATTGTTCCTCATTGATTTTATGGTCAAGTACATTTCTGATGGTTTCGGCAAGCACTTTTCCTGATATGGGCTTTTGCAGGAAAACCTTTACTCCTATGGCTTGGGCACTTTTTGAATCAATCTTAGAACTGTAGCCGGAACAGAGGACAATTGGGATGCTTGGTTTGATGGTAAGCATTTGTTGAGCAAGTTGGTCACCGGTCATGCCCGGCATGGTTTGGTCAGTAATAACCATATCCACGTTGTCCTTTTGTGATGAAAACAGTTTTAATGCCTCCTGACTGCTTGTTAATGCTGTGACCTGATATCCCAGTTTTTCTATTTTTCGTTTGTATAAGCGAGTGATCTCACTCTCGTCGTCGATTAAAAGAATGTGTTCAGAACCTGTCGGAAGTGGAGTGGATTGCTGATTTTTAGTCTGAGGAGTAATGTTAACCAGTGGAAAATAGACATGAAAAGTGGTGCCTTTATTGGGAGTGCTCGTAACTGATATCATACCCTGGTGATTTTTAATAATGCCATGAACGACAGATAGCCCCATGCCAGATCCTTTTCCAACCTCTTTTGTGGTAAAAAATGGTTCAAAAATGCGGTCTATAATTTCTTGGCTGATGCCACTTCCCGTATCATCAATCTGTAAGTGAGTGTATCTTCCTGCTTTCAAGTGAGGCTCACCAGCTAAATCATTTTCAGTAAGTTTAGCAGTGGACAAAGCGACTGTTAGAGTGCCTCCTTCCTTGTCCATGGCTTGTGCTGCATTTGTGCAAATATTCATAATTATTTGGTGGATTTGGGTTGGGTCAGCCAGGATTGTGCCACTGGCTTTAACGCGTTGTTTGATTTGGATTGTGGTGGGCAGGGAGGCACGCAAGAGTTCAAGAACCTCTTTTACAATTAAGTGCATTTGTATTGGTGAGCGGCCAGGGTGGGATTTTCGGCTGAAAGCGAGGATATGGTTGACCAGGTCTTTGGCTCGGCTTCCAGCTTTGAGCACGCCTTCTAGCGGTTCATGCGCAGGGCTTGATTCAGGCGTGTCTTCAAGGGCCATCTCAGCATATCCTAAAAGGGCGGCTAAGATATTATTAAAGTCATGGGCAATGCCGCCAGCCAAGGTGCCGATGGCTTCCATTTTGTGTGCTTGTTGGAGCTGTTCTTCCAGCTTTATCTTCTCTTTTGCGGCAAGTTTTTTTTCGGTAATATCTCGACCAATTGATTGGAATTCGAGCAAGGTCCCATGCTCATCAAAAAGGGCATGGTCAGTCCACTCTTGCCAGCGTGTCTCTCCTGTTGGGCTTGTGACCTGATGTTCATAGGTTGAGGTTGGATCACCTATGGTCAGGGAGGCGTAATGGTTGCGTACTTTCTTGTGATCCTCTTGAGGGGTTAATTGAAAAAAGTCCTGGCCAAGGAGTTCCGAAGCTTTTTTACCTAAGTATTCACAATAACCAGAGTTAACAAAGGTCAAAGAGCCATTGGCGTTGAACCGGCAGACAAGGGCTGGCATGTCTTCTACTATTGCGCGGTAACGCTCTTCTGTGTCTTTTAAATAGGTTATTTTTTCTTGAATGGCCTGGGTCATGAATTCAAAGCTTTTTGATAAGGAAAAGATCTCGTCGTCGGAATGACCTTTTAGTTCTAGGGCAATGTCGTAGTTGCCCCGCACTATTTTTTCGGTGCCTTTTTTAAGGGCTATGAGTGGGGTTAGGATGCCTCGGTTTATCCAGAATAGAAGGGTGAAAATAATTACCAGCATTAAGAGAAAAACAATGGTGGCAAGATATTGTAGCTTTTTTCGAGTGTTTTGAAGTTCAAGGCTTTTGGGGATGGTTAAGGCATTGATTTGGTCGACCATCTCTCTGGAGGTTATGAATAAATGGGCAGACAATTCATTGATAAGCAGTTGGTCCTTTGCGGACAACTTCTCTAAACTCTTGTGGCGCTCATAAAATGTAGAGAGATGTTCAAAAAGATTATTCATGTCCTGCTGTTTTTTAGTAAGCATGGTGTTTTGCAGCAAAATGGAAACTGGCTCAGGAAGTGATTCAATTTGTTTATCAAGCTGATTACTTTTAATGAGCCATTGATTTTTGGCACGGGGGCTGAAAGTGAGTAGGTAGTCACTGGTCAAGGTGTTGAGGATAATGTGGTTATCTCGAAGGCTTGTCAGGTGCTTTTCAATCACGGAGAAACGCTTGAATTCGTTGCTAATCATGGTGTGAATAATTATAACAAAGGCAATGATCAAGATACACAACAGAGCAATATAATATGATTTTTTCTGGATAGTCATACAATGAAGCCTGACAATCAATGAATTATTGATATCCGATTAGGGTCTACCTGTGAAAGAGCGTTGAAATTAATATAATTGATAAAGTTTGGAATGTTCCCTTCAACTTTGGGTTGTTCAATTCGCCATTGAATTTCTTGCTCCATAGCCAGTAAGAGGTTCTGGGGGAGTTCAAGTTTGAAAATGTGAAGGGGCCATTCAAAATCAATATATTCTTTGTCAGCACGCAGATATTTGCCAAGAATTCTTTTTGATTCCAGCAGATTATTTTGGATGTGTTCATTCGCCTGGTTCAAAGATTGGAGGAATTTGACAGCTACGGTTTCATTTTTGGAGAGCCAGGTTCTTTTGCTAATTGTAAGCCAGTACATATCTTGGCCAAGTTGGGCGGGGATGTGGTAGGCATTTTTAGCAAGAGCCTGGCGGGCCTTATAGGCATGCGGGTGCCAAGTAACAATGGCGTCTACCGAACCTTCTGTGAGCATCTTAACTAACCTTGAAGGCTGTGCATCAATAAGCACAATATCTTTCATTTCCAAGGAACTATAGGCCAATAGCCGGTAGAGCCAATAAATTGAAGAACTTTTCTTTTTGATGGCGATTTTTTTACCGCGCAGGTCTTCAACACTATGAATTCCACGATCTTTTCGGGCGACAAGTTCCTGAGTCTGGTTCCGATTGACAGTGGCAATTATTTGAATATCTTTTTTCTTTAAGATTTCAAAGGCCACTAAATGTTCAGGGGCGGTTGCGATGGATACTTTGTTATCGTACAACGCTTTTAATGACTCTGCGGCCGTCTGGGTTGCAATGAGTGTCACATCAAGGCCGTTTTGTTTGAAAAGGCCTAGCTCTTGGGCCAGAATGACAGGGGATGATTTCAGGGTAGTATTTATGCTTACAGCGAGCTTCTTGAGGGTTTGGCCAGAGCTCGTTATTTTTTTTGTAGAATTTTTTTCTGGTGAACTATTGTTGCCACAACCCCACAATATAAAAAAAAGAAAGAAGCAGAATAAAAGAGATAAATAGGTGATGGGTTTTTGGTTTATACGCATTGGACGTATCCTCGTTGGTTGGTCGTAATCTGCCCACAACTTATTGTAGGGTGGCAACTAGTTATTAAAGTAGGGATTGTTTATTAATCCTTTCTCTATTTAGGATACATCACATGTTGTCTTAACTAATAATTATTTTTAAAATAAAGGGCCGTTATCAAAAAACTCTGATTATTTTGAGCTATGCGGCTGAACTGAAGAGTGGTCGAGCAGATTGCGAATTGTTTCGGCTAATTCTTTTTTGGCGAGGGGTTTATAGGCAAAGGCCTTAATTCCAAGAGATTTGGCTGTTGGTTCATCGATTTTTGAGCAATATCCGGTGCAGAGAATTATGGGGAGGTCTGGCCTGATGGATAATAACTGTCTGGCCAGCTTCTCTCCGGTAAGGCCCGGCATGGTTTGGTCGGTAATCACCAGATCAATTGCCTGAGGATCGTGACGGAACAGTTCTAGGGCTGCTAAACTACTATTTTCTGTAATTACTTTATAGCCGAGACGTTGGAGTTGTTGTTTGGTCATTGCGGCGACAATGGTTTCATCATCCACAACAAGAATTTGTTCTTTGCCAGTGGGAAGAGGATCCTCGTCACTTGAAGCCAGTTCCGTTCCTTCATCAATTCTTGGGAAATATGCCTTAAAAGTCGTGCCAATACCCGGCTGACTTGCAACAGTGATAAACCCGTCATTACTTTTTAGAATGCCCTGCACAACGGCTAATCCAAGACCTGAACCTTTACCAACATCCTTGGTGGAAAAATAAGGGTCGAAAATCATCTCCATGTTTTCTGGCTCAATCCCTGGGCCGGTATCTTTGACGCATAATTGAATATATTTTCCAGGCTGACCCTGGGGAGTGTTGGAGAGATCATCCTTGTTTAAAGCAATTTCTTGCAATGTAACGGTCAATAGCCCACCTGTTTCTTCCATGGCTTGAGCAGCATTTGTACATAGGTTGATGATGACTTGATGAATTTGGGTAGGGTTGGCCAGGGTAAAGCCTGCGTGGGGGCTTATTTTTTCCCGAAAGGTTATTGTTGTGGGGATAGATGCCCGCAGCATGCGCAAGGCCTCTTTTGTGTGTGAACCAACTTTAAGAGGAGTGCGCTCTTGCTCTGATTTGCGGCTGAAGGCAAGTATTTGTCGGACCAACTCTTTGGCTCGGTTGCCGGCCTTGAGAACTTCATTTATCTGGTATCTTGCCGGACTCCATTCCGGGATGTCATCTTTTGCCAGGTCGGCATACCCTAGAATAGCGGCTAAAATATTATTAAAGTCGTGAGCTATGCCTCCAGCCAAGGTACCAATTGCTTCTAGCTTGTGGCTTTGGCGGAGTTGGTTTTCAATGGCTTTCCTCTCGGTTGTATCAACAAAGACACAGGCAAAATGGTTGTCACGAGGCTTGAAGGCAGAAACCTCAAAATGTTTTTTTAATTCATTCGAGTAATGTTCAAAGTGGATGGGTTCGCCTGTTAGCACGACAGAGCCATAGGATTCTATCAAGTGAGGCTCAATCTCTGGGAGCACCTCTAAAACTGTCCTGCCAACAACGTCTTCTTTTTTTAAACCGGTTAATCGTTCAAAGGCAGGATTAATGTTGATGAATCGGTAATCAGTAGGTTTGCCTTTATCGTCAAAGATCATTTCATGCAGGGCAAAACCATCCAGCATTTCGTTGAACAGGGTTTTATAATCTTTTTGGGACTCAAGGAGTTTTTTTTGAAGGTTTTTGTGTTCAGTGCGGTCATCTAAAGTAAGCAATAAAAAAGCCTGGTCTTGAACAGAAAAAGGCAGGAAACTCGCTTTTACAGTAAGGGTTTTCTCAAAAGTTGAAGTCAAGGTTGTTTCAGCCGTTGATACGGTTGAATCTTGGGCCGCTTTGCTGGCAGCAGCCAAAAGTCCTGATTCTTTCCAAGATTCAATATGGAAATAGTTTTGGGCTAGCACTTGCTCCTTGCTGGCACCTATAATTTTACCGATTGCATCATTGGCTGTAATGCATTGCCCGGTGGAGTCATAGACAGTCATGCCAAGCGGTGAGTCTGTAAAGATGGTGCGATAGAATTCAAGGGTTTTGGTTATGTCATTATGCATAGATATTGTGTCCCGGTTCGGTGAAGAACAATCTCACTGGCGAATAGTATTTCCATGGTATAATTTTTTAAGAATATTTTCAACACGTTATGATTATACCATAAAAAGAATGCTGCTTGGGTGAGTTTGGACATGCAGGCGTATAGCTTAAAGCTCGGATATAGAAAAAGAGAGATGGACAAAAATGATCAATCAGGACTGATGTTGTTCTTGATTTGCAGAGGGGAAACCCCAAAACTTTTTTTAAAGAGCTGCGAAAAATAGGACAGGTTTTCAAAGCCTGCTTCGAAACAGACATGCGATACGTTTTTGTTGGTTGTGGCAAGAAGGGAATGAGCATGCTCTAGCCTTCTTTGGTTAATCCATTTTTTTGGGGATTGGTTAAAGGTGAGCTTGAATTCTTTTTTAAATGAGGTCAGGCTCCGGCCTGCGATGCGGGCAAATTCAGTAATATTCAAAGGCTGAAAGAAGTTTTCTTCCATCACACTTTCGAGAGATTTCTTTTGTTCACAGGTAATGGTTTTCAAAAAATGCAGGAAGTTGTCATTGGCCTCTGACTCTATTATGTGCAACAGGATTTCATTAACTTTAAGTTTTAAAAAATCTTTTGTGTGGGAAGAGTCATGAGTAAAAAAAGGCAGAGTTGACTCCACGCTTGCTTGCAAGAGAGGAGTTGCGTTTACTTTGATGATGTCTTGGAGGGAAGAGGGTGTTGATTGTCCTGTTACAAGGTGAGCGTGGTTTGTGCAAAAGCGGCTTAAAAATTTGTCTTTAATGAAAAAGATTAAGCTTCTGAATTGGTTATCTTCTCCTGAAATTGCATCGGAAAAGAGATAGGCGCCTTTTTTTGCAAAAAAGCCATCGCCGGGATTAAGATAAAGAGCACCCTTTTCGGTATGGATTGTTTTTCTGCCACTCAAAATCACTGCAAACATATAGTTTGTTGCGAAAATATTATATCGCTCACGGTTATTTATTTGCTTG
>PJEL010003810.1_pt1 | contig 12669 bp, 11 predicted proteins | sample 1853271 | NCBI WGS metagenome assembly PJEL01 (sample SAMN08108733, study PRJNA415343) | Invertebrate metagenome, whole genome shotgun sequencing project. | host: Globobulimina | place: Sweden: Gullmar Fjord | collected 2015-08 | reverse complement strand
CATTGAAACAAAAAGGCACAGAGACGCAGACGGTTTTTGCCTGTGTCCTTGTGCCTTTGGGGTAAATAACAACTTCATACCAGAACTATTAACTTTTAATTTTTAACTTTTCACTAATATTTATACCTGCTGTGCAAAATTTTAACTTCATCCTCCGGTTTATATCCGGTGATCATGCTTGTTAGTGCTCCCTTAATAGCAAAAAGAGACATATAAAGATGGATAAGAAAAAATCCCACCAAGCCCGCACCAAGTGCGCTGTGGATGATTGTTGAAATGCGTAAGGTGTCTACCTGGGATTCATAGGTAAAAAGGATATAGCCGGTTACAGCCATAACAGCACCACCAACAGTGGCCAGCCAGAACCACATCTTCTGCCCGGCGTTAAACTTGGCCGCTGGCACTGGTTTTTTGGCTTTACTCAGGTAACCGCCCATTATAAACATCCAGGCAATATCATGGGGCATGGGCAGCATGTCTTTTAACCAGATGAGAAACATAAAGACTGCACTGAAGGAAAAAACAATTGCAGCAATAATGTGGATGGAGCGGCCACTGCTGACAATAGCTCCACCCCCCAATACTTTTCCAAAAATCGTCATCAGGCCGGTTAGCACCAGCAGCGTAAAAGAGAATGCGGCAATCCAGTGGATGAGGCGACAGAAAGCTCCAAAGAAAAGGACCTCTCTTCCGTCATGGGCAAATTTCTTTGGGCCGATGGCAATAAAATGCAGGAAGAAGATAAGAGGAATTGCGGTGAGAATTATCAGATAAATCTTGCTGGCCAGCGTGGTTCGCCATTTAATAAAAAGCTGGCCATACTGTTGCCAATCTCCGGTGATAACAGCCTTATTGAACTCCTGGAAAGCCGCTGTGGATGGTTCCAGGCCGTAGCCGTTAAGAATCTGCACCTGCCCCGGGTCGCCGGCGCCGGCTATGGCCACCAGGCCGGTCACCAGCAGCATAAGCAGACAGGCAGACATGATGTATCGTTTCATGGTCATAGTCGGCTCCTGTGTTGTGTCCCGGCCCAGCCTTTAAAAGAGTGGCTGATTCCGGGACAACACGTTCTGCTTATTTTTTTTTGTAAGCTTTGTCCCAGCCCCAGGCATTAGCACCTGAGCCGCGCTTAAAGACCCGTTCTCGGTAAATATCGGCAACCTTGTCCGCGTCTCCAGCCAGAAGAGCCTTTGTGGCGCACATACCGGCGCAGAGCGGCACCTTGCCTTCGGCAATGCGGTTTTGTCCATACAGCTGTTTTTCTTTGTCGCTAAAGGTCTCGGCAGGTCCACCGGCGCAGTATGTGCATTTATCCATGGCACCACGGGCACCAAATACCTTGTCGCTTGGAAATTGCGGGGCGCCGAATGGACAGGCCATAAAACAGTAACCGCAGCCAATACAGGTATCTTTGCTGACAAGTACGATGCCATCTTCACGCTGGTAGATGGCATCCACAGGACACACCGCCATACACGGTGCATCAGCGCAGTGCATGCAGGCAACGGAGATGGCTTTTTCGCCAGGTACGCCTTGATTAATGGTGATAACTCGGCGGCGATTGACGCCCACCGGTATGTGGTGGCCTTCCTTACACGCCACCACGCAACCACCGCAGTCAATACAACGGTCAACATCACATAAGAATTTTACACGTGCCATTTATCTGTACCTCCCCTTTAGGCTTTACTTACATTACAAAGCCCGTCTTTGGTGGCTTGTATTTGAGTAATGATGTCATAACCGTAGTTGGTTACAACGTTTGCCGCTTCACCCACCACATATGGCTCGTGTCCTTTCGGATAGTTGCCTGCCAGTGATTCACCCATTAATACACCGCCAAAATGGAACGGCATGAAGATGGTTTTATCATCAACACGTTCGGTCAACCAGGCCTTGACCTTGACCTTGGATCCTTCTGGAGACTCGATCCAGATCATCTCACCATCACGGATGCCGAGATTATTGGCCAGTGTCGGGTTGATTTCCGCGTACATTTCTGGCTGCAACTCGGAGAGGTACTTGTTGCTGCGTGTTTCCGCACCACCACCCATATGTTCAACCATGCGACCAGTGGTAAGCACAAATGGGAAGTCCTTGGCCAGTTCAGGCTTCTGTTCACTCTTGTATCTGGTATGAACTCTGTAATGGTTTGGTTTGTCCTCGTAGGTCGGATATTTTTTAATCAACTCAGGACGCGGGGTATGCAGTGGTTCTCGATGAATAGGTACCTGATCCGGGAAGTTCCAGACCACACAGCGAGCCCTGGCATTACCAAATGGAGCCATTCCCCTTCGCAATGCTTCTTTCAGGGTCTTCTGGGAGAGATCTGTTTTCCAGTTTGTGCCGGGTACAACATCCTTGAACTCAGGATAGCCACCGTCCACTTCACAGCCTGGATTGGCAACACCGAGAGCGGCAAGCTGATTCTCGACCCGACCGCTGCTGTCGTACTTCTTCTCAAGACCAAATCGGTTACGGAACGGTAATCCGCCTTCGGTGACAGGCTTGGAAATATCATAGAGAATCGGGGTGCCGGGATGCTCGGTGGTCCAACAGGGCCATGGCATGCCATAATACTCACCGTCACATGGGCCACCTTTGGCCTGCAAGGTATCGATGTCAAAGGTGTGCCAGTTGGCCATATGTTTTTTAATACGATCAGGAGTCTGGCCGTTGTAACCGATGGTCAGTGAACCCTTGCCAAGTTCCAGGGTAATATCTTCTGGAACCTGTTTGATGTTCTTGTAAAATTTGTCGGCAAAACCCAAACGTTTAACCAGTTCAGCCATGATGGTGTAGTCATCTTTACAGCCATTGACAGGCTCAACGATCTTATGGCGCCACTGGATCTGGCGCGAAGTAGATGTCACACTGCCCGATGTTTCATATTGGCTGGAGCTTGGCAGGAGATAGATATTATCGCTTGTACAGGCTGCTGCCGCCATGGTTGGAAAGGGGTCAATGACGACATAGAGATCAAGCATATTCAGAGCCTTTACGACCCTGGCATACTGGGAGTTGGAGTTGGAACCGCAACCCCATTGGATAGCAGCCTTAAGAGGTGTGTACTGTTCGATTTCTTCTTCCATGAGAACACCCTCATACCAGCGAGACAAGGTGAAGCCTTTGGCGTTCATCCATTTCTTTTCTTTAAAACGTGAAACCATCCAGTCGTAATCAACATCCCATACCCGGCACCAATGTTTCCATGAACCGTCAGCCAGCCCGTAATAAGCCGGCAGACTGTGGGAGAGCACACACATATCAGTTGCGCCCTGCACATTGTCATGGCCACGGAAAATATTGGTACCACCACCGGATTTACCCATGTTGCCTAGAACAAGCTGCAGGATACAGAAGGTTCTGGTGATGCTGCTACCGATGTGATGCTGGGTGCCACCCATGCACCAGGTCAGACTGGTAGGACGGTTCATGGCCAGAATTTTGGCTATGCGAACCGTTTCGCTTGCAGGAATGCCGGTAACTTCTTCAACCGCTTCCGGTGTGTACTCGGCAGCAACCGCAGCCATTTCTTCAAAGCCTGCAACCCTTGTTTCAATAAATTTTTTATCCTGCCAGCCTTTCTGGATGATTACGTTAATCAGGCCCATCATAAAGGCTGCGTCCGTTCCAGGTCTGATCCTGACAAAATCGCTTGCCTTGGCAGCAAGCTTAGTATAGCGCGGGTCAACGACAATGATCGGCGCGTTGTTGACTTCCTTTGCATGCAAGATATGCTGCATGGAAACCGGATGCGCTTCAGCTGCGTTGGAACCGATAAAAATAAGACTCTTAGCATGTCTCATATCGTTGAGACTGTTGGTCATTGCTCCGTAACCCCATGTGTTGGCGACACCTGCCACCGTTGTGGAGTGTCAGATACGGGCCTGGTGGTCAACATTGTTTGACCCCCAGAAGGCAGCAAATTTTCTCTGCAAATAGGCCATTTCCGTGGAGACCTTGGCGCTGCCGTTAAGGTGCATGGCGTCTGGTCCATCTTTTTCACGGATTGCCAAAAGTTTTTGGCTGATCTCATCCAGGGCTTGATCCCAGGAAATTTTCTGCCATTTTCCTCCTACCTTTTTCATAGGGCTTTTCAGGCGTTTTTCACTGGTGACCATGTCAATGGCACTGGCGCCTTTACAGCAGTATCCACCACGGGAAACAGGATGATCCTGCGCTATTTCCTGGCGCAGCCAGACTCCGTTTTCTACTTCTGCATTAATACCGCAACCGACGGCACAGTGGGTGCAGACGGATCGGATCATTTGGGAACCCGGGTGGGCATCTTTTTTGCCGGTAGTGGCAGCCGTTGCCTTACGGGTCATTTTCGCTGTCATGGCGGCACCGGTGAGTGCAGCCGTGGCGGCGGAGAGTTTTAGAAAAGAGCGTCTAGCAACCTTGGGATTGAGGGTCACCCGGCGGGAAGATGTGCCTGAGCCGCAATCCTGGGTTGTGCCGATTTTGCATCGAGCCATAATGTCAACCTCCTGAAAATGTGTTGATCAGTTTGAGAGAGCCTGAACTATTACGTTCAGGACCGCAGCGTTTTGTAATACTTTTTAAATGCATCTGTTTCGTGGTAGAGCACTTCGTCAGATTGAGTTTCTGTGAGGGCTGTCTTGGCCTGGGCCGGTTTTGTACCCGCCACTACTCCTGCAGCCACCGCAGATCCGGCCAGAATGTTCTTGAGAAACGACCGTCTTCCTTCTTTTTCTTGTTTCATCACAGCCCTCCTTGTGTATGGTGTTTTTCTGTTGCTCTTTTTAAATTATTAACTTCCACCCCGTAGCCCTTTTTCAAGCTCCAGGTAGCCGTTTAAAAAATCACTACATGCCGTGAAAAAATGTGCCCGCCCATCTTCCTGTAGAGCCTTGGTGAACTGTATGGAAAATGGCTCCAAGTAATTTGCCAGCAATATGCTCTGTTTGCCCTGTGCCGTCTCCGGGTCGGTTTTTTCCTCATCAACAAAGGAGGCCAGGGCATCAAGCATGATCACCAGGGAGTCTTCACTGTCGGTATATTTTTTGTCCTTTTCAAGGTTCGCCTCCGTAAGAAAGCCACGCAGGTCGGCCAGGGACTGGCCAAAATTACGGCCATCTTTGTAGTAAGACACCGTGCTCGGAACAATGCCTTCTCCATAGGGATTAACAAAGAGCTGGTAAAATTCTTCCTGCAAATCCTGCAAACTCTTTTCGGAAAGCATCTGACTGAGCTTGCGCACTGCTTTGTCAATGGATGGGCTGATTTGGTCTTTGGCCAGGGCGGCAAAGGTCCCACGCCAGCGGCTCATTCTTTCTGCATCCGGCTCCTCGGTGAAAAAAGATTTCAAAAGGTCAAGAAAACGGAGCCTGACCCGGATAAGTTGTTTGTCGGTAATATCGTCCATTCTTTGCTTAACCTGTTATTTGTTCTTCCTCGTTTTGTGATTCATAAATTTTTACCACCCGGCAGGTATCACAGTACTCAAAGAGTTTCAGTTCATCTGTCATCATGTTCTTGGCAGAGAGTTTCGCCATCACCCGGTCAAAGCTCTTGCGGGTGCCGAAGATTTTGCCGCATTCTTTACAACGCATGGGTTCGGCACGGGCAAGCTCCTCGGTGTCAAAAAAATCAGGATGCAGGCGAAGACCTGGCACGGCTTCTAAGGCGTCCTCGGGGCAGATCTCTATACACGTTTGACATTGCACGCAGCGTGAGGCTTCCAGATTAAGAGAAAAATGGTGCTCGTCGGCGCTTAATGCCTTGATCTTACACTCATTTAAACAGGCCAGACATTCGGTGCAGCGTTCCTGGTTGCAGGAAAGGGAGCCAAAGGTGCGGAATTCATCCCCGGTCAGTGTTGGCCTTTGGTCATTTTTTTCGGTGAGAAATTGCAGGAGAGAGGCCAGCTTGACCCGCCGGTTTTGAAAACTTGCATTCAGGTAAAAGCGGCTTAAGGGGTGCGTTTTTTCCTCGGGAAGATACGATGAAAAGGTGTTTGGGCTTGCCGAGACCACGGTGTCATCACGGTCAAACAGGGAGGAAATGATTCTGTTTGCTATGGTTATTTGCTCTGTTGTTTCCTGCTGCGAGTCTTGGTCAAGCAGAATGATTTTGCCTGCTCCCGCGGCAAAGAGATAGAGCAGGTGCATGGAGCTTAAAGCCTGGGGTTGCGGGTATTCCAGAAAAAAGACATTGTCAAAAGAGCTGCCCTGGTGATGCCACCACAATTGGTGCAGGGATCTCCCACTACCGATGACAACCGTGCTTGCCTCTGCCAGTGAGTAACCCCTGAAGTATTCAATAAACTGCAGGTCGTTAAAACGTTGATATTGGATGGCTCCTGTGGGGCATTGCGCAATACAGTCACCACACTCGGTGCAGCGCAGTTGGTCGATGGTCACTCCATCCGTGCTGCGGATAATAGCTTTGTGGCTGCAGGCAACAGCGCATTGGTCGCAACCGGTGTCAAGGCGTCCGCAATAGTGGCAAATCGAATTGTCGCATGTTGCCACTTCATCTATCTGGGAGGGGTAGAGGGTGGAAAAATAGTGGGGAAGTTGTTCTGGTGTATAGATTGTATCTCGTTTATCCGGCAGATCAAAGGGCAGGGATTTATCAAGTAAAAGCAGGGCCGGAACATCCATACTCTTTTGCTCCGCCCCATGTAAATCGATGGCGTTATGGGGACAGATAGTCACACACTCTTTGCAGAATGAACAGCGAGAGAAATCAAGAAAGAGCGTTTCTGAAAGGCAGTCTTCCGGGCAGACCGGACCACAGGCTCCGCAATAGGTGCATTTTTGCCGATTAATTGGGCTTTTTACCAGGAAATTAAGGCGATAGCCATTTTGCTTAGACTCGATGGATATTTCTTCAACAGTGGTGAGACCATTCTGGTAACCGCTTAAAAGCAGAGGGGCAATGTCGAGAATCCCTCCGTAGGTATCGACAACCTCGGTGAGTTCTTTACTGTTTTTGCCGAGAACGGCAAGTTTTGGGTCAAGTTCCTGGGTGTAGCTGCGGAAGGAAACACTGTTGTAACGGCTAAGTTCTGCCTGGCCGATTTGGGCCAGTTGATCCGGTGAAAAAGAGCCAAGATCAGCGTTAAGTTGTAAAGTGGCAGAAAGAGGAAAATTTGTTTCCGGGCTAAGCTGTGAAAATCCCCCGGCAAGAAGTATGCGGTTATTGCTTTGAGGAAGCAAAAAATTCCCATCAGCATTGATGGATGCCGTAGTTGTACTAAAAACCGGAGTAGCGCTGCCATCAGAGCAGAGCAGGTGGGCAGAGAAAGAATTTGTCATTTTCGTCAATCCAAAAGGAAAACAAGTTGCATGATCATTTTTCATATACCAATTCTATTATCATGCACAGATACCAAATTAAAATGCAACACAAATCAAATGCAACACAAGTGTAGTAAACAGTGTATATGTAGAATTACCTATAAAGCAACAAAAAAATTCATTCTAAAAAAGAAATTGTTCTTTTAGCTCGATTACAATATCCTCTCTGCAAACTTTAACCTTCAACTTTGAACCAATTTTCTCATGAATAATCCCATAACACTGGTACACCCTACCGTTGTCATTACCCCGCAAGGCAGAGAGGAGCGCCAGGAAATTTTAGCCATTGAAACTCCGTACAAAGTGGCTTTAAATGACCATGAAATCGGGGCCTCCATGGTTCTTGAAACGGCTTTAGAGGAGTTTGGGGCAGGTTTTCTCTTTGGCCAGGGCTATATCACGAGCCCTGATGAGGTGAAAGAGGTGCTGGTCTGCCCTGACGGACGTATTTCAGTGTATGCAGATGTGGAAGAGGATGCGGCACCGAAAGAGGTTATTATCACCTCCGGCTGTGGCGGTACCGGCAAAATTTCCAGGGAAATGCTGGAAGGAGCCTTTGATCCTCTGCAGGAATGCACCATCACCTTTCCTGAAATTCATGATTTTATTCTGGCCGTTTTGCACGGTTCCACCCTGAGTCAGGACACACATTGCGTGCATGGATGCGGCCTGTGGGCTGAGGGGAGATTACAGGCTTTTTACGAGGATGTCGGGCGGCATAATGCGGTGGACAAAATTATCGGTGCTATCTTGTTGAAAAAAATACCGGCAAATGGAGCAGTGTATACCACCGGACGGCTGACTTCCGATATGGTGCTAAAGTGTGCGCGAATCGGCATCCCCATTGTCATGTCGCGCACCTCTCCTTCTTCACTGGGCATGGCCATCGCCCGTCGGGCCGGAGTGACCCTGGCCGCCTATGCTCGGCCGGATCGTCTCAATGTGCTAAATGCCCCGGAGCGCATCATTGTTTAGGTTACCTTAAAAAATGACAATGGATGATACCGATTTTCTGTTAGAATACCGCACTCTTATAGGAGAAGTTGATGGGGCGGCTGCTGATCTGGCAGAGTTGCTTGGAAACCAGCTTCGTTGCGCACCGGGCTGCTGTCAGTGCTGCACCATAACCTCGGTGCTGGCAATTGAGGCAGCCATTATCCGACAGGCCGTGGAGAGGCTGGATGCCGATGTCCGCGACAAGATCCGTCGCCAACAGCAAGACACTCCATGCCCCTTCCTGGTTGATTCTCTCTGCGTTATCTACCAAAGCCGGCCGTTGATCTGCCGCAGCCATGGTTTGCCCATTGCCTATATTGATTATGAGAAGGAGACCATCGAGGTTTCCGTCTGCCCGCTAAATTTTTCAGCGGACTATGCCTTTGAGCAGGAAGAGCTTTTCTTTATTGAGAACTTCAATGCACGGCTGGGAGAGTTAAACCACAGCTACTGCACGGCCATGGGGTTGGATGAGAAAAATCGGGTCTCCATGATTACGATGAAGGATTGAGTATTGTATTCTTGACGGCGGATTTGTAGTTGTTTCGTCTCAATTGGACAACTGTGGTGATCAAGCTGTTATCAACACTGACATTTACAGTAAATTAGCTTTTTGCAAAATAAAAGATTCTAGAATTAGGTGAAAATATGTTTTCAATCATAAAAAAAATGCTTACCAAAAAACCAACATCATCAACCTCGGCAGAAGAAGTTGAATTGAGAACCCATATAGCTGCCGGAGTTTTGCTTCTAGAGGCAGCTCATGTAGATAACGAATGTACGGAAGAGGAAATGGAGCATGTGGTACATACTCTTAAAACCACGTTCAATCTGAACGCTGAATATGTAAACGAACTGATTGAAGAAGCCCACCTGGAAAGAAAAAATTCCGTTGATCTCTGGCAGTTCACAAATCACATGAACCAAAATTACACCCAGCAAGAAAAGTTAAAAGTAATGGAAGACGTCTGGCGTGTTATTCATGCCGATGGCCAGCTCGAAAAACATGAGGACCATTTTGCCCATAAACTGGCTAACCTCCTGAGGCTGACCCACAAACAGATGATTGATGCAAAAATAAATGCACGAAATTAAAAGGCTTTATATATAGTTGGTCAGATTTTTATTGCGTAAATCTCTATCCGCTTTTGAGTGGCACCCTTCATAATTTTGATTGTGCGGTAGTATGAGTTAAATTTTTTTCGTGTTCGCTGGTGGTCAGCTGAATAGAACACATTTTTAATGTGTCTGAAGCAATTACTTAAATAATTTTCATTGTACTGGTCGGAACTTCTTAATATCTTTTCAGTAAAAGAGGGGGCTGTGTCGAGCTTTTTGACACAGTTCCCTCTTTTTTTATGCTCTCACGTCCAATCTCGTAATCATCACTCTTGCCACTGCGCAATGCTGTCCCAGGTAACATGTTGGAAATAAACATGTTTTTTGTCGTAATCTGTTGGCGCATTAAACGTTAACAAAAGAAGCCGCTATTAAAAAACTTAATAGTATTTTTCGGGATTAGTAAAAAGTTTTTACACTAGGTGTAGCCTTCGACCCAGTTAACACATTGGAAATAAACATATTTTTTGTAGTGGCTCTGTTGGCACGGCAAGTGTAAATGCCAGAAAACGCCATTAAAAAAATTAATAAAACTTTTCAAATTAATAAAACTTTTTCATGGCCGAGGAGAATTTTGAGTCGTTCTGTGGCTAAGTACTATGCCGGTAAACGACTAAACTGTGTGTCACACTTCTTCAAGGAGGTACAGTTAGTGAAACTTAAATCTTGGATTGAGCCAAAAAAAATAACGAGTTCTTTTTTGTTCATGGCTTCACTCTCTTTAATTTCACCTGTTCATGCCTCTGTTGAGCCGGTAAGTTTTGAGACGACTCTCGCTGAACAAGAATCCACACTGGACCCTATTGTGGCTAAACTTCCAGGGAAAATCCCCAATGCCGATATTGTTTTTTCTCTTGATCTGACCGGAAGCATGGGAATGGAGCTCTGGACAGTGAAACAGGAAATTGCCAAAATCATGGACTCCCTTGATTCGGTGATTGAAAATGCCCGCTATGGTGTCATTTCTTATATGGATTATCCTGATTATTTTTCTTCCTATGCCTATGAAAGCCAGTACGGGCACAGTGCCTATGGTGATTACGCGTACAACCTCGACGTTTCGCTGACCGGCGACAGAGAGCTGGTTAAAAACTCAGTCAATTCTTTGCGTTTGGGCTGGGGAGCAGATTGGCCGGAAGATTATGCCCGCATCTTTCATGAAGCGGCAAACGATCCCGCCATTGGCTTTTCCGATATGTCAAAGAAAATAGTCATCAACTTCGGCGATGCCGTGCCGCATGACAACGACCTCTATGAGTCAATTTATCCTTCATCTACTTACTCTACCGGTGGGGACCCAGGTCGTGACGGCTTGATGTTCACAGATGATGATATCGATTTGCACGATGCTTTGTACGATATGGCAGCAAACAACATCACCCTTTTTCATATTAATAGCGGTTGCAACCAAACCCTATGGAAAGAGTGGGCTGGTATCACTGGCGGTGATTCTATTCCATTAAGCGAAGCCTCTAAAATCCCACAAATCATTCTGAGCCTGATTGAAGAAATGGCCAAAGAAGCAAATCATATCAGTAGATTATCGCTCCAAATCCCAGAGGAGTATAAAAAATTTATCTCTAATGTAACACCGCAAGAATATTTTGACCTGGTTACTCCTGATTCTGTTCCTTTTGATATTGAATTAACTGTACCATTGGGAACAGAGCCGGGGATTTATGAGTTCGTAATCACCGCAGTTGGAGATGGCCTCTCGTACGGAGACCATCATATTACTATTAACGTCCCAGCAACAATTGTAGAGACAGAAGGGGAACCTGCCAAGATTATCAGCAACTTTGGCAAGGTTACCGGTGGGGGTTTTCTCCTCGACGATACGGAAACTCTTAAGAGTAACTTCGGATTTAATGTTCACTATGACAGCCTTGGTCATGCAACGATGAAGGGACAGCTTCAATTTGTTGACCGCGAAAGAAACGTTAACTTTCACGGCAAAGACGTGGACAGTCTTTTTGTTGAAGAAAACAAGGCAATTTTCACCGGTTCTGGACGGTTCCAGGGTGTTGAAGGATACAGTTACAGAGTTGAAGTTCTGGATAACGGGAACCCTGGTCGTGGCAACGACACCTTTTTCATCGAAGTTGTTGAAAAAAGCTCCGGGACTGTGGTCTCAGCTGCCAGTGGTATCATTGCCGGCGGAAACATCAAAATTCATGAAGTGAAGCCAAAAGTTAAAAAGACAGTAAAGGCCAAGCTGACGGAGAAGGCTAAATTGGCTGCAGAGGCTAAATTGGCTGCAGAGGCTAAGCTGGCTGCAGAGGCTAAACTGGCTGCAGAGGCTGAACTGGCTGCAGAGGCTAAGCTGGCTGCAGAGGTTAAGCTGGCTGCAGAGGTTAAGCTGGCTGCAGAGGCTAAGGCAGCAAAGAAGGCGACGCTGGCGAAGAAGGCGAAGAAGGCAATAAAAGTATTGAAAACAAAATTGGCTAAGTTGGTTAAGAAAGCGAAAAAGGCCAAGAAGGCCAAGAGGGCTAAGTTGGTAAAAAAGGTAAAAAAGGCAAAAAAGGCAATAAAAGCAATGAAGGCAAAATTGGCTAAGTTGGTTAAGAGGTAATTAGATATTATCCAGCAGGAAATTTAAGGGGACATCTTTCTCGATGTCCCCTTTTTTTGTGCGAGATAAAAATGATAAGTACTCACTTTCTCAAAGCCAGCCATATTTATTAGGACAGCCTGTCAGATTTGCTAAAACTGTTTTGCATAAATTGTGTCAACTGGGATTGAACAACTACACCTGATTCCTCCCCAAAGATATTTGAAATTTTTCTCTGTACGCTCTGCAATTTGTGAGACATACATTAAGAATCTAATTGGTAATTCCCAAACGCACTTCTTCGGCAATCTTTTCCATATTGCTGAAATAGTCCTTTGCCAAGGGGTCAATGGCAATCACCACTCCATCAATGGCTCGGGCAATGGTTTCAGCGCTTTTTTGGGAAAATTGCGGCTGGACAAAGAGTACCCTGACATTTTTTTTCCGGGCTGATTCGATGAGACGGGCAAGATGTCGGCCACTTGGTTTTTTCCCCCCAGTTTCCACCGCCACCTGCTTGAGTCCGTATGCCTTGGCAAAATAGCCAAAGGCCGGATGAAAGACAAAAAAGGTTTTTCCCTTCACTCCGATTAGGGCCTGACTCAATTTTGCATGCAGCCTGTCAAGCTCTTGGCTAAAGGCTTCGAAATTTTTGTGGTAGAGTGCTTTGCC
>PJEL010003809.1_pt1 | contig 12669 bp, 6 predicted proteins | sample 1853271 | NCBI WGS metagenome assembly PJEL01 (sample SAMN08108733, study PRJNA415343) | Invertebrate metagenome, whole genome shotgun sequencing project. | host: Globobulimina | place: Sweden: Gullmar Fjord | collected 2015-08 | reverse complement strand
ATCGAAAAAAAAATAATGTTAAATAAGAATGAGCTTCCTGAATTTCAAGCGATGTTTCTAAATGAGGGCGTCAATATTGAAAAGATCACTATCCTGAATAAAGATAAGACAGCAAATAATAAATTTATTTCTGGAGATATTGCTGCGATCAACGGAAGTCAGGCAAACCAACCTTATTTATTTAAAATGAAAGGGATTCCATATAATTTAATTAAACCCATAAATTATGGGATTGATTTTTACGGCGATACACTATTTACAACTGAAGATAACGTCAAGCACAAACCTGAGCTTGTTTCAGCGTTCATGAAAGCCAGCTTTAAGGGTTGGAAATACGCATTTGATCACCCAGACGAATTAATTGATATTATTATTAACAAATACAATTCTAAGAAGTCGAATGACCATTTAAACTTTGAGCAAGGCCAGTTAAGAAACCTCATTCACCCAGACCTTGTTGAGATCGGTCACAACAATCCTGAAAGATGGTCCCATATCAAAGATACATATCAGAAACTAGGAGTAATTAGCCCTGACTTCTCCTTAAAAGGATTACTTTACACCGATTACCAAAAACTCGGATCGGTATGGATAAAAAGACTGATTCTTATACTTGGATTTGTTTTAATTATTTCTGCAGTCATCTTTTTTTATAACTTACAATTGAGAAAAAATGTCAGAAAAATAACAAAAGAAATTCAGGAGAGTCGTGAATATTTAAAAATCACTCTGAGTTCAATTGGTGATGCGGTAATTGCAGTAGATCTTTCCAGTAATATTGTAACGATGAATCCTGTTGCTGAAAAATTGACTGGATGGTTATTAAAAGATGCCTTGGGTATGGAATTGACTGGAGTGTTTAATATTATCAATTCGAAAACCCGAAAACCTGCCGAAAATCCTGTCAATAAGGTTTTAATAAAAGGTAAGGTAGTGGGGCTTGCAAACCACACCGCTCTTATCTCCAAAGGTGGAACCGAATATCAAATTTCAGATTCCGGTGCACCGATAAAAGATGCTCACGGTAAGATTATTGGTGTGGTAATGGTGTTTCGAGATATGACCGAGGAATATCACAATTTAGAACAGATCCTCAGCCTTGGAAAATTTCCAAGCGAAAACCCGAATCCAGTTATGAGGGTAACTCCTGACGGTAGACTGAGATATGCAAATAAGGGAAGCCAATCGCTTTTAAAAAACTGGGGATGTAAGGTTAATGCTTCCATACCAGGGAAATGGTCACAAAGAGTTTTCCAAGCGATGAAATCAGATCAAATAGCACAGTACGAAGAAAAGCATTCCAATATATGGTGGTCGCTTGTTATTACTCCTGTGAAAGAAATGAACTATGTAAATATCTATGGAATGCAGATAACCGAACAAAAAGAACACTTTGAGCGATTCAGAACAGTTATGGATAGCCTTGATTCACTGGTTTATGTTGCTGATATGGAAACCTATGAAATATTGTTCATGAATAAATATGGTTTGGATATTTGGGGAGATATTAGAGGACAAATATGTTGGCAGTCCCTCCAGAGCGATCAAACGGGACCTTGCTCCTTTTGTACCAACGATCAATTGTTAGATTCTAATTTGAACTCTAAAGATCCGATTATTTGGGAATTTCAAAATACAATCGATCATGAATGGTATGAATGTCGGGACCAGGCAATACATTGGATGGATGGTCGAGTTGTCCGGATGGAAATTGCTTCTAATATAACCCTACGAAAAGAAGCAGAAAATCAGAGGGAAAAATATGAAGAAAAGCTTCGCCAATCTCATAAAATGGAGGCTATTGGTACCATTGCAGGAGGAATTGCTCACGATTTTAATAATATTCTTGGGATAATTATTGGCAATACCGAATTGGCTATGGATGATATTCCTGAGTGGAATCCAGCGCGAACAAATTTAAAAGAGATAAAAACAGCCGGGCTGAGAGCAAGAGATATTGTAAAACAATTATTAAGTTTCAGTCGAAAATCTGGAGAGTCTAAAAAGAATATTAATATCCAAGAAATTCTTGTTGAAACAATTAACCTTATACGAGCATCCATACCAACCTCGGTTGAGATAGAAACTGAAATTCTTGAAGGAAATAGTACAATTAAAGCCGATCCAACACAAATCCATCAGGTGTTGATAAATCTATGCACCAACGCCGCACATGCAATGGAGGAAAAAGGAGGAATTCTTTCCGTCATTCTGTCTAAAGTTGAGTTAGATGAGCTGACAATTACCCAGTATCAAGAAATTAAGCCCGGGCGATATGTACAATTGACAATCAGTGATACGGGATGCGGGATCGATCCTAAAATTAAAGATCAAATTTTTGATCCATATTTTACGACAAAGGATGTAGGAAAAGGAACCGGTATGGGTCTCGCTGTTGTTTTGGGTATTGTTAAAAATCACAATGGGGCTATCACAGTATATAGCGAACCCGATAATGGAACAACCTTCAAAGTATTGTTTCCATTTTCGGAGAGCGACAAAATTATTGAACCCTGTGGTCCTGCAGAATTCCCTACAGGGAATGAAAGAATTCTATTTGTAGATGACGAAGAATCCATAATTAAAATGGGAGCTCAAATTTTAAGTCGACTTGGATATCATGTTATTACTGAAATTGATCCAATCAAGGCCATAAGCATTTTAAAGGCAAACCCATCAATTGTTGATTTGGTGATCACAGACATGACCATGCCTCACTTAACTGGAGATTTGCTGGCTAAAGAAGTATTTAAAATAAATCCTGAAATACCAATTATTTTATGCACTGGGTTTAGCAGTAAAATAGACAATGAAAAAGCGATTGAAATGGGAATTAGCAGATATATAGAAAAACCATTAGAAAAATCAAAGTTAGCAGCTGCCGTGAGAGAGGTATTATCTGAACAATAAGAATTATCCTCACCCCATACTTATAGCTTTTTTGTTATCAGGATAGGCATTCCTTAAATTATATTCAGTTGATTGTAATGTTTGTAATCTGCTTATTTTTGAATTCTATGAGGATAGTCAAAAAGCAATTATATTGTCTATAATCAAACACTGAAACCCATTGTTAAAAAGACGTTTATATCTTTTTCCAGTCCTGCCTATTTTTTAATCACCGCCGGCAACACATGATACCATTTATACTCACGAGTAAATTGATTTAATTTTGCTTTATCCCAATCGAAAAATAAGCCTGAAAATAATTTTGTTCTATATCACATTGTATGATAAACTAATTATTACTTTTAATTACGGATTATAAGTTTTCCATCAAAGAGTATTTATGAGACCGAAGAAATTTATCCACAGTATTGCGTTAATTAGTGTCTTTTATTTCTCCACCATGTGTTTTGCTCATGAGGAAGGATAAAAGTCTCGTGTCTTCGAGAAAAAATTTTCCTGTATCGTATTTTCACTAAACTTATACTGTAAGGAGGCTATCCAATGTTTTTAAGAAAAAATAAAATTTTATTGTTGATAGTATCACTGTTTATTTTCTTTTCCTTCATAAAAGAAGGAAAAACACAACCAAATGATAAAAATTCCATTGTTATAGGCGTTATTGCTGCGAAAACAGGAAGTGCTTCAGAATATAATAAGTTAATGTTTACAGCAGCAAAATTTGCTGTTGATAAAATTAATTCTCAAGGTGGCATAAAGGATAAGAAAATTCAAATCATTGAATATGACAATTTGAGTTCATCCTTGGGATCAAAGGCTGCAGCAGAAAAGGCTGTCAAAGACAATGTTTTGGCAGTAATCGGTCCCGCAAGAAGTTCATTTGCATTAGCCTCGTGTAAAGTACTTCAGGAAGCAGGTATTCCAGTGTTACTCCCCGTATCTACCAATCCGAAAGTAACACTGATTGGAGATTATATTTTCAGAATGGTTTATCTTGATTCATATCAAGGCAAAATTTTAGCAACCTTTTCATATAATACACTTAAGGCTAAGAATGCTGTGATTTTAGTCAATACTAATAGAGTTTACAGTATAGATTTATCTGATTTTTTCAAAGATAATTTTGAAAAACTAGGCGGAAAAGTTCTATTGTTATATGATTATTTGGATACGGAAACTGATTATAAGGATTTTATTACCAAAACGATTCCATTAAAACCTGACATTGTTTTCATTCCCAGTGAATCGCGAGATGTCGGTTTTATTATGAAGCAAGCAATTAAAATGGGATTAAAAACTCAATTTCTAGGTTCTGATTCCTGGAGTGAAAATATCTATGAATTTGCAGGTGAATTTGCAGAGGGAGGATTTTTCACGAGTTTTTGGCACAGATCTTTAAAAAGCAGTGAAACCTTTGTTAAGGAATATGAAGCGAAAGTTGGTCATATAAATAGCGCGATGATTCCACTTACCTACGAGGCTGTTATGTTATTGAAAGATGCAATAATAAGAGCTGATGCATTTGACAAGAAAATAATTAAAGAAAAGATACAGGAAACCAAAGAATTTAAAGGAATTTGTGGTGATGTGACCTTCGACAAAAATGGAGACCCGCTGGACAAAGGTGCCATAGTTTTACAATTAAGGAATAACAAATCCAATTTTATAGAACATGTGTACGCAAAGTAAATTATGAAAAACTGGCATTTACAAAAAAAAATAAATGTAATTTTGATTATCGCATTTTTATCATGTTCAATACTATTAAGCATAATTCATATATCTTTTCAGAATCAGAGGATAAATACAGTTACAAATAAAATTGTTCTTATTTTAAAAACGCTTGTTGAAAGAGATCGAAGAGCTTTGGCCAATGAAATATTTGAAAAGCGAAAGAGAGCAATTCAGTTAAGAACTAAACAAATGAGTATGGTTAAAGGGATTTTATCAATTACTGTTTTCAATTTATCAGGAACTACTCTCCATCAACACACCGCCACTAACATGAAAAAAGAAAGTATTTTGGAGACTTTGTCATTAGAGATGATAGATAATTGTATAAAAAATCTTCAAATCAGAAACGAAGAATTTAATGGAGAGAAAGTGCTTTCTTACTATCAACAAATATCAGCGATCGATGAAACCGTAGGTTTTATCAAGATAAACTATTCTTTAAGTGATGTTGATTTGGAAAAAAAAATATCCTTCCTTCTTTTAAGCTTTCAATTAATCATTTTATTCCTCGTTTTATTTGTCATAATTAAAATTTTTATTTCTAAATCAATAATTAAACCTCTGGATAATCTACAAATAAAAATTGGTGAAATGAATTTCGGAAAACTGGGAGTAGAAGTTCCTGTTACTAGTAACGATGAAATAGGAAAATTATCTGTAGCATTTAATAGAATGTCAAACGACCTGCTCAAGGCACAGAATTATATTTCGAATGTTATTAATTCAATGCCTTCCGTATTAATTGGTGTGGATAATATAGGCAATGTAACCCAATGGAATAAAGCAGCAGAGAAAGCGACTAATATTCAAGCAAAAGATGCTGAAAACAAAAATCTTTTAGATGTTTATCCGCAGATGGCTGATGAGATGGACAATATTACTGAGAGTATAAAAACCAAAGAAATAAGAAAGGATATAAATAAAAAGCATCTAACACAAACCGAAACCAGCTATGAAGATATTGTAATATACCCGCTTATAACAAATGGTGCTGAAGGCGCCGTGATTCGTATTGATGACGTAACAAAACAGTTTACACTGCAACAGCAACTCAATCAAAGCAGGAAAATGGAAGCGATTGGAACCCTTGCAGGTGGTATTGCCCATGATTTTAATAATATCCTATCTCCTATATTGGGATATGCTGAAATGCTTCAAGAGGATCTTCCTCAAAACAGTCCACTTAAAAACAAAGCTTCGGAAATATTTAAAGCCTCTTTAAGAGCAAAAGATCTTGTCCAGCAAATCCTCACATTTAGCAGGCAGGGAGACCATAAAATAAAAGCGATTAAGCTTCAATACATACTTAAAGAAGCTCTGAAACTGCTAGGATCTTCAATTCCAAAAACGATTGATATTAAAGCGGATATAGACATAGATTGCGGTATGGTAATTGCTGAACCAACTCAAATCCACCAGATTATTATGAACCTTGCCACCAATGCGTATCATGCCATGCAGAAATCCGGTGGTCTAATGAAAGTGACACTTAAACAAATCAAAATCGAATCAGAGCCTTTAGAATTTTCACAATTACTTCCCGGCAAATATGCGCTTTTAAGGGTCTCCGATACAGGAATGGGGATTAAAAAAGACATAATGGATAAAATTTTTAATCCCTATTTTACAACAAAAGAGATGGGTAAAGGAACGGGTTTAGGTCTTTCTGTGGTACAGGGGATTGTAAAAAGCTTCAAAGGGGATATTCGTATTTATAGTGAACCTGATATAGGAACCGAAGTTCATGTATACCTGCCGATAATAGAAGAAGAATTGGATGATAAAACTTCTGATCCATCCCAATCGATTAAAGGCGGTAATGAAAGAATACTACTGGTTGATGATGAAGAAGCCATTATCGAAATGGAACAACAACTGCTTACCCGATTGGGGTATCATGTGACATCTCTAAGCTCAAGCCTCAAGGCCCTTGAGTTTTTCAAGGCGAATCCTGATAATTTTGATTTGATTATCACGGATATGACCATGCCAGATATGACAGGTGCTCAGCTTGCTAATGAAATACACAAAATAAAATTAACTATTCCTATTATTCTTTGTACGGGTTTCAGCGATTTGATTAATGAAGAAACCAGCAGAGAAATGGGTATCCAGGGATATATATCGAAGCCCGTTGTTAAAAGAGAAATCGCCCTAACCATAAGAGAGGCTTTGGATAATTCACTAAATTGAGGAGGGCATGCATTAAAAATTGCATTAAAGGCTATTTAGCATAGAGTGTATGGTGCTTTTGTTATATTCCGCATTTAAAGCGTTAACAAAAATGATCAATTTTTAATACTGATCCTTTCTTAAAAAAAGTGGACACAGAGTTTAGCCACTTTTTGGGTAAAACATTCTGAAAAAGTCGTTATTTTTGAATAGTAATAAAGCGATTATATTGTCTATACTCGAACACTCAGAACCTTACTGACGCTGGCGTTTACTACTTCTGCCATTCCTTACGGTTCTGAAATGATAGTGAGCCAGCTTTGATACCATTAATGCTCTATTAAGATTTCATATCATTTTAAAAAAAAGAAGATGAGATACCAGAAAATTTTAACAAGGATAGTTGTTTTTGGGGACTGCTATTTGACAATTGCTTTTAATAAATGATATAAGAGCCATCAATTTTATTAATGTCGCTTCCAAAAGGATTTTTTTGTTTACTAAATTATTGGATATTGTGCCAGTCGTTACTGATAAAAGATAATCAGAAATGTATTGGTGTAAAATTTTAGGTTAGTCCTTCTTTGCTTTCATATAGGGGTGCACTTACATTTTCCGTTCAGAAATCGTATAGCATTTGTCCTTTCTGTATTGTCTTTCATTCGTAACACCTTTTCATTCATAGTGTAAATATAGTTCATTTAGTCAGAACAGTGTTGTTCTGAATACTGTTGTTTAAACACTGTTCAATTAATTTAAAAGGAAAGAACATTGAAAATTAGAATATCAAACAAAAAAGAACAGGCAGAGATTGAAAAGATTCACAAAGCCGCATTCGGAAAAACAGAAGGTGCAGAGAAGGCTCAGGGAATAGTCAATCTCGTACACGATTTATTTGACGATGAAACAGCAATGCCAATACATTCGCTTGTAGCCATCGAAAACGAAAAACTGATCGGACATGTCCTTTTTACAAAAGTGACTATCACCGATTGTCCGGTAAAAGTTGAAGCACAGATTTTAGCACCACTTGCAGTATTACCTGATAGTCAATCAACTGGGATCGGTGGTCGTCTTATTAAAGAAGGATTGCTTCAACTGAAAGAAGCAGGAAACGATCTGGTTTTCGTATTAGGACATATTGATTATTACCCACGATCAGGATTTATCAACGATGCTAAAAGTCTGGGTTTTGAAGCACCGTATTACATTCCAGAAGAGTTTGCTGGAGCCTGGATGGTAATGGAGCTTTCATCAGGGATTATTGGCAAGGCCAAGGGAAAGGTGGAATGTTCAGAAGTACTGAACCAGCCACAACATTGGAGAGAATAATAATTCCTTGATATAGTGCGGGGAGGGAGAATCCCACCCCGCACTTTTTGTTGCAACAACTCATTTCTTCATGATTAATAGGACCAAGGGTTAACCTATATTTTTTGTCGTCAGTTCCAAAAAAATCAACTTGCAACCCAATTTATTAAAAAATTATCCAATAATCCATTAAGATCTGTTTTTTCACTTTTGGTCAAAAATGAAGAATAAATCGCATTTCTGTTTAATTGAACAAGCTCATCCAAGCAAAATCCTTGCTTCATTAACAATTTGTATTCGTTGCTTAAAGTGGTCGAAAACATAACAGGGTCATCTGTGTTTATAGTACAAAGTAATCCATGATCAATCATTTTTCTAATCGGATGAGGTCTTTGTGGTTTGACCACCCCCAAATGATAATTACTCGTAGGGGAAACTTCTATCGGTATTTGGTTTTCTTTTAGATATTCAATAAGAAGTCCATCATCTAAGCTTCTTATCCCATGCCCAATCCGTTCGATTTTTAATTCATTAATAGCGCCCCAGATACTTTCAGCACCGGCAACTTCGCCTGCATGAGCTACGCTCTTCAACCCAATTTCTTTTGCTTTTTTAAATGTCTCACTAAATAATCGGGGAGGATAGTCTATCTCTAAACCACCTAACCCCAATCCGATAAATATTCCTTTTTCAAACCCTGTTTTTACAAGTTTTAATACATCATGTTGTGTTTGGGGCAAATGTCGGGAAATATCTGGAATGATGTTTACCCGGACACCATATTTTTGTTCACCTATTTTCATTCCATAATTAATAGCTTCAAAAATTTCTTCCGCTTGAAAATTTTCAACCAAAAATGAAGCACTGAGAAATGCTTCTGAATAAACGATATTCTGTTCTGACTGAAGCTTATAAAAATCTTTAATAATTAATGCTAAATCTTCTACTTTTTTTATTGTAGAAACGGCTATACCGTATACGTCTATAAAATGGGAGAAATTTTTGAATTTAAAATATTCGTTCCAATTAGCAAGTTTTTCGCAAGGTAGTGTTACTTTGTTTTTCTCTGCCAGTTTAAAGTATGCTTCACTTGAAACAGCTCCTTCGATATGGATATGTAATTCCACTTTTGGCATTGATCCGATTTTTAAATCATCGATATTGGATATACTCATATTAAACTCTCAACTCGGTAATTAAAATATAGATAGGTGAATTATTGCATTTTGTTGACTTATTCAAGCAGAAAATTTTAATTTTATTAATCAAAAATATTTTCAGAAGGAACAAATTGAGTCATCCTAACGGCGACTATTTTGTCTATGAAAGCGGCCTATTTAACTACCTTCTCGGGGTGAGTACTGGTAGCTGAAACCATTGGTAAAATTTTAATTCAGAGCATCATTGATGATACCAGTATTTCTTAACATTAAGAGGTGTCTGAGGCGATAGATTAGGATTGTTGATATTAAATATTCTCCGTTTGCTTAAATTTGTGTTTTTAATGATTTTCCCGAAGTGTTGATTGAAAATCACATCGAATGTTCCATTATCTATTAAGGTAATAAGCCCTTTTTCAATACGCTCTGCTAATTTTGGTTTTTTGGGTGTCACAAAATAATAAGTGGGCAATGGAATATATAATAGCAAATTCTGTTCAATCGCCAAGTCAGGATATATATCTTTTCTTTGTGCATATTCAACAGGAGTTTCATTAATACCTCTACCAAAGGTGATAAACCTATCATTTATGAGCATTTTAAATAATCCCTCATAGTCTGTTCCTGTGACGACATTAAAACCATTTTCCATCAAAACTCTTGTTGTTGACCACTGCTGGCCTGATCCGGTTGGTATTTTCTTAAATTCTTCTATCGTTTTGACCTTAGAGAGCATGACTTGATTTTTTTTAAGAATCAAAAATGTTCTAAACCCTTGAATCCCTTTGCGGATGGGAATTCGTATAGGAATCAACTGAGATTCCCAACCTGGTTTGGGTGCTTCTGCCATCACATGGATATCTGTTCCTTTTATCAGATTTTTCAGTGTTCGATCTCGCTTCATTTCGTATTTCGCATGGCGTACATTAGCTGTACCATACTGGTTTTCGGTCACCTCGATAATTTTTTTGAGCAAACTCTCTGGATATTCATAACGAGTGTCATAAGCTGATAAGGGTTTATTTATGAAAATTACCTCGTCTGCATGGATCAATTTCGCCATGCAGACTGTAGCAATTACAAATAAACTAAACACACTGAACTTAGCCAGTGGACTTATCCTTTTGATAATCATTTTCTTTCCTGTTTTGAAAATAAGGTACCATAACTACCCATCGCCGAATGTCTTGTTTTCTTTTATACTATTTATCAATAATATCTACAGAGTCCGCACGATGATTGTGGTCATCGAATTTGTAAAAATAATCATATATCATATGGAAATGTAAAACAAATTAATTTCATTTCAAAAATTTAGCACTATGGGAAAGGACATACCCAAATGGAAAGAGATGAGTTACTTTTTATACAAAAATACTAATTCAAATGGGAATTCGGTGGTATGGGAATATTGGAATTTGCATTTTTTATCGCCCCCATCTGAGAAGGCATTATCAGGTAGTAAGAAAGTGAGTCTTTTGTCTATCATTATGGGGATCTGTCCTTTATTTAAAGGACGTTTAATTCTTTTGGTAGTTGTCGTCCAATTGAAAATTTACTCGTGACTGATAATACCATAAATACTCGTTTCAAAATCAGATTTAAAGTATGGATTTTTTGCTTTATAAATTATTTTAGTGTAGTGTTTATTTGTTTAAAATATCGATTTGAATCGTTAAATATTGAGGATATCGTCAAGGTAATCGTCATTTGATTCAATAACGGAGGCAGAGTTATCGATCATGACTGAAAAACCGACCTATGAAGAATTAAAACAAAAGGTCAAGAAGTTAGAACAGGAAGCTTATACGCACAGACAAGTAGAGAAAATCCTGCGTGAAAGTGAACAAAAATATAACACCCATATTCAAAACACTCCGATCGGAGCAATTTCCTGGGACTTGAATTTTAAGGTTATTGAGTGGAACCCAGCAGCAGAAAATATTTTCAGTTTTTCTAAGGTAGAAGCCATGGGTAAACATGCCACTGAACTTATTCTCCCCGATGAGATGAAGGAGTTGGTTGATAGTATTTTCAGGGATTTGCTTTCCGAAAAAGGAGGTACTTCTAGCACAAACGAAAATATTACTAAAAATGGCAGACGAATCATATGTGATTGGTACAACACAACCCTAAAAGATGTTAACGGTAACGTTATTGGCGTAGCATCTTTAGTACATGATATCACCGAGCGTATCCAGGTATTTGAAGCGTTTAAAAAACAGAAGCAATTTAACGAAAAGATAGTTCAAACAAGCAATGCAATAATCGTAGGTCTCGATAAAAACCACAAAATTAAAATTTTCAACAGAGGCGCAGAGAAGATAACGGGCTTCAAAGCCAAAGAGGTTATTGGCAACGATTGGTTTGAACTATTCTTTAAATCCGATATCTACGATGAGATGAATAAGGTCTGGGAAAGTTCGTGGGGAGTTAAATCTAACTCTTATGTTAATCCGATCCTTTCAAAAAATGGTGATGAAAAAATCATTTCATGGCAGACAACAGGTATATATAATAGCACGGATGAAACAAAACATATGCTGATCTCAATAGGGGAGGATATAAGTGAACGTATCCAGGCTGAAGAATTACTTAAGGAGAGTGAAGAAAAATTCAGGAGAATCTTCGATAACCTCCAAGACGGATACTTATGGGCCGATAGGAACGGAAACATCCTACTCGCCAACATGGTTGCTGCCAATATTCTGGGTTATGATCTTCAAGAATTGATGCAGAAGAATATGGCACAAGATATCTACTTTATCCCCAGAGAACGGGAGACTGTTAAAGAAATAATGGTTCAGAACGGTAAAATCGAAAATTACGAACTTACTTTTAAAAGAAAAGATGGCCAAAAGATAATCGTAGAAGCCAATTCTCACCTCATATACGAAGATAATCAGCCAAAATCTATGGAAGGCACTTTCCGGGATATAACATCGCGTAAACGGGTTGAAGAGGATAGAGCTAATCTTGAAGAACAACTTAAACAAGGCCAAAAGATGGAGACCATAGGCACACTGGCAGGAGGCATTGCCCATGATTTCAATAATATTTTAGGTTCGATTATCGGATATTCAGAATTGCTAAAAGAAGATATGACAGGGAATAAGACATCAAAACATTTTATAGATCAAATTTTGAAGGGGGGCAATCGAGCAAAGGAACTTGTGGAGCAAATCCTTTTGTTCAGCCGTCAGAGCGAGCATGACAAAATTCAAGTTGAGATTACTCCCCTGGTAAAAGAAATTAAAAAAATGCTTACAGCCAGCCTACCTTCAACTATTGAATTCAAGATGAATATTTTAACAACTCATGACTTTGTTTTGGCTGATCCTACACAAATTCATCAAGTCTTAATGAATCTATGCACTAACTCAGC
>PJEL010003807.1_pt1 | contig 12678 bp, 11 predicted proteins | sample 1853271 | NCBI WGS metagenome assembly PJEL01 (sample SAMN08108733, study PRJNA415343) | Invertebrate metagenome, whole genome shotgun sequencing project. | host: Globobulimina | place: Sweden: Gullmar Fjord | collected 2015-08 | reverse complement strand
TTCGAAGCGCCACAAGCATTTTGAAACTTGGAATTGGCAATGGTGGTAGGGAAAGTGATGCCGCCGCTGTTGCGCGCCCAGCGCAGACAGGAACGGCGGGAGGCCGAATAGCAACCTTCCCTGCTCTTCCAGATCCAACGGCTATGACAATTTCGCTTGCCGATGCAACAACCAATCCAGTTGCGGCAGAAACGGTGACGTTTCATGATATGGCAGCAGTACCTCCAGTTAGCCCGCCAAGCAATCTGGAAGAGGCCCGGACACAAATAGAATCCTCTCTTCGCCAAAGCACACGCAATGAATTTGCCTCCGCTCAGGTTTCTATTGTTGATCAGGCGCTTGTTATCTCGCCGGGCGGTGATGGATTTTCGAACCGATTTATCCTTACGGGTGCAGGCGCGGAGCTTCTATTTTTAACAGATCCTGCTGCTATCGGCGGAGATCCAGACGCGATTATAAATGTGTCAAACTATCGGATGGGATCCGGTATCTCCTCACAGGCTATGACCGCTGGAGCACTGGGAAATGACGGGACCATTCCAACATTGATCGATATTCAAGGGTCACGCGCACAGAAAACCGGCCTGTATGCTTTGGAAGATGCGGATATTTTTAACATCCTCAATATCCCCGGTATTTCCGATGTGGGTGTTCTCTCGAACGCGATTACCTACGCAGAAGAACGACGTTCAATGATCCTGATCGACACTCCCACCAACATTCAGACTTTTGCAGAAGCACGGGGATGGATTAACGATCCCGCGAATTCCAGCTTGAAACATAAAAATGCGGTCACTTACTGGCCCCGTGTCTCAATTGCTGATCCTCTGAAAAATAACCGCCTAACCACGTTTTCAAATTCTGGCGTCATGGCAGGTCTGTTTTCCAAAATGGATGCAGCGCGAGGCGTTTGGAAAGCACCTGCAGGGATTGATGCCCGGCTTCGCGGTGTCCAAGCCCTCGAATATGAACTTTCTGATCCGGAAAATGGTGTTCTCAATCCATTAGCACTCAATTGCCTCAGAACATTCCCTGTAATCGGATCGGTATCGTGGGGATCCCGCACAATGGTCGGGGCAGACACCCTTGCCAGTGAATGGAAATATGTGCCGGTGAGGCGGCTTGCCCTTAATATTGAGGAAAGCCTTTATCGCGGTACTCAATTTGTCGTATTTGAGCCAAATGACGAACCTCTCTGGGCGCAAATTCGCCTGTCGGTCGGCAGTTTTATGCATAACCTGTTCAGGCAAGGTGCCTTCCAGGGATCAACGCCAAAAGACGCCTATCTTGTCAAATGTGACAGGACGACCACGACCCAAGCTGACATTGATCTGGGGATCGTCAATATCCTGGTTGGATTTGCCCCCTTGAAACCCGCTGAATTTGTCATCATCCGCATCCAACAAATGGCCGGTCAAAGCCAGTCATAACGCGCAGGAGAGAAAAATATGGCTGAATTCGTAGTAAATTCTCAACGCTTTGACCCATACAAAAATTTCAAATTCAGAGTGCGTTGGGACGGAAAATTTGTTGCAGGTGTCTCAAAAGTTGGTGGTTTAAAACGATCAACAGAAGTTGTTGAACATCGTGTGGGGGGAGACAGTTCCACAAGCAGAAAGTCACCCGGTCGTAGCAAATTTGAAGCGATCATGCTGGAGCGTGGCGTCACCCATGATCCAGAATTCGAGGCTTGGGCCAACCGGGTCTGGAACCCGGAAGCAGGCCTAGGTTCAGAGGTTTCCTTAAAGAACTTCCGTAAAGATATTATTCTGGAACTTTATAACGAGGCCGGTCAGCTGGCTATCGCCTACAAGATTTTTCGCTGTTGGGTATCTGAATATCAGGCTCTTCCAGAGTTGGATGCCAATGCCAATGCCGTCGCGATCCAATCGATCAAACTGGAAAATGAAGGTTGGATCCGCGATGAAGAGGTTGTTGAACCGGACGAATCCGCGAGTGCCAGTTAGCCATGATTGAGAGCATGACGTCTGAGCGCATCCTTTATGCCTGGGAATTGGGGATCAATCGCAGTTCAATCGACCGCGCCCTTGTTCTTTTGTGGGCGGGCATGCCTGAGCATTCATCAAGTCATGCAGATTTACCCTTGGGGTTGCGAGATCGTCATTTATTAGAACTGCGAGGAAAAACCTTTGGAGATGTCCTCAATTGCAAAACAGAATGTCCCCGTTGCGAAGAAGTTCTGGAATTTTCTTTATCGGTCAGCGTCCTTTCAGAAACACTGAGTATTCCAACAAACGAAAATCTACAAATTGGGGAAGAGGAATTTCAACTCACCCCCCTTACCAGTCGGCATATGGCGGAAGCCGCCGGTTCAGTAGATCCGGAAGAAGCCTCTGATATGTTGCGTGAAAAAATATGTGGCAGACATGCTTCTGATATTCCTGAAACATTTAAAGAAGAACTCAAAAATCATATCGAAAGGCGAGAATCCGGATCAGAACTCCCCTTATCTTTTACATGCGTGAATTGCGATCACCGTTGGTCAGAACGCTTTAATATTGGTAATTTTTTCTGGATCGAGCTAGAGGCCAAAGCAAAACGCTTACTCGCTGAAATTTCGGAAATTGCTCGAACATTTGGGTGGAGCGAAAAAGATATCCTTGATCTGTCCCCTCACAGGCGACAGTCATATTTATCCTTCGTAAGGGGAGGATGATGGGAATTCTTGATCGTCTGGCCACGCAAGCCATAGAAATGAATAATCCAAAATCTACATCCCTAGTCGCAGGTATCCGGCCGGATATGCCAAGCCGGTTTGGATATGAGAATGAAAGCTTGGAAAGAAAGCTGGATTTGAACCCTACGGTACAAGTCAAGAACAATCGTATTTCCGATAAAATACAAGCCCCTGTTTCATCCGATGGAAACGCTTCGCAAAAACCTGAACCGGTTCAATTGAACAACTCAAAGATCAAAAACACCCTCCACAATACGGAGTTTGTGACTGAACCCCTTCCTCAATCCGTCAACCAGCACTCCAAGAGACAACAGGCACAAGAAGAAGTGAACAGTAAGACCGACCAGATTACATCACCGCCGGAAGAAATATTTATTCAAAAGCAATCAGAAACAGTGAAATCTCATCCAACTACAAATCAATTAGTTTCGCCTTATTCAAGCCGATCCGATATCGAAAACCCAACATCCGAGCCCGATAAAATAGAGAAGACGAATAAAACTAAGATAAAAACCGAAGAAAACACGTCGATATCCATTCCTGAAAGATTACAACCCTTTATACAGCCTTTCGGATCTTATTTATCAATTCTAGAACCACAAATTCAGAACCCAGGTACTCCCCTAAGATCACAAAACCGATCTTCCTCACCGGATGTTATCATTCAAATCGATCACATAGAAATTCAGGTGGAGAAGAAACCATCTAAGCGACCCATTCATCGAGAATCCAAACAACCAAAACTGACAGATCTTTCCAGCTATCTTTCTGATCAAGGAAGACGTGGATGAGCAATGTTCTGGCAATCGCAGCCGTTACCCATCTTCTCAAGGATTTACTGAATGATGCCTTTATTGATGGAGATGTAACTTCAGCATTAGGCGCTGATTTTTCGATCACTGCACTGCCGCCGCATCTTGCCACTGCTGCCGAAGGCGAAACCCAACCAACGGTTCTTAATTTGTTTTTACATCGGATTACGACAAATCCGACGATGCGCAATATGGATCTGCCAACCCGCACAACTAATGGGCAGCTGCTTCAACGGCCAAGGCTGGCCCTCGACCTACATTACATTCTTACGGTTATTTCAGCGCAGGAACTCCATTCAGAAATTCTTCTGGGTTACGCCATGCAGCTGTTTCACGAAACGGCAATTTTACCAAAAGAAAGAATACGCAGCGCCCTCTCCACCCCTGCCGCAATTGCCGCAGTTTCTGATGAAATCCTTCCCGATGATTTGGGCATTATTCAAGCCGCTAGACTTGCTGATCAGTTGGAATTGGTCAAAATTTCGCCCCGCACTCTGTCCATGGATGACATGTCAAAACTCTGGACTGCGTTACAGGCGAGTTACAGAACAACCGTTGCCTATGATGTTTCTGTTGTTCTGATTGAACGGGAAACCCCAACCAGACCGACACTCCCCGTTTTAACCCGTGGTGATTTGGAAGATACCGGTGTGTCCGTCCGATCTGATCTATTAAAAACCGCCCCTTCAATTGAGATTATTGCGCCGATGGATGGACAGCCTGTTATGCGTCTTGGGCGTATCATCGAAATCAAGGGGCAATCTCTTGATCAGGGAACAGCACGAGTACGCTTTGCTGAACCGGGCACTGATATCGTGCTGGAACTTGCGCCGCAGGAACCTGTGACATCCGGAATCCTGCGTGTTCAATTACCGAGCGGCCCCCCGCTTCCGCCCGCGTCCTCCTTATCCGGAACCGCAGCAGATCCCGCTGTTTGGCGTATTGGCTCCTACATCGTGGATATTCTCTATTTGGATGGTCCCAAACCCGGAACTGTCTCCAATGCGCTTCCGACCGCCCTCGCACCCTCCATCACACCTGCCCTCAATCTGGTGGCTGGCGAAGTTGTTGTGACGGTGAGTTGCGAGCCGGTTATTCGGCCCAATCAAATAGTATCTGTCATTGTGGGGCAGGAAACAGAGCTCGTCCCATCGCCGATAGCTCCAACAGATACGATCATTGCAAATTTCACGACCCTGATCAGTGGAGCACGGCATCCAGTGCGTTTGCGCGTTGACGGCATAGATAATCCCATTATCAACCGCCAGACAACACCGCCAACCTTAGACACGGAGTTGATCCCATGATGACAGCCCCCTTCAGGATCAACAATGATGATCATGTCACAAGATCTCGGGCAGAACTTGCGGAGATGATTGCAGTTCTTATCCCTGCCCTTGAGACAATAATCTCAGGGGCCAAACCGGTTCTTCCCGGCCCCGGTGAGCACAATGCTCTTGAAGCGCTGGTCTCGTTATTTGGATTGAACGAAACAGAACGGCAAATCCTGCTCCTCGCAGCAGGCGCTGAACTTGATCCTTCTCTGTCAGAACATATTGGTATTTTGCGCGGTGTCGGAGGTACGGCCCGTGCGGATGTCACAACCGCGCTCGCCTTATTGCCTGATGGTGGATGGGACGCTCTTTCATCCGGATCCCCGTTACGTCAATGGCGGCTCATTGAAATTGTTGGTCAGGGGCCTTTTTTGAGACGCGAAATCGTTTTGGACGACCGTATCATGCACTTCTTGATGGAGGTGAACGATCCCGATAAGCGGCTAGACGGATTGATTTTTCCAATGGGGCCTGGTCCTCGATTAAGCAAAAAACATCGGGTTATTTCTGAACGGCTGCAAGAGGCCTGGAATGATCCGAATATCCGGAAATGGCCCGCTATTTTGCTGGCGGGTCAGGATGAATCCTCAAAACTCTCCATTATGCAACATGTTGCCCTCACTCTTGGGCTGCGACTTTTCCGAATTGATGCCTCCTCCCTTCCAGACAACTGGGCTGAAAGATATGCCATATCCGTGCTTTGTGATCGAGAGCTGTTGTTGTCGGGCGCCGCGCTTCTTATTGAATCCCACCAATCCTCCAGTACACAAGCGGCTACAAATCTCGCAAATTCTTTAACTGGCCCTATTGTTCTGGTTGCAGAAGATCCAGAACAACCCTCAATGCGGCCGCATAAACTGAGAATTGATATTTCAAGACCAGACCGTCAGGAAAGCAAGGCCATATGGAATGAAAGCCTAGCAGAACATGCGAGCGGAATTGAACTCGGTATTGAGCAGTTAAGCGAGCAATTTTCCCTCGATCAAGACAGCATGGATACGGTCGCTCGTATTGCAATTAGTGCCACACTTAATGAAACCGGAGGTACGCAGCCTGACATATTGTTTAAGAACATTTGGTCAGCTGCACGCGAACAGGGACGCAGACGTCTGGGGGGACTAGCGGATCGCATTGAAAGCAATGCCCGGTGGGAGAACCTTATCCTTCCGCATGACCAAACCAGACAATTAAAAGAACTTTCTTCTCATGTGGGGCACGCTTGGAAGGTTTATCAAAATTGGGGATGGGAGAAAAAAAGTAGTCGCGGACTAGGAGCTTCAGCTCTTTTCACCGGACCATCTGGAACAGGGAAAACACTTGCTGCGGAGGTTTTAGCAGGGGAATTAAATCTCGATCTTTATCGCATCGATCTTAGCCAGGTCGTCAGTAAATATATTGGCGAAACTGAAAAAAACCTATCCCGTATTTTCACATCCGCAGAGGATGGTGGGGCTATTCTTTTGTTTGATGAAGCTGATGCTCTTTTTGGGAAAAGAAGCGAGGTTAAAGACAGCCACGATCGATATGCCAATGTGGAGGTTAGTTATCTTTTGCAGCAGATGGAAACCTACCGCGGCCTGACCATTTTAACGACTAATCAGAAATCCGCTTTGGATCAGGCATTTTTAAGGCGATTGCGTTTTTCAATCACTTTTCCTTTTCCAGATAGCCCTGCTCGGAGTGCTATTTGGGCACAAATATTTCCTGAAGGCACACCCCTCAAAAACCTTGATCCAGATCGCCTTTCCAAAATGAATATTACGGGAGGATCCATCCGATCTATTGCTTTGAATGCAAGTTTTCTGGCTGCAAATGATACTCAGCCAGTTAGCCCCCAACATATCCTGCGAGCTGCCCATAGAGAATATGCAAAGCTCGAAAAACCCTTTACCGGTTCAGAGTTGGCGGACTTCTTATGAGTGTTCAAAAACTCACCGTGAATATCCGAAAAATATCACTGAATTCAAACCTCAGCGGTCGGCGACTGGAAGCGGCCCTTCGTCAGGAGCTTGTCAACGTTCTGGGATCGCCTGAGATTATCCAGCAATTGGGCACCTCCAGGACAATAGAAAGCTCCATTGCCTCCATCAGTCAGAAAAAAGGGTCGAGCGAGGCTGAACTTGGATCAAAAATTGCCGGATCTGTTGCCGGGATACTGACCTCATGAAACGTTTTGCCCAACTAGAAACAGCTCCCTCCGACGCAATTCCTGCTCCTATTCCGGACAGCATAATATTGCCCAAACCTGTCCACTCGGCCCAAACCATGACAGATATGGGGGGACTTTCAATCAGCAAGCCTGATGATCAATTCGAACGGGTGGCCAATCACACTGCAGATCAGATAGTCTCAGCACCCTCTCCTGCCATTCCGCGGTTGAATGTCAATCCTCTCGCGCAGAGTGGAACTCAGAAAAATCAAAATCAAAGCGGAGGGAAACCTCTTTCCTCATCAGATAAGAATTATTTCGAACCCCGTTTTGGACGAGATTTTTCGGGTGTGTCCATTCACGAAGGGGCGCAAGCTACCGAACTAAACGACCAGTTAAATGCCCGCGCTTTTACCAATGACCAAGACATCTATTTTTCCGGCAATCAATTTGATACGACGACGACATCGGGACGGCATCTTCTCGCACATGAGCTAACACACACCCTTCAGCAAACTGGGCAATCGGCACCTGATATCCAAAGAGATAAGATTGCGGGGCTGAAAAAAAGCATTCGAGACAGTCTTCGTGTCTCCCGCGTAGCGCCGAGCCCGTCTAAGATTACTACATCCGTCAAACAGTTCTTTGATCCCAGCGAGGGTACAAAAGTATTCAGCGGTATCCCTGTGGAAGTGGATCCTGTTATTACTTCCGCATCCGTTATTACAGGGTTTGAAAGTCTGGCGTCAGAACTTGCCAATATTTCCAATTCAAAACTCAATCCAAAAGACAACACCAAGCCGCTTGGGGCTAATTCCATCCTTGATATTGATGTCGATCCTTCCGCACATGGGGGCATTCACGCCATTTACCGGTTCATCCGGTTTACAGATGGGAAGGCTGAAAAAATTTATGTTGAGAAATTGGGAACTGCTGCGGCGGCACAATCAAATGCTCCTGTAAAAACAGCATCTCAATCCAAAGCCGCAGGTAGCAAGCCTGAAGGGGGAAAAGCACCGATTGATAGAACTTTCCTGAGCGGGACAGTGCCGGTGGACCCCATTTCGGTTAAGATAAAATCGGGCTTTGGCAAAGAAAATGCCCGAACCATCATTGCAGCCATTCAACTCCTTCCCTCCTCCACACGTTCAAAACTGGACGGCTTGAAATTTGTTGCCAGCAGCATGGCAAAAGCAGCCGATGGTGCCGCAGGACAGTATGATCCGTCTACGGATGAAATCACTCTGTACAAAAGTGCTTTTGACAGCTCCCCCAGAAAGGTAGGAGAGCAGTCCGCTGCGACCTATGCCATCATCCATGAAATTGGTCATGCGATTGATCTACGTCCACAAAATAAGGCTGAAAGAGAAACTACCAAAGCGAAAGAGGAAAAGAAAAAACAGGAAAAAATTGCTAATCGGCGCGATTTAGGTAGCACTGAGGATGCTCTTGATGATCTTTTTGGTACACCAAAAAAAGACCCCGATAAAGAAAAAGCAAAAAAAGAAATAGCCAGGCTAGACAAGCTAATTGCCAGCCTTTCCAAGAAATTGGGTAAAGGCAAATCATTGTCGGGAGAAGAGAGAGGAACAAAGACCGAAAGTCTGAAAACAGACTTTGGTAAAGCGTTGGAGAAAGACGGCATCAAGGCAGTTAAAAACGCCAAGAAAGACAATAAGGCGACGGAGGCGGCCAATGCAGCAAACCCAAAGGGCACGCAAAAACCGATTGTCGATACTCTGTCGGGCAATATCACTCTTTATGGCAATCAAAATATAATGGAAGTGTTTGCCGAGAATTTTTCTCTCTACATTTTGGATCCTGATCTTTTGAAGACCATGCGCCCCAATACCTTCAAATATTTCAAGAAGAACTTTCCAAAAGACAGCAAAGCGAAAGGTACCCCATGACCGATCGCACCCATGCCCCACAAAATACAATTTCATCTGATCTCATAGATTTTTCTAGATCGAAACAAGAAAGTGAGACAGCTGAAAAAGAAAAATTTTCCTCATCTTCATTAATCCACAATAAAAACCCCTTGGGTATCCAAGCCAAGCTCACCATCAGCCGTCCGGACGATCCATATGAACAAGAAGCCGATAGAGTTGCTGGACAAGTGGTCTCTAATGATCCGCCAGCCTCCTACATGCTGTCAATTAATCCCCTTGTGCAAAGGCAGCTATCTGAAGAGGAAGAAGAGGAGGAAATTCAAACCAAGTCTAGCGGAGCATTTGGCGATCAGGTTGGTTCTTTAACTTCAGATTTTTCTAACAGATTGGCAGCAGCAGGAAGCGGTACACCTTTATCTCCCGGCACCCGATCCTATTTTGAACCCAGGTTTGGAAGAGACTTGTCGGATATCCGGGTTCACAATGGTAGCAGAGCGGCTGAACTGAACCATAGTATCAACGCACATGCCTTTACTCGCAAAAACAATATTTACTTCAACTCGGGTCAGTATGCCCCGGATACACCAGGTGGCCGGTTTTTACTCGCGCATGAGCTTGTTCATACCTTCCAGCAAACGGGTCCAGGGGGCCGCGGATTATCTCCTCAAATTCAACGAAATGGCCGAGAGGTTAATCCCGAAATCGCGGGTGTCTCTGCCAACCGTTTTGTGGATACCTTTACAGAGGCCAATTACGATCTGGATTATCGGGCGGTCGGCGGCAACCTTTCCAGAATACTGACCCTGACCTATTCAGATGGCGTTCAGATTGATATCGATCTTTTCACGATTGAAGATCGTGATGTTGATAGAATGGACGCCATGGCAAACGGTCATTTGGGGGATGGTGGGCGGATTTTCCCAAGCGACCTAACCCGGACGACTGTACCGCGCCTGTGGACGGCACGCACCGAAGCCATCGCCATTATGGAAGAATACAATTATGAATTCATTGTCACGGCCTTGCCTGCAGTGATTTTCATCATCACCCTTGCAGGCATGCCCCCTTTGGCAGGGAGTTCAGCGGTTCCCAGACGATCCACACGGCCACGCCCGTTCAGACCGCGAACCAGTGGCGGAAGCGGCGGAACACCTGCGCCAACGGCGGCTCCTGCACCAACATCAGCAGGAGGCGCCACCGCCGCCGGTGCCGCTGGAAGCGGCGGCGGCGGGAGTATATTCCGACTGCTAAGTGATCGTGTGCTTCGCTTTAGTGGGCGCGATATTGTTGTTGTTTCAACACGGAGTGGTCCCCGTGCTTTTTATCGGCGTACCGGTATGGGCGGATCGAATGCTGGCGGCGCACAACCGGGTCAATGGGCACCGTTTGATGGCATCATTCCGGGACGGATGCTCAAATCAAGATATACAGGCGGTAATTCTACTGACGCCCTCTATCGTTTTGGCACTCAGGAAAATCGAAGTGCCTCGGAATGGCTTTCTCAACAAGCTATTCGCCACGGGGATGATGTGGGTGAAGTCTTTGCTATTGTAAATGAATTTTTAGAAGGCCTCGGCGCATTAAGGATGGGCCCATGATGACAGGATATCCACGTTCCCCCCGTCTCACCCATGCAGGACTTGTGATTATTGATCCGGACACGGGTTCAATCGAACGGGTTATAACGTTGCAATATGCGCCGGATTCACTGCAAAGAACATTACAGGTGCAGTCTTTGGCGGACGAACCTGACCGTTCGCAACCATTGCGACTTACTGGACCAGCGGTTGAGACGATCACTTTGGATGCGGAACTGGATGCAACAGATCAGTTGGAACATCCTGATGAGAATGATGCTGCCGTGCAGGCCGGAATTTTTCCGCAGCTCTCCGCTATGGAAATGTTGGTTCACCCGACAAGCGCTCAGCTCAATCGCCACTCGGATCTCTCTGCGGCAGGGACAATGGAAATATCTCCGATTGAAACGCCCCTTGCCCTGTTTGTCTGGTCAGCGAACCGTATTGTTCCGATCAGGGTCACTGATTTGTCCATTACTGAAGAGTTTTTTGACGCATCCCTTAACCCCATACGCGCGAAAGTAAGTTTAACCCTGAGGGTTCTGAGCGTCAGTGATCTGGGATTTCAACATCGGGGTGGCGGCTTGTTTATGGCTTACTTGAAAGCCAAGGAAAATTTGGCCAACAAGGCTAAATCCCGTGAATATAATTTATTGGGTATTGGAGGAATTCCATGAAAAATCCTCTTCAGGCAATGTTGGAAGCCGGGGTTGTTGAAGCCACTGACTTTCCCCCGGATAGCCGATATCATGGACTGGGAACCAGAACCTTCATCGGCCCTGACGGTGTTGAACAACCGTATCTGCAAAGGCGATTTATTCCCGATCCGGATGAGTTTTCCACTCTTCGCTATCATCGGGTCAAGCAAAGCGAACGGCTTGATCAGGTTGCCGCACAGGAAATCGGAAATGCTGAAGCGTTTTGGATGCTGTGCGATGCAAATGGTGTGATCTGGCCTGAAGAGCTCGAGGATTTGGATCAGAAAATCCGTATTACCCTTTCTCGGGGTGTTCCCAGCGCGGAGGATATCTAGATCATGATTAAGGGCATCGATCTTCAAATTTTGTTTGGACCGGGTATTCCAGTACCCGCACCGCAAATGATTGTTGATGCCTTGCAATCAGTCAATATCCAACAAAATTCAGGCGGTACTCAAAGCGGATTTGATATGACCTTCGCGCTTGAGAAAAACTCCCCACTGAATACGATTTTCCTGATTGCCGGTGGATCAGCCTTGCCGGTGTTGCGTGTTGCCCTTGTCGCGACAATGAACGGACAATCGACCAGCCTGATAAATGGGGTTGTTACAAAAACCGAACTCAGTCCGGGCTCCGGCAATAATCCATCCATGCTGAAAGTTCTCGGTAAAGACTTAACTGCCTTAATGAAAATTATCGATTTTTCGGGCCTCATTCCCTATCCCGCCATGCCTCCTTTCGCACGAGTAAATCTCATCTTGGCAAAATACGCTTTCTTGGGTGTTATCCCGCAAGTTATCCCTTCTGCGGAAGGGCCACCTCTGCCAACGGACCGGATACCGCGCCACCAGGACAAGGATTACGACTATGTAAAACGGCTCGCAGACGAAGCGGGATATGTATTTTTCATGAAACCAGGACCAGAAGCGGCAACCAGCTGCGCTTATTGGGGACCTGAAATTAGATTGGGTGAAATACAGCCGGCCCTGACCGGCGAAAGCGGTGTGTCGACCAATACCGAAGAACTTAACTTCCATTTCAATAAGGAAGGGACTGCCATTCCCATTGTCTATATTCAAAACGAGCTGACCAAAGCCCCTATCCCTATTCCTATACCGGCTGCGAGCCCATTTCAACGACCACTGGGAGCCTTGCCGCCGCTGCCACCTGAGATAAAACATCTTAAGGAAACGGCGCGTCTTAACCCCATGGAGGCCCTCGTTCGAGGTTTGGCATATGCAGCGCAGCATAGCGACGCCATCAGCGGATCTGGGTCTCTTGATGTCCTTCGGTATGGACGGATCTTAAAGGCCTACGGTTTAGTGGCGGTCAGGGGTGCAAGTGATGCTTTCGATGGCACCCATTATGTGGAAAGTGTAACCCACCACATTTCCAGAGGTTCCTACAAACAATCTTTTGTTCTGAAACGAAGTGGGCTTCTACCCACGCAAGCGACGGTGCCTGTATGACTGAAACTTACTATGGAAAATACCGGGGCACAGTCGTCAATAATGTTGA
>PJEL010003806.1_pt1 | contig 12682 bp, 15 predicted proteins | sample 1853271 | NCBI WGS metagenome assembly PJEL01 (sample SAMN08108733, study PRJNA415343) | Invertebrate metagenome, whole genome shotgun sequencing project. | host: Globobulimina | place: Sweden: Gullmar Fjord | collected 2015-08 | reverse complement strand
CCCTGCTCGCTGAGATAGCGCTGCAGCAACTCGCGCAGCCGCGTGTCGTCGTCGACCACCAGTACGTGCGGTAACTCGTCTGCGGCTTCCTCGCTCATGGGGCGGGAGTATAGGCCCGGCGGGCCCGCCCGCCTAGCCGCAGTTGGTGACCTATTTCGGGCCGCGACCAGAGCGGATTGATCCGGATCGACTATAGCTTGCCTGTCTCATAGAGCAGCCAGACCGTGAGTATTGCGATCAGCAGGATACCCCAGACCATACGCGTCCAGACCTTCTCAAGGCACCAGGCCAGGTAGCCCGATCCGAAGTCGGGGGAGAGCACCCGCCAGATGAGAGGACGTGGCGGCGTTTCCTTTGGCATGACGTGGCCGGGCGCGACCTCGAATTCGGGCTCGGCCCAAACCTCAGTCGCATCGGCATGGCGCACCCGTTTACGCCGCACCCTGGTTGCATAGCGCGCGAGGTAACCGCAGTAACCGACGACCAATGAGAGGATCAGCACGATTTCGACTTCGACGATGAGCCTCCAGGCGCTGCCCTCTGTCCAGGCGGCGATCATTTGGGGAGAGCGCAGCGCCCAGGCCCCGAGGCCAATGATGATCAGCGCTACGGCGACCGTCCTGATACGGCCTGCTTCGTCAGCGCTTTCCGGGCGGAAAAAAACCGCGCGTACTTCCTGCGGCGCGAACGAAAAGCCCGCCAAATGGCGGCGGGCGAAATTTTGGCGGCGCAGCTGGGCAACCAGCGCCACGACGGCAAGGCCAAGGCAAATCCCGCCGAGCTGCAAGGCTTTGCGGACAACCGCCTGTTCTTCCGTGCCGCCGAAGTCGGCGAACGGCAAAAAGCGCCAGGCAAGCCAAGGCAGCAGCAGGCAGGTGGCCATGACCATCGCGTAGAGGACGACCGACCGGCGGTGTTGATCGAAAACGGCTCTGGCGATGGCCGGCAACTCGGCGTTGGGGATCTCGTAGGCGCCGGTGAAGGAGAAAGGGCTCGGGAAGAAGACGAACCGCCCGCGCTTGCGCTGCTGGAAGCCGAGCCGCGGCATGGCGCGGCGGACAGCCGGGGAAAGCGGCTCCAGCGCTTTGTCTTTTTTGCGGGCCAAGGTGATTTCCCCGGGTCTGAGATTCGATCGTTAGGAACTGCTTTGCTTCGCTCTCTTCCGCCTGCCTAGCGCCGCGCCAGTGACTTTGCCGGGGGCTGTTTGGCCGCGCCCTCTGGCCGCTCGAAGCGGCCACGGTCCTGGGCGTCGATGATGTTGGTGAGCACGTTGCGGAAACCCTCCACCGCTTCGGCGCCGGCCTGGCGGTAGGCGCGGGCGATGCGGATGCGCTGCTGCTCGGTCAGCTTGTTTTCCAGTTCGCGGCCCTGGTCGGTCAGCTCCAGCAGGCGCTGGCGCCGGTCGCGCAGGCCCGGGCGCTGGGTGATGAAGCCTTCGCGCACCAGCTGGCCGAGTACCCGCGACAGCGACTGCTTGGTGATACGCAGGATGGCCAGCAGCTCCGACACGGTGATACCGGGGTGGCGGCCGACGAAATAGATCACCCGGTGGTGGGCCCGCCCGAAGCCATAGTCGGCGAGGATCTGGTCCGGCTCGCCGGTGAAATCGCGATAGGCGAAAAACAACAGCTCCATTGCCTGGCGCAGCTCCTCCTCGCGCAGGAAGAGGGGATTGGGACCGCCTTTTATGTCAGCCATGTTGACATATCTGCCTAATCTTGTTACATAGGATGGGTAAGATTTGATCGAAAGTATCAAATCGGACCTATTAAGCGAAGAAAATCTCTGATTGGTTAGCCTTACTGACCGATTAGGCGCGAACCGCGGCGCTTTCGAGCGACCGCCCGGACAACGGAAACTAACAAGGTTTTAGGGACGAAACGAGCAATGTCCATACTTCCCTTCGACGACCGCGACGGCGTCATCTGGTACAATGGCGAACTCCTGCCCTGGCGGGACGCGAAGCTGCATGTCCTCAGCCACGGCCTGCACTATGCAAGCTGCGTCTTCGAGGGCGAGCGTTCCTATGCCGGGCGCATCTTCAAGGTCGAGGAGCACCACGACCGGCTGCTCAGGTCCGGCAAGCTGCTGGGCTTCGACATTCCCTACAGCCGGGAAGAGATCGACGCCGCGGCCACGGCGGTGCTGGACGCCAACGGCATCACCGAGGGCTATGTCCGCCCCTTTGCCTGGCGCGGCAGCGAGATGATGGCGGTTTCCGCCCAGCAGACCAAGATCCACGTCGCGGTGGCGGCCTGGGCTTGGCCGGCCTATTTCTCGCCGGAAGCGCGCCTCAAGGGCATCCGCATGACCATTGCCGACTGGAAGCGGCCCTCGCCGGAAACCGCGCCCTGCAACTCCAAGGCGGCCGGTCTCTATATGATTTGCACCCTGTCCAAGCACGCCGCCGAGGCCAAGGGCTACGCCGATGCCTTGATGCTCGACTATCGCGGGCTGATCGCCGAGGCCACCGGCGCCAACGTCTTCCTGGTGCAGGACGGCAAGATCCACACGCCGATCCCCGACTGTTTCCTCGACGGCATCACCCGCCGCACGGTGATCGAGCTGGCCAAGCACCGCGGTTACGAGGTGATCGAGCGGGCCTTGAAGCCGGAAGAACTGGCCAAGACCCAGGAGGTTTTCCTGACCGGCACCGCCGTGGAGGTGACCCCGGTCGCCGAAATCGACGATTATCACTTCACGCCGGGCGAAATTACGCGCAACCTGATGACCGACTACGACGCCCTGGTGCGCAAGCACGCGGCGGCCAGCGCCGCCTAGCGCCGCCTCATAGAGGTCTTTCGAAAGACCGGGCGGCGCCGAGGATGCGCCGCCCGGTTTGCTTTTTTCCTGTCCGGTATTTTGATGAGTAAGGAGTTCCTGAGATGTCCCGTGCCTTCGTGAAGGAAGACGATGCCGGCGCCCCCGAAGAGCAGGTCGACCTGCCGATCAGTACGCATCCCAACTTTGTGACCTTGGCGGGCCTTCAGATGCTGAAGGACAAGGCCAAGGAATACGAGGACGAGCGCGCGCGCCTGAAGGGCCACGAGGACGAACTCGCCGCCCAGGCGCATCTGCCGCGGGTCGAACAGGAAATCCGCTATTGGGAAGAACGCCTGCGCACGGCGATCCCCGTCGACCTCGCCAAGCAGCCGCGCGACAAGGTCGCCTTCGGCGCCGTGGTGACGGTGGAGAACGAGGACGGCAAAAAGCACGACTACCAGATCGTCGGCGAGGACGAGGCCGAACCGCAGAACGGCAAGGTCTCCTACGTCTCGCCGCTGGCCCGCGCCCTCGACGGCGCCGCCGTCGGCGACGCCATCGTCTGGAAACGCCCCGCCGGCGACCAGGAACTGGAAGTGGTGGCGATCAAGTACGAGGGGTAGGGCGACGGAGTTCCCGACATCCTTCGAGACGGGCCTTTGGCCCTCCTCAGGATGAGGATGGAGTAGAGCGCTCTTCAGGATCAGAATAGAGTGATGACCTCACCCTGAGGAGCTTGCGGAGCAAGCGTCTCGAAGGGTGCGAAGCCGCTTCGTTCTCTTCCCGGAATTTGCCGTGACTGCCTTCATCTACATCCTGCGCTGTGCCGACGGCAGCTACTACGTGGGGTCGACACGGAAGTCCCTGGAGGCGCGAGTCGCCGAACACAACAGCGGCTTGCTTGGAGGCTACACGCGATCCCGCCGGCCCGTCACCTTGGTTTGGTCGCAGGAGTTCGACCGCATCACCGATGCGATTTCGATGGAGAGGCGCCTGAAGGGCTGGCGGCGGGAGAAGAAGGAAGCATTGATCCGAGGGGAACTCAAAGCTCTTCCCACACTCTCCGAGAGGCGGAAGTGCTAATTCTGAGTGGTAGCTTCATGCTTCGAGACGCCCTTTCAAGGCTCCTCACCCTGAGGAGCGGTTCGCAGAACCGCGTCTCGAAGGGTGGGCGGAAGATCGCCGAGTGCGACTTCTACCGCTGTCCTTGTTATCATGTTGGCGATTAATCAGTGGACGCCTCTGTGAGGCCGCTGGGGTCTTTGGGCGTCCTGACGGAAAGCTCGCCAGTGTCGAACAGTGTTACCACCCAATCGTGAAGAACAAAGGCTCCCGGTGATTCACTTGTGACCGACCAAAGAACTTCATCCTCGTCGAAATCCGAGATGCGCAATCTTGCTCCATTGGTGAATTGAATTTCCAAGGCGCCTGCGACCGCTACACCAACCTGAGATGCATACTCACCTATCATGCCGTACAGATCAGGGAGCAATTCTCGGCGATTAGCTTGAACGTCTGGCCATCCGGTCGGCATTTTTTTTGACGGCAGGGCAAGCGACACCTTCTGCAAGGTTGACAGCCATATTAGCGGGGTCTCAGCACGGTAAAAGCAAAGGTCCAGCTCCGAATTAAAGACCGTAAACCTGTCGAGCTGAGCTCCTTCCAGCAACGACTTGAGCACGGTGTTGGCCTCATCGATCTTCTTTTGCTCTAGCGACAGAATCATGCTTTTTTGAGTTTCTCTAGGGGTCAATAAGCAACCGATTTCCGACGCCGAGCGGACGAAGCGCTGATCTCCGTGAGGCGGCTTCATACTTCGAGACGGGCCTTTGGCCCTCCTCAGCATGAGGGCTGTATCAGGACCTCATCCTGAGGAGCTTGCGGAGCAAGCGTCTCGAAGGGTGTGGGCAGGTCCTCATGTTTAGGCGGTTCTGTATATAACCTACTCCGCCGCGTCGACCTCGCCAAGCAGCCGCGCGACAAGGTCGCCTTCGGCGCCCTGGTGACGGTGGAGAACGAGGACGGCAAGAAGCACGACTACCAGATCGTCGGCGAGGACGAGGCCGAACCGCAGAACGGCAAGGTCTCCTACGTCTCGCCGCTGGCCCGCGCCCTCGACGGCGCCGCCGTCGGCGACGCCATCGTGTGGAAACGCCCCGCCGGCGACCAGGAGCTGGAAGTCATGGCGATCAGGTACGAGGGGTAGGGCGACGTAAGACTCTGCCTCTTAGTATCCGGCTTCCTTCTGGTGTCGGAAGGCGAGGACGTAGACGGCATCCTCGTCGGGCTCGTGGCGATAAAGCGCCACGTAGCCCGAGTCTCCAAAGGGTATGAGGAGTTCGCGCAGTTCCGGGTAGTCGTCAAGCGGTCGACCTATTCCCGGGTGGGTTTCCAAGAACCCGAAATGCCGAATGATCGCTTGGGCGGCACGTCTGGAAGCTTCGGGACTTTTTTGCGCCAGGAAGCCTCGGCAATGCTCCAGCCCGCGCGCCGCCCCTTCGGTGACGACTAGTCGTGGCAATCGGGCAGTTCCTTTTCCGACTCACTGCCCCAGGTGTTCAACCAGCCACGGAGTTCCTCGCCGCTCAGATGGCGGCCGGTCTCTTGGAAGGCCGTCCAGGACGCCAGCGCTTCTTCTTTGAAGCTTTCGCGAGCCTCCTCGCGCTCGACGTACTCGCGGATCGCCTCGCGCATGATCGAGTGCGGCGACCGATGTCGCCGGCCGGCCAGGCGCTTCAAGCGGCTGGTCAGCTCCTCATCGAGCTTCACGGACGTCGCCATGCTTGTCTCCATTATTACTGAGTATTACCTTTCAATACTACCGGCTATCGGCCCCGCTGTCCATGGTTGCCGGTCGCCCTCCGCCGGCGATCAGGAGGGAGCTGGAGGCGATCCGGTCCGCGGTGGGGGAGTAGGAGCGCTCTCTAAGCTCGTATGCCGTGGTACTTTGTTCCTTCTTGCAGTATGAGGGATTCTAGCTGGCAACCTCCTGCGATGAGTACAAGATGATCGACAGCTTCGAACAGATATGGTGGGAAGGCTCTTGGCTCTTGGGCTGGCAGAAGACCTCAACCAGCTTAACACTCTTTGTCGAACTGCATCTAAGGGCAGCGCACCCAGCGTTCGAACCCTACGACGCGGAGAAATTCTTCGGCTGCTACAAGACGGCACGGCTCGTTGTCAGCGGTTTGCAGAGCGTGACCGGGCTCCCCTCTAGCCGCCACGATCTTCAGTGGAATGAGGTCATGGAGGAGTTCAAGGACGTGGGGGATATCGACGTGTTCAACGTCGACAAAGGAGGCGCCAAGCTCATGATGGAAGTTGGAGCCGCGAGCAGGTCGGACTGTTTTGTGCTCGAAGCGGAAGGCGGCTCGATCAATTTGATCTTTGAGGATTTTTACCAGCGGTAGCCCATGCCTCGGGATGTCGTCTCGGGGCTTCTCGGCATAGGGACTTTTGGTGACCTACTCCGCCGCGTCGGGGTCGCGTTTGGCCCAGCGGGCGGCGGCCTTGTTGTCGCTCTCGCGGGCGTCGACCCATTCGGCGCCCTGATCGCTTTCTTCCAGCTTCCAGAAGGGCGCCTTGGTCTTCAGCCAGTCCATGAGGAACTGGGCGGCCTCGAAGGCGGCCTCGCGGTGGGACGAGGCGGCGGCAACCATGACGATCCGGTCGCCGGGCTCCAGGCGGCCGTGGCGGTGGATGACCAGGGTGGCCTCCAGCGGCCAGCGCGCCTGCGCTTCGGCCTCGATTTCGGCCAGCATCTTCCCGGTCATCGCCGGGTAGTGTTCCAGGGTCATGGCGCTGATCTCGGAGGCGGCGCCGCCTTTCGTCCCGACGTGATCGCGCACCAGGCCGACGAAGACGGCAAGGCCGCCGATGGCATGGTTGCCCCGGGTGAGTTGAGACAGCTCCTTGCCGACGTCGAAGTCTGCTTCCTGGACCCGGATCATTTTCTTATCCCCCCGTCACCGGCGGGAAGAGGGCGACCTCGTCGTTGGGGCCGATGGGGTCGCCGGGCTTGGCGTAGGTCTGGTTCACCGCCACGCGGATGGCGCCGCGGTCGGAGAGGGCGTCGGCGAAGTTCGGCCCGCGGCCTTCCAGCCAGGTCAGCAGTTCACCCACCGTGGCGACGCCTTCCGGCGGGGTCACGTCCTCTTCCGAGAGGCCGGTCTTGGTCTTGAGCCAGGCGAAATACAACAGCTTCACGGGCAGATCTTTCTCGTCTACATGCGTCCCGCCTCGCCCTTCGAGACGGGCCTTGGGCCCTCCTCAGGGTGAGGCTCTATCTTCAAACTCACCTCATGCTGAGGAGCTTGCGCAGCAAGCGTCTCGAAGCATGGGGCCCACGCGAAATATAGGCTACTGCGCCACTTCGCTGAAGGGCAGGAAGTCCACCATCGCGCCGGCCTTCAGACGGGTCAAGTCCTCGGGCAGCTCGATGAGGCCGTCGGCGGCAACCAGCGAAGAGAGGATCCCGGCGCCCTCGCGCGGGAATTTTTCGGCCGTCAGGCCGCCAGCGCCGTCCTGCACCAGGTGGGCGCGCAGCCACTCGCGGCGGTCTTTCTTCTTCTTGTGATCGAAGCCGGCACGCACCCGGAAACTGTGCGGCGGTGCGTCGTTGCCGCCCATCATGCGCAGGATCAGCGGCCGCACGATGTTGAGGAAGGTCACCACCACGGCGACCGGGTTGCCCGGCAGGCCGACGAAGGGGATGCGCCCGACCTGTCCCAGGGCGATGGGCCGGCCCGGCTTCACCGCCAGACGCCAGAGGTGCAGCTTGCCCAGCGCCTCGACGGCGGTCTTTACGTGGTCTTCCTCGCCCACCGAGACGCCGCCGGAGGTGACCAGCAGGTCGTGGTTGCCCTGAGCCTTCTCCAGGGCCGCCTGCACGACATCCAGCTTGTCGGGCAGGATGCCGAGGTCGTCCACTTCGCAGCCGAGGCCGCTCAACAGGGCGTGGATGGTGTAGCGGTTGGAATCGTAGATGGCGCCGGGGTCGAGGGCCGCGCCCGGCTCACGCAGTTCGTCACCGGTGGAGAAGAGGCCGACCTTGAGGCGGGTCGAGACCTGCACCTCGCGGCGGCCGACGGCGGCGGCCTGGCCGACGTCCTGCGGGCGCAGCTTCTGTCCTCTGTGCAGCACCACGTCGCCCTGGGCCACGTCCTCGCCGGCCTTGCGGGCGTTGGAACCCTGCTTGATGCCCGGACGGATGACCACGTGGTCGCCGTCGATCTCGCAGTCTTCCTGCATCATCACCGTGTCGGGGCCTTCGGGCAGGCGCGCGCCGGTGAAAATACGAACAGCCGTGCCGGGGCTTGCCTCGGGCAGGGCCTGCTGCCCGGCGGTGATACGGCCGACGACCGGCAGGCGGGTCTCGTTGTCCGGGTCGAGGTCGGCGTGGAAGACGGCGAAACCGTCGACGGCGGAATTGGGGCCCGGCGGGATGTCGACCGGGGAGACGATGTCCTCGGCCAGGATGCGCCCCAGCGCGGCGTGGAGAGGCACCGCTTCGCCGGCGGTGACCGGGGTGATGGCCTCGGCCAGCAGGCGGCGGGCTTCGTCGACCCGCATGAGGGGGCCACCCTGGGCGAAGCAGTCGTCGGTCAGCTGCGCCATGTTAGTACCCACTATCAGGATTAGGCGCGCCATGAGACAGCCGGGGACGCCCCGTGGCTAGGAGCGCCAGAGCAGGCGATGTGGTGCATCGGCAAGCTGGCGCGACGACGTCCACGGGGCGCCCCCGGCTGCCCGCAGGGTCGCTTTTCGCTCCGCACCCGCAGCGTCGCCACACTTGCCCGATGCACCACATCGCGCTGCGCGTGGCTCCTCGCGAGTGCGGTCGAAAAGACGATCTCATGATGCACCTAATCCTGATAGTGGGTACTACTCCGCCGCGCGCACTTTGGCGGCGAGGCCGCAGTGCGCGACGATGAAGTCGGCGATGGCCTCGATGTCGTTGAGGTCGAGGCGCGGCACCGGCAGGCCCGGCAGCTCTTCGTCGCAGGCCACGGCGACGATCTTGGGATCGTCGGGCTGGATCAGCGGCTTGCCGTGCGCCGGGCGGTGGATCTCGATCTTCTCGTGGCCTTCCTTCTTCCAGCCCTCGATGATCAGCAGGTCGACCGGGCTCATATGCCGCAGCAGGCTGAGGCTGTCGGGCTCCGCCTCCCCGCGCAGTTCGTGCATCAGCGCCCAGCGCTTGCCCGAGCCGATCATCACCTCGGTCGCCCCGGCCTCGCGGTGCTGGTAGGAGTCCTTGCCCGGCTTGTCGACGTCGAAGGCGTGGTGCGCGTGCTTCATGGTCGAGACCGTCAGGCCGCGCCGTACCAGGGCCGGGATCAACTGGCAGACCAGGGTGGTTTTGCCGCTGCCGCTCCAACCGGCCAGGCCGATCACTTTCATCTCTCCGGGCAACTCTCCGCCGCTCATTGGCCGCCGCTTTCCTCGCCGACCATGTGCTTGAGGCCGCGCGACATGTAGTCGTAGCCGGTCACGAAGGTGAGTATGCCGGCGATCCACAGCCCGACCTCGCCGATCACCTGCACCGGCAGTTCGGCCGGGCCGGCGTCGCCGACGATCAGCACGCCGAGCGCCAGCATCTGGATCGCCGTCTTCCACTTGGCCAGCGCGGTCACCGGCACCGAGACCTTGTACTCGGCCAGGTACTCGCGCAGGCCGGAGACCAGGATCTCGCGGGCCAGGATGACGATGGCCGGGATCACCTCCAGGCCGGAAATCTGCTGGGTGGCCACCAGCATGACGATCAGCGAGGCGACCAGCAGCTTGTCGGCGATGGGGTCGAGAAAACGGCCCAGCGGCGAGATCTGGTTCATGTGGCGGGCCAGATAGCCGTCGAAGTAGTCGGTGATGCAGGCGATCGCATAGCCGCCCAGCGCAAACCAGCGCAGCAGCGGCGTGTCCAGGTAGATCAGCACCAGCAGCAGCGGAATCGCCGCGATCCGCGAAAGTGTCAAAAGGTTCGGTAGGCTGGTCAGCATGACCCCGGGTTGGTCCTCTGGCTCGGTGGTTGCGGCGGGGACGCTGGCCCGCCCGGTGTTAGGTCTTGTTGTAGCATAGCCGCCCGGCCGGACCCAGGGGCCAGGAGAGGGCGGGGCGCCGGAGAACAGCCCTGTAATTGAACTGCTTAATTGTGTGCAGGACGGGCTTACTCTGCGTTTATCCGCCCCGCTCAGCCTTCCCGGCGGAAATGGTCGTAGATCTTACGGGCCACGGTCTTGGAGATGCCGTCGACCGCCTCCAGGTCGGTCAGGCCGGCGCGCGCCACCGCGCGGGCGGCGCCGAAATGCAGCAGCAGGGCCTTCTTGCGGCGGACGCCGATGCCGGGCACGTCGTCCAGGGCCGAGCGCAGGCGCGCCTTGGTCCGGCCGGCGCGATGGGTGCCGATGGCAAAGCGGTGAGCCTCGTCGCGCAGGCGCTGGAGGAAGTAGAGCGCCGGGTCGCGCGGCTGCAGCATGAAGGAAGGCTTGTCCGGCAGGAAGATGCGCTCGCGCCCGGCATCTCGGTCCGGACCCTTGGCGATGGCGGCGATCGGCAGCTCGCCGTCGAGGCCGAGATCGGCCAGCACTTCGCAGCCGACGGTGAGCTGGCCCTGGCCGCCGTCCAGCAGGATCAGGTCCGGCCACTGGCCGCCGCTGCGCTCCGGGTCTTCTTTCAGGGCGCGCTGATAGCGCCGGGTCAGCACCTCGCGCATCATCGCGTAGTCGTCGCCGGCCACGGTCTCGGGGTCCTTGATCTTGAATTTGCGATAGGCGTTCTTGGTGAAACCTTCCGGCCCGGCGACGATCATGCAGCCGTAAGGTTCGCCGCCCTGGGTGTGGCTGTTGTCGTAGACCTCGATGCGCTCGGGGGTGCTCTCCAGGCCGAAAATCTCGGCGACCTGTTCCAGGAGTTTGCGTTGGCTGCTGCTCTCGGCCAGGCGGCGGGCCAGGGCCTCGCGGGCGTTGTGCAGGGCGTTGTCGATCAGCTTGCGCTTGGCGCCGCGCTGCGGCCAGCTCAGCTCGACCTTGTGCTCGGCCTTCAGCGTCAGGGCCTCGGCGATGAGGTCGTGTTCCTCCAGCTTGTGGCTCAGCAGGACCAGGCGCGGCACCGGCTTGTTGTCGTAGAACTGGGCGACGAAGGCGCCCAACACCTCGGTGATGCCGTGGGACTTGTCGTGGCTGGGGAAGTAGGCGCGATTGCCGTAGTTGCGCCCGGCGCGGAAGAAGAACACCTGGATGCAGATCTGGCCGCCTTCGTCATGGGCGGCGATGACGTCGGCGTTGTCGACGCCCTCGATGTTGATGTCCTGGTGCGATTGGATCTGGGTCAGGGCGCGGATGCGGTCGCGATAGACGGCGGCAGCTTCGAAGTCGAGCTGCTCGGCGGCGTCCTCCATCTTGGCGGCCAGTTGCTGCTGTATCTTCTGGGAGTGCCCGGTGAGGAAGTCGCGCGCCTGGGCGACGAGGTCGCGATAGTCGGGGGCGGAGATATGCTCGACGCAGGGCGCGGCGCAGCGCTTGATCTGATACATCAGACAGGGCCGGGTCCGGCTGGCATAGACCGCGTCGCTGCAGGAGCGCAGCAGGAAGGCGCGCTCCAGCGCGGTGATGGTGCGGTTCACCGCGCCGGCCGAGGCGAAGGGTCCGAAGTAGTCGCCCTCGCGGGTCTGGGCGCCGCGGTGTTTGGTGATCAGCGGGATCGCCTGGTCGGCGGTCAGCAGGATGTAGGGGAAGGACTTGTCGTCACGCAGCAGTACGTTGTAGCGCGGCATTAGGCGCTTGATGAGGTTGCTCTCGAGCAGCAGCGCCTCGACCTCGGTGTGGGTTTCCACCACCTCCATGGTGACGGTCTCCGCGACCATGCGCTGCAGGCGCCGCGGCAGTTTCGAGATCTGGGTGTAGTTGGTGACCCGGCGTTTCAGGTTGCGCGCCTTGCCCACGTAGACCGCGTCGCCCTTGCGGTTCAGCATGCGGTAGACGCCGGGACTGGAGGACAGGGTCTTCACCGTGTCGGCGATGACCTGAACGCCGCGGCTGAGGCCCTCGCCGAGCCCGTCGTCCAGGCTCGCAGCCGCGACTTCCCCCGCTTCGGCGACGAAAGGCTCGGAAGGGTCTTCCTCCATACCCATGGCCGAGCGCTTGCCCCCGACGGAGGGGTCCTTAAGCAGACGCTTGGGAAGACGGCGTTTTGGGGCTTTGGTCATCAGGGAAATCGGCGGCTTTCGTCGGGTAACTGCTTGTTCGAGCAAAGCAACCAAAGCCCGCCCGGTCAATTGTCCCTTGGCCGGCCCGGCTGAAGAAACGCTCCGGGTCGCAGAGCCGCCGGATTCTATCCACCAAAGCTGTGGATAAGACTGTGGTTATTCATCCCCTGCAGCACTAGGGCCTTAGGAAATTCTACATTTTTGTTAATCTGCATATTTTTTAGGCAAAAAGTATTAACTAATTGATTTTACAAATAAAAATCCAAGTCAATATTAAAGTTAACGGTATCAAATTAAATTTGTCATGGACTCGTTGATGGTTTTCCGCCTCTCCGAGAGCCTGTGTAAAACTCCTGCCGGCCGCCGCCGGATTGGCTTCTAATGCAAAGGCTTAGCTGAATCGGAGAGGGCTCAATCGCTGCTACGACTGCGTGCAATCTCGACACCGATGCCACCGATATCGGCGTAGCGGTCGAGCTTCTCGATGCGGATCTTGGTCTCGCTGACCGGGGCGAAACCGAAGCAGACCTCCGACAGTTCATCGGCCAGGGTTTCCAGCAGCCGGAAGGTGGTGTTCAGGCAGTGATTGCGCACGGCCTTGGCCAGGCTGCCGTAGTCTACAACTTCGCTGATGTTGTCGCGGGTCGGCGCCGGATAGTTGACCGCCAGTTCGATGTTGATGCGCAGCCGCTGGCGCCGGGCACGTTCCTCCTCGCT
>PJEL010003805.1_pt1 | contig 12683 bp, 9 predicted proteins | sample 1853271 | NCBI WGS metagenome assembly PJEL01 (sample SAMN08108733, study PRJNA415343) | Invertebrate metagenome, whole genome shotgun sequencing project. | host: Globobulimina | place: Sweden: Gullmar Fjord | collected 2015-08 | reverse complement strand
CTAGAGATGGCCAAACGTTGTGGCGCTGATGCTATAAAAATACAGACCTATACTCAAGATACATTAACAATTGATTGTGATAAGCCTGAATTTAAAGTTGAAGGTGGTTTGTGGGATGGGAGAACGCTTTATGACCTCTATACAGAGGCCCATATGCCGTGGGAGTGGCATAAACCACTATTTGAAAAGGCCAAAGAGCTAGGTATTACGATTTTTAGCTCACCATTTGATTTTACAGCAGTTGACTTACTTGAAGAGTTAGGCGCACCCGCTTATAAAATAGCATCGTTTGAAGCGATTGATTTACCGTTAATTGAATATGTCGCGAAGACAGGTAAACCAATGATTATTTCAACAGGTATGGCTAATGAAGAAGAAATTCGTGAAGCGGTTGAAACTGCAAAAAATGCCGGCTGTAAGGAGTTAGTCGTATTGCATTGCGTGAGTGGATATCCTGCGCCCGCAAGCGATTACAATCTTGCTACGATACCAGATATGACAAAACGGTTTAATGTACTTACAGGGCTTTCAGACCATACAATAGATAATACTACGGCAATTACTTCTGTTGCGTTAGGCGCATGCTTGATTGAAAAACATGTCACGCTTGATAGAAATGGTGGTGGCCCAGATGACAGTTTTTCACTTGAAGAGCCAGAGCTAAAGCAGCTATGTGATGATAGTAAAACTGCTTGGGCAGCCACAGGTAAAGTGAATTATGAGCGTAAAGAGAGTGAAAAAGGGAATATGGTATTTAGGCGCTCACTTTACGTAGTAAAAGATGTTGCTGAGGGGGAGTTATTTACACATGAAAATGTAAGAAGCATTCGTCCAGGCTATGGTTTAGCGCCAAAGCATTTATGTGATGTTATTGGTAAAAAAGCTAACTCAAGTATTGCCCGTGGAACGCCTTTGACTGCAGCCGGTAATATACTTACAAAAAATTTAATATGATTTCAAACATTATGGATAGACTTTTAAACTTAGCTCTAAGAGGGTTAAGTATGGGAAGTAAATTTGTACTTATTATATTTTTAGCAAGATATCTCTCCGTTGAAGATATCGGATTATATGGATTGGTTGTCGCAACTGTTAGCTTTTCTGTAATTCTATTAGGTGGAGAGTTTTATACTTACAGCCAGAGGGAGTTATTGAGTGTAGATAAAAATAAATGGTGCTGGATATTACAGCATCAGAGCTTAGCTACAATGGCTTTATATTTATTGATATTACCATTACAGGTACTTATCTTTTATAACGAATGGTTGCCTCTGAAGTTAATATCGCTATATTTCATATTATTGGTAAGTGAGCATTTAGCGCAAGAAATAAACCGAATTTTAATTGCTTTTCAAATGCAATTAGTTGCAAGTTTTATACTTTTTTTTAGGTTAGGAGCTTGGTGCTGGGTTTTAATAGCTCTTTTTTTTCTAGATGACTATTTTTGGAATATAGAAACTGTATTAGTTTGTTGGCTTATAGGAAGTATAGTATCTGTAATTATAGGTATTATTTATATTGTAAAAACCGTACCAGAGATATTTATTTCTAAGATAGATAAAAGTTGGTTGATTAAAGGATACAAAGTTGCATTCAAGTTTTTCTGTGCAACTTTATTCTTTAGGGGGATCATGACTGCCGACCGTTACTTCATAGAATTTGTTGGCGGTAAAGATATGTTAGCTGTCTACGTCGTTTATATCAGTATTGCTATGGCGATAAATAGTGTTTTAGTTCCTGTTGTATTTTCTTTTGTTTATCCAAAGCTTGTTAGTAACTATAAGAAAGGTAACTTTAATGAATATAGAAAAAATATTAAAGAATTAACCTACTCGGTTGTTATTGTTGGGGGAGGGGTTGCTTTAGCTATAGGAATATTCGCACCTTATATACTTGTATGGACTAATAAAAATATTCTATTAGATAATATCTTAATTCTGTGGCTTTTACTTTTGATGTCATTTTTATACTCGTTTAGTATGGTCCCACATTATATTCTATATGCTAAAAATTCGGATAAGAAGATTCTATATAGTCATTTTGTTGGTTTACTTGTTTTCTTAGTTGGCTGCTATCTAGCTGTTGTGGAAGAAAACGTTAATATTCTCTTATATTCATTAATACTTTCCATGTTGATACTTTTTTCTATGAAATCATGGTTTGCATTAAAAAGTGGTTAAATTTATGAAGTCTGAAATTATTACACCTAAGAAAAATGTTATATTTTTATGCTGTATAGCGGAGCCATGGATTAAGGTCATGCAGAATTTAGAGTCTCGTGGCTTAAAGGCTAGCTATGTAGTGCATTGGAGAGATGAAAAAGATTTATATTTAAATTCAAATATTAAGCAATGTTTTTTTCAAACGGTTGAAGATGCATGGCACGGCAAAGGTTTTCCTAATGATTGCCGTCCAACAACATTAGACGAAGAGCAACTAAAGACATTTGCTTGGTATGAATCACAAGCGTTAATAATGATGAATCGACTTGATCCAACTGAACTTCGAATGCCTGCAGGAGTAAGGCAATATTATTTTAGAGATTTAGTTGGTTACTGGCTTTCCATAATTAAAAAAAGACACATTAAGCTTGTTGTATCGCCATCAATACCTCATAGAGTTTTTGATTTTGCTTTATACGCAGCTTGTAAAATCGAGTCTATTGATTACGTATCATTTCAGCTAACTCCCTTTGGCTCTAATAGTATAATGATTCAAGATATTGAGAGTATGCCTAAAATCTCAGGTGACTACACTGGAGAGCTAAAAGAACCTAGCGAGTTAGTAGTTAAAAGAATTAAAAAAATATTAAATGACTATGACGATGCAATTCCTGATTATATGAAGTCACATGAAAAAAATAATAAATCAATTATAGAGCCTTTTAAAAAGATATTTAGCTCTTTAAATCGAAATATTAGAGCAGGCAATCTTTATAAATTTAAAAAGCCAAACACTTATTGGGCTGTATTTGATAATATGCCATACGAAAAGAAAATGGGCTGGTTAGAGTATAGTAAAATAAAATTGCTTCATATTCTAAAACTTAAACAGTTAGAAAAAGCATATAGAAAAATTGTTAGTACTCGGCGGGACAAATCTAAACCATATATATTCGTAGCGCTACATTATCAGCCTGAAGAGACAACTTGCCCTACAGGCGGGGCATATGTTGATCAAATATTAATGATACAAATTTTGAATGAAGTTTTGCCCCAAAATATTGATATCATTGTCAAAGAGCACAAGTCACAGTTCTACAGAGATCAGGAAGGAACATCTGGAAGAAACAACATCTTTTATAGAAGAATATCTTCAATATCTAAACGTATATATTTTGAAAGTGTTGATAAGGAGCCCTTTTCTATAATTGATGGTGCTATTGCTACAGTTACAGTTAGTGGCACTATTGGCTGGGAGAGTGCAATAAGAGGGACTCCTACTTTAAACTTTGGGAGAGCTTGGTATGAAGGGATGCCTAGGGTATTTAAAATAAAGACTAAAGCTGATCTTGAGAATACTCTCTCGAAGTTGGGGGACTTGAAAGGAAAAGATATTCATAAGGAAATCCTTCATTTTCATAAGCTTTTAGAAGAAAAATTTATTAAAGCGACCCATTATAAATCATTTGTTGGAAAACATGATGTTAGTATAATTGAATCTACTCGAAACTTAACTGACGTTATTTCTACATTTTCAAAAGGAAGTTAAAAATTGATTAACTGTAAAACTATGTTCGAGAACACTCTTAGATATATTTTAAATAATATTGCCGGTCCAATAATTAATATCATAATTCAACCATTTATTGAGCGAAAGTGGGTTAGAGATTGCTGTGTATTACCTCTTACTCAGAGACATAAAGAACTGTACGTAATAATCCACCAACATACTGCAAGAAAGCTTCTTAGGTTTCCAAACTTAATAAATTGTAAGGATTTCAATGACAAAATACAATGGCTGAAATTATTTGATCAAGACAAAGTACAAATTCAGTGTTCAGATAAATTAAAAGTACGGGATTATATAGAAGAGAAAGCGGGTTCTAAGTATTTAGTACCAATGTTCCTTTCTGTAAATAAGTTTAGTGATATTGATTTTGAGACCCTACCTAAGTCATTTGTTATGAAAACAAATCATGACTCAGGGACTGTGGTTTTAGTTAAAGATAAAGATAAACTAAATAAATTAAAATCTAAAAGTAAATTAGAGGCATCGCTCAAGCGGAAATTTGGTTGGGATGTTGGTGAGTGGGCTTATAGTTTTATTCCACCTATGATTATAATTGAAAAATATATAGAGCCCGAAAGTGTTTCACCACCGGCAGATTATAAATTTTATTGTGTCGATGGGGTTGTGAAGTTTTGTCATTACATTTATGACCGAGGAATAAACTCAAAAGAGCAGTTATTGACAGTAAGTGGTGAAGATTTAAATAAGCCTCTACATGAAAAATTTGCATTGGGTTCTGATTTTATAAAGCCAACTAACTGGGAAGAAATGTTAAAAGTTGCGGAGAGAGTTTCTGCTGACTTCAAGTGCGTAAGAGTAGATTTATTTTCGAGTGAAGGGAATATATATGTTGGAGAAATGACTTTTTGGCCAATGGCTGGTACTTATCGAGGAAAAGGTCAGAAATTTTTTGGGAAATATTTAGACTTCGATAGAAATACATTTAAAAATACTATTTTATGAAATTTTTTAGCTGGGATATTTAAGTGTATTTTAAAATACTTTTTAGTTATTTCTTACTTTTGGGCTTGTTAGGTTTTTTTAGTTATGGAAGGGCTCATATAGTAAATGTTTCGACAGCATTTGATAGTTTAATAATATTAAGTTTATTTCTATATAGGCCAGCTTTTACTGATAAAAAAATATGTTTTTTGTTTTTTGTTTTTTTATTCTATTTTATAAGTTCGTTTGTTTTTTCTGTTTTACTAAGTGATTCTCATATACTGGATTTTCTTTTGGCATATAAAGCCATATTTTATTTTATTATATTATTATATTTTCATAATAAAATAATAGGTGATTCATTGTCTTTTTATAAAATCTATCTGGTTTTACTATCACTTTTCTTTCTTAAGTATTTTACTTCAATATTATTGGGGTTGAATGAAAGACCTCTTTTGTTTAGAGAAAATAACTTTGAGTTGATGTTTTTAGCTCTTATCTTTTATCTACGTTGCATTTCTTTTAAAGAGGTAAAATCATATGAAATAATAACTATTTTAATAATATTTTTAGCATCAGGCTCGAAATCAGGAATTCCAATATTGTTATTAGTTTTGGCTAGTCATTATATGCGAAGCTTAAGTTGGAAGAACTTAATCTCCCTATTACTTATTGGTACTACAATATGTACTTTTCTTATATCTCTTATTTTATCTAAATATGGTTTGTCAGGGCTGGCGGGTATAGATCGGCTAGCATTTCTTCGCGTTTTTATAATTGAAATACAGAGTAGTTCACTAGGAGAGATTTTATTTGGTCACCCTCGGATTACTAGTTTATTAGATTCATCTTGCCAAGCGTTGTATTTTTACCCAGGTTTATTTAGCTACAAAGGTGATGGTAGCTGTTATTCTTTAATACTACATTCTTTCATACTAAGGTCTTTATTTGATCATGGTTTTATAGGGACAATTATTATCTTTTATTCCTCTTACTATCTTATAGTAAAATCTGGATATACTAAGCGTGATGCTTATACATTCTTAGGTGTTATGTTTTTAAATTCATTATCAGTTTCGGGCTATAATAGTGTGTTTTTTGCACTTGGTATGATTTTTTTTATTGGTTTTCCTCCTGCTAGAAATATAGAGGCGAGATATAGTAATAATGTTTAAATATAGAAAAGATATTGATGGCCTTAGAGCAATAGCTGTTTTACTAGTTGTTTTTTATCATGCTGGGTTTAAGGTTATAAGTGGTGGTTTTATTGGTGTTGATGTATTCTTTGTTATTTCAGGTTTTTTAATTACGACCATAATATACAACGCTACACAAAATGGAACTCCATTTTTTTTCAATTTTTATATAAAGAGAATAAAAAGGATCCTACCATCTTTTTATGTAGTAATCTTAGCTACTCTCGTATTCGGTTATTTTATACTTATACCAGATGATTTAGTGGGATTAACTAAGAGTATTCTAGCTTCATCGTTATTCTTAGCTAATATTTATTTTTGGAAGACTTCGGGTGGATATTTTACAGCTAATACAGAAGAGTTACCATTGTTGCATCTATGGTCTTTATCAGTAGAAGAACAGTTTTACTTTGTATGGCCTTTACTTCTTTTTTTTCTGGTGAGAACTAACTCAAAACGTTTTATTATATATTTTACAGCGGTAACAATAACAATTTTATTATCGTTCTCAGAATGGGCTGCAATTAATAAACCAAATGCTGCATATTATTTCCTTCCTACAAGGGCTGGCGAGTTATTGTTAGGTGGTTTGTTAAGTTTGATAATACTTAATGGCTACAGAATAAAAAAGACTACTGCAACAATACTTTCATATATTGGGTTTTTGTTAATTATAATACCTTCCTTTTTTCTATCGCATAATTCAGTTTTTCCAGGAATTAATGCTTTATATCCGTGCGTAGGCGCTGCTGCTATAATATTATCAGGTCACGAACATAGAACTATCATTGGTAGTATTTTATCATCTAAGCTCTTTGTTTTTATTGGTCTAATATCGTACCCTCTTTACCTTTGGCATTGGCCAATCATTGCTTACATAAATTATCTTGACTACGAATTAAATTTACTGAATGGAATACTTGCGATTACATTATCAATCTTCTTAGCTACTTTTACTTGGTTATTTATTGAAAAAAATGTAAAAAAAATTAAAAACTCTAACCGACTTATTTTTGTAACTTTATTTCTTATCCCTTTGGTTGTAATTACAGTATTATTTTTTTATTTAAATAGTAGCTCTGGTTATAAAGAAAGGTTTGTTGGTAATGAAGGATATGTAAAAGCTAAGGAAGTCATGGTCATGCCCACTACAAATATAGGGTGGTGTTATGAGGTAGATAATAATTATGCCATAGAGGAAAAATGTTACTTAGGAAATAAGAAATTAGAAAAATCACAATCGATATTTCTAGGGGATTCCCATGCAGGACATTATCAGAGCCTAGTTAATTATATTGGGATTAAATCAAACCTGAAAATATCGACATTCATAACCTCTAACTGCTTTCCAAGTTTAAATTTTACTGATAGCTCTAATTTTGGTGGTAACCCTGAGTTATGTAAGTCGTTTAGAATTAAAGTAAATGAAATGATTACAGATGAAAATATAAATGTAGTCTTTTTAGCCGCTAAATGGGATGAGAATATACAGTGGCTAGACGAGACTAAAGAGGCTTTAGATGTATTCACCACAAAAGTTAAAATAGTATTTATTTTACCGCAGGTACCTATTTATGAGGGTAATATTGCAAAAGACTTTCTAAAATCAAAAATTATTAAGTTATACAATTCAAATGCATTGAATAAAATTAACGAAAGTTACCTGAGCGCTAACAGGGAGTTAAAGGTGTTGGCATCTCGTTATGAGAATGTGCATATACTAAATACCACTCAGTTTTTGAATAACGGTACAGGTAGTGTGTCGGTCTCTAATAAAGGCATTCCCTTATATTTCGATAATAATCATTTAAATATTTACGGCTCTGAGGAATTGAAAGATAAATTTAAGATTAGTACTGAAAGTGAATTGTTATTAGAAAAAATACGGCTGCTAAATAACAGCGAAATATCACTAAAACCCTAAATATGTGAGCATTAAAAGTGTATAGTTTTATAAAAAATAAAGTTGTGAATGTAGAAGAGAGTTTAAGAAATAATAGTTTAGGAAGTGTTATCTACCTCAATCCCTATACCTATAATTATTTTAGGCGCAATATGGAATTGATCGCGAATATTGACGGTGTTCGTTTTGACGGGTTTTTTATGACGGCTGTCTTGAGGGTTTTTAATATAAAGGTCCCTAAGCGCCAAAGCTTCGATATGACTTCTTTAGCGCCTATAGTTTTTGAAAAAGCAGAATTAGAGAATTTAAGAGTTTATATATGTGGGGGGAGTGATAATGATATTGAAAATTTCATCATTTTAATAAAAACTAAATATCCAAATTTAAATATAGTTGGATCGAAAAATGGTTATTTTTCTTATGAAGAATTCGGAGAACTTAAGAGTGATGTAGTAACTCTTAAGCCTGATTTAGTTGTACTAGGGCTTGGTGGCATTAAGCAAGAAATAATTGCTTCAAAATTATCCCCCTTCGTGGAGGGTTATATTTTTACTTGTGGTGCTTTTATTTCTCAGACAACTAAAAATATTAATTATTATCCAAAATTTATAGATAAGTATAACTTGAGATGGGCGTACCGTTTTTGGAAGGAGCCACATACAATAAAAAGAGTATTAGTGAGCTATCCACGCTTTGTACTAAATTTATTTGCTGATTATTATAGATATAAACGTGATGCCAAATAAGCTATCACTATATATTAGCTTATTACTTATTCATATGAATGAAGCACATCACCTCTTAAACCTTATTAGAGCGTTATGCATATATTAATAAATTAATTGGTTCTAGTATTTAGCGTTATTTCAAAGGAATAATATGTTTCTAGATTTATCATTTACCTTTTTTATTTCATTTGCTGTACTATTTTTAATGCGCAAAGTAGCACGACAAGTTGGTTTAGTTGACAAGCCTTCAGGCAGAAAGGTACACACTGGTAATGTTCCTTTGGTCGGAGGAGTCGCTATATGTATTACCATTGTGCAGTACATATACTCACACCCTGGTATGATTAACCATTCCAATTTATATATGTGCAGTATTGTTGGTTTAACTGCTGTTGGAGCATTAGATGACCGCTTTGATTTAAGTGTAAAAATACGCATGCTGGTACAAGCTATTATATCGGTAGCGATGATTTATTTTGCCAAGGCTGAATTAGTTACATTGGGCAATATACTTGGGTTTGGTGAAATAGCGTTAAGTTATGGTTATGTAGGTGGCTTTATTACCGTAATTGCCGTTATAGGCTGTATTAATGCATTTAATATGGTTGATGGCATAGATGGTTTGCTAGGAGGTTTATCAGTAGTAACATTTGGTGCAATTGGTATTTTATTAAATTTGGCTAATGAGCAGAGCTTAAGCTATTTATGTTTGCTATTAGTTGTATGTATGATCCCTTATATTGTTATGAACTTAGGCCTAATTGGGCGCGAGCGAAAAGTGTTTATGGGCGACGCTGGCAGCATGATGATAGGCTTTACTGTTATTTGGTTATTAATTGGTGCAAGCCAAACTCCTGGTAACCCAATGATACGCCCTGTAACTGCATTATGGGTAATTGCTCTGCCACTTATGGATATGGCTGCAATAATGATACGCCGTATAAAGCAAGGTAAGTCTCCTTTTAAGCCCGACCGTGAGCATTTACATCATATTTGCCAACGTTTAGGTTGCTCGCCAACGCAAACGCTTATTTTAATATGTAGTATTGCATCTGCATTTGCAGCAGTGGGGATTATAGGCGAAATTTTTGCTATCCCTGAATTTTTAATGTTTTATAGTTTTATAGTTATGTTTGCAATTTACTTAGTAATTTTAATTAATTACTGCAAAATTATTAACTTTTTCAGACGTAAGTTAGACCTACCAGAAAAACAATATTCGGCCGGTAAATAACAGTAAACTTGAATATAATACCTAATGCTATACAACTCTGATAAAATTATATTTATTGATCACTAACTAAATCTTAAAGGATTAACATGAAAATCGCCGTGGTAGGTACAGGCTATGTAGGTCTTTCGAACGCTATGCTTTTGTCGCAACACAATGAAGTGGTTGCTCTTGATATAGACGAGAAAAAAATAGCCCTTTTAAACGATAAGCAGTCGCCAATCGTTGATGCAGAGATCAGCGAATTTTTAACGCGTAATGACTTAAACTTTACAGCCACTACCGATAAAGTAGCCGCTTATAAAGACGCTGATTACGTAATTATAGCTACACCCACTGACTACGATGTTGAAAACAACTACTTTAATACCAGCTCGGTTGAAGCAGTAATTAAAGATACGATGGCGCATAATCCTAATGCGGTTATGGTGATTAAGTCGACTATTCCGGTTGGCTTTACGGCCGATATTAAAAAGCAACTTAATGCTGAAAACTTGATATTCTCTCCTGAGTTTTTACGTGAAGGCAAAGCACTTTACGATAACTTACACCCGTCACGTATTGTTGTAGGTGAGCAAAGCGAGCATGCAACTATTTTTGCTAACTTACTTAAGCAAGGTGCAATTAAGCAAGATGTTGAGGTGCTATTTACCGATTCAACAGAAGCTGAAGCGATTAAGCTGTTTTCTAACACTTATCTTGCAATGCGTGTTGCTTATTTTAATGAGCTTGATAGTTACGCAGAGGCACATGGTTTAAATAGCAAGCAAATTATACAAGGCGTAGGCCTAGATCCGCGTATTGGCAGCCATTACAACAACCCGTCGTTTGGTTACGGTGGCTACTGCTTACCAAAAGATACTAAGCAGCTACGAGCTAATTACCAAAATGTGCCAAATAATATTATTGGCGCTATTGTAGATGCTAATACAACACGTAAAGACTTTATCGCAGACTCAATTATTAAACGCAGCCCTAAAATTGTAGGAGTGTATCGCTTAGTAATGAAAACAGGGTCTGATAACTTTAGAGCCTCTGCTATTCAGGGCATAATGAAGCGTATTAAAGCCAAAGGTATTGAGGTTGTTGTATTTGAGCCAGTGCTTGAAGAAAATGAGTTTTACCACTCACGTGTTATAAAAGATTTAAATGAGTTTAAGCAGATATCGGATGTAGTGGTCTCTAACCGTATGGTAGAAGAGCTTAGCGATATTGCAGATAAAGTGTATACACGTGATTTATTTGGTAGTGATTGATTAGATAATAGCTGTTAGAGTTAATTTTTAAAAGCCGCTGAAATGTATGTTGATGCGGCTTTTTTGCTTAAATTAGGAATTTTATGAAGTATTTAGTTACAGGCGCAGCGGGCTTTATTGGTGCTGCAACGTGCCAAAAATTATTGGCTGCTGGCCATGTAGTTGTTGGTATAGATAACCTTAACGATTATTACGATGTAAATTTAAAGTTGGCACGTTTAGCGCAGTTTGAAAGCCACGATAATTTTACGTTTATTAAGCTTGATATAAGCGAACGCGCAGCAATGAGCGAATTATTTGCAGCACAGCAGTTTGATAAAGTAATACACTTAGCTGCGCAAGCGGGTGTGCGTTACTCAATAGAAAACCCAGATGCCTATGCCGACTCTAATTTAGTAGGGCATTTAAATGTGCTTGAAGGGTGTAGGCATAACAATGTTAAGCACCTTGTTTATGCATCATCTAGCTCTGTTTATGGCCTCAACGAAAAAACGCCATTTGAAACAGCAGATAGTGTTGATCATCCTGTATCGTTTTATGCGGCAACTAAAAAAGCAAATGAGCTAATGGCACACAGTTATTCGCATTTATATAGTTTGCCGACCACTGGACTGCGCTTTTTTACGGTTTATGGCCCGTGGGGTCGCCCTGATATGGCACCGTATATTTTTACTAAAAAAATACTCGCTGGCGATACTATTGATATAAACAACAATGGCGATATGTGGCGCGACTTTACTTACATAGACGATATTGTAGAAGGCGTTTTACGCTCAGCCGATGTTATACCTAAAGCAAACCCTGAGTGGCGTGTAGAGAGCGGTTCACCAGCTACTAGCTCTGCTCCTTATGCTGTTTATAATATTGGCCACGGTAGCCCAATAAACCTAATGAAGTTTATTGAAGCAATTGAGGCTGAGCTAGGTACTGAGGCAAATAAAAACTTCCGAGAAATGCAAGCGGGCGATGTTTATAAAACATATGCCGACACGCAGGATTTGTTTAATGCGACTGGCTATAAGGCGCAAGTGGGTGTTAAGCAAGGCGTTAGTGAGCTAATTAAGTGGTATAAAGACTTTTATAAATAAGCTTTATAGCGAAGTAAACACTGCTTTTTTTAAAAGCAGTGTTTACTTTTTGATAGCTAAAAGCTAAAAGCTAAAAGCTAAAAGCTAAAAGCTAAAAGCTAAAAGCTTCCCATTCATTCAGCCCCCATCTACATTTAACCTGTTAACTTAAAAATAATTAATTTACAAATAAAGGACTACCCATGAAAGCTGTGATTCCTGTTGCCGGCCTTGGCACTCGCATGTTACCTATGACCAAAGCAATTCCTAAAGAAATGCTACCGATTGTAGATAAACCACTTATTCAATACATAGTGAGTGAGTGTGTAGCTGCCGGTGCTAAAGACATTGTACTTGTAACGCATAGCTCTAAAAACGCCATAGAAAACCACTTTGATACCAGCTACGAGCTTGAAGCTACTTTAGAAAAGCGTGTTAAGCGTGCTTTACTTGAAGAAGTACGCTCTATTTGCCCCGCTGATGTAACGGTAATGAGTGTACGCCAAGGTGAAGCTAAAGGCCTAGGGCACGCTATTTTGTGTGCAAAACCAATTGTAGGCGATGACGATTTTATTGTATTGCTCCCTGATGTAATACTTGATGCTTATACGGCCGATCAAAAAACTGA
>PJEL010003804.1_pt1 | contig 12686 bp, 14 predicted proteins | sample 1853271 | NCBI WGS metagenome assembly PJEL01 (sample SAMN08108733, study PRJNA415343) | Invertebrate metagenome, whole genome shotgun sequencing project. | host: Globobulimina | place: Sweden: Gullmar Fjord | collected 2015-08 | reverse complement strand
GCGACACAAGAGGACAGGACATCGACGCTGCGTGCGGGCAACTGCGGCTGCGCGCCGACACGAGGTAGTTCTTAGGACGCAGATACGCTGCAGTGAACACATGGAGGACCCTTTGCGGCGGCGATCACGTCGTCGATTGGATAGCGGTCGTTGATCGGTACGAGTTTCGATCGTTCAGAAGGGATCGTCGAGTGGAGACTCACGGCGAGGTTCAGTGGCCACGGTTCGTCGATCAGCTTGCGCATCCCCGGAACGAACCCGACGGTCGACACGGTGATGGAACGAGCAGAGATACCCATCAAATCCGTCATACGACGGATCGATTCGATCGTGTTCGCGTAGTTGGCGAGCGGCTCGCCCATCCCCATGAAGACGACGTTGGTGACATGTTCGGGGCTTCGCGCCAGTGGCGATTCGGAGAGGTAAGCGTTTGCATAGGCAACCTGGGCAACGATCTCTCCCGCATCGAGGTGCCTGTCGAACCCGAACTGGCCTGTTGCACAGAACGTGCACCCCATGGCGCATCCGACTTGCGATGAGATGCACAGCGTTGTCCGCGTCGGGTAGCCCATGAGGACCGCTTCGATGGCGGACCCATCTGTGCACCTGAACAGCCACTTCTTCGTGAGTCCGTCGTCGGCCGACTGCTCCATATCGAGCACGAACGGCCAATGGCGCTCGGCGACCTGTTGTCGCATCGACTTCGGGAGGTTGAGCATCTCGTTGGCCGAAAGGACAGGATGCGAGTAGAGCCATTCGACCAGTTGGTCCGTTCGGTATCGGGGCTCGTCGGTGAACAGATCTCCCAGCGCATCGGGAGACGTTGTGTACATGACCTAGACCCGAGCGTGCGCGGCCTGCATCCAGCCTTGTGCGATCGACTCGGAGACACCCGCTGCTTCAGCAATGTCGGCTGCGGTTGCGTCGGCAAGCTCGGCAAAGCTGTGCAGGCCAACACCCGTCAGACGATCCCTGTACACCGGACCAACACCCTTGATGAGTGTCAGGTCATCGGCGCCTCCGCCTGTGCGGAATCTGGGTGGAGGTCCTTCTTGGACCTCAGGAGGCGGGAGCATCTTGTCGCGCAGCGCCCATGCTGCGGCTCCGAGGCCCGCAACGACCCCTGCGACTCTGAGAAGGTTCTTTGCGGCGTGATTCATGCGGTGAATTCTACAGCAGACAACGGAGGCTTGTGGCCTCGGTCAATCTCGTGAGTCTGGACAAGACCCATAGGCGGGGTGGTAGCTCCACGGGGTGTACCAATCGGATCCTGATCCGGCGATATGTGCGCCTGCGGCGATGTTCGCTTCGGCGCTGTATGGCGATGCGTAGAGGCCGTTCGAGTCGCGGAAGCCTGCGGCCGCTGCTCGGCCCTTCCAGTACTTGCTGAGGTGTTGCATCAGTCCTTCCGCACCGCTACTGGAGTTGTAGGCGCGCGGATCACCTCGTGACTCTTTCTTGATGATGCCAAGGACACAGTCGACGCGGTCGGCCGACCAGTACTTCGCAACGAGTGATCGCCAGACTTCGACGTCGCGGATTCCGCCTGCGTCGGCTGGCCATAGCGGTGACCATGTCGTTGGCGGATTGGTCGTTGGGGTCGTCGCCTTGGTCGTAGTCGTTGCCCTGGTTGTCGTTGTCGCCTGTGGCTTGTTGTAAGTGACAACGATCTTGATCTCTGTCGTGTTGCCGGCGTCGTCGATCGCGGTGAAGATCGCACGGTTGGCACCATCGGCCATGGCCAGGCCGAGTGACCAGGACCCGTCGCTGTCTGTTGTGGCGTCGAATGGTCCGGATCGAACATAGGACCCTGGCTCGCTGGTTCCCTTGAATACGACGTAGGACGAGTCGACCGTGTCGCCGTCGGAGTGGGAGGTGACCTTCAAGGCTGGCGGGGTGGTGTCCTTCGGTGTCGTTGTGGCGACGACAGTCGTTTGCGTGGTATCCGCTGCTTCAGAGGTTGTCGGTGGCGGCTCAGTCGCCGTGGTGGACGGTGCCGGTGCGGTCGTAGTCGGTGCTTGCGTCGTTGCCACTCGAGATTCGGTGTCTACAACTCGAACGGCCAGAACGGCAGAAGCAACTCGTGCAGAGGCGACAGGTGCGGCAGCCACGGTCGTGGACGCGCCAACGTCGTCCACCGATGATGACGAAGGAGAGAATGCGGCGAAACCAATCACGGCGACGAGCGCAATGACGAGGAGGCCAGCGTATGCGAGTGGTATTCGAGGTCTCACGTATCTCCGTGGATCTCGCGTGTACGTTCTGCCCTTCGGAAGCCTCAGGATACTTCTCTCGAAGGGAGCTGATGCAGCCTTCAGCGCGCGCATGCATCAACGTTCTTCAGGTCAGGGTATAGGCGGTCGCCGTGTAGAGCAACCCCGTTCCTCCCAAGAATTGGTAGTACTGTCTGTGTCTCGAATCCAGTCGTACCATTCGAGGGTGAGAAGACTTCTCCCCCTCGTCGCCACGTTCGCAGCTTCCGCAGTGCTGTTGGTCGGTCATGCCGCTGCTGCCTCTGCGAGCGGTCCCAGCTGCGCCGAACGTTTTCCCGAGGCTGAGTGGACACAGCTCCGAAGCGGTGCGATCTCGATCGAGTCGTCAGGTGTCACTGAGGAGCTTGGGAATCGGTTCGACGCAGAGATCGCACTCGCCGCAGGGTGGATCACCGATGACATCGGACCGTACTCAGCAACTGTGTGCCTCGTATCGGATGAGTCCGCGATTGATGTGTCGCGTTTTGTGATCGGAACCCGTCTCCACGCCCACTCGGATCTTCCTGATCGGCTGTTCGTCCTCAATATCGAGCGCTACGGGTTCGTGGCCCCAGCCGGCGCATATGCCCTCTCCCAGCATGCCCTGTGGCAGAACAACGGCGACCAGGCGTTCCCTGAGCCGGTTGCAGATGTTGTCGGACATTGGTACCGGGCTCGGATCCTCGAACGGCTTGAGCAGTACCACCGAGACGTTGTGCTGAGCAACTTCTTCGGTACAGAGTCGTTCATCGATTGGACGGCTCGTTCGCAGGAACCGATCCAGAACTGGGATCCCGAAAACAACTTCCTTCCAATCGGCGACTTCATGGACTTCGCTGTTGCCACCTATGGCACCGACATACTCCTTGAGACCGATGGCGATGTGTGGTCAGACACAGAGGGTGAGTGGCGGATAGCGCTGCGGAACGATCTTCGAGGGCGTGACACCGACACCACGGGCTGGATTGGTGGGGTAGCACTCACGGCAGCGGCGGTCGTCGTCGCTCTCATCGCAATTGCGCTCGGCCTGTGGGCCAAGCATCGACGTACGAACCGAGCGGAGACGCCAGATCCGATCCCTGGGTTCTTCAGCGGCGACTGACGCTGGCCGGCTCCGCCAGGGCAGCAGAGGTCGAGACCCTTGGGTCAGCAGACCCCTTCATCTCGCTGGCAGCGTCGATCGCAGAGATCGGCCCCCAACCTGCCTCGTGAGTTCCGGTAAGCGTCACTGAGTGCCCGCGATCGACGAGTCCTGCGACGGTCGATGGTGCGACTCGTGACTCGAACGTCACAGAGCTATCGGTTCCCGGATGAGGTTGCTCCATATTCCATCTTGGGAGGTCCTGCGAGTCATCCGTGCAACTGCCGGCGTGAAAGAACGACGCTGCGTATTGAGCGAGGAACTGGGGCTGTTGGTCCCCGCCACGTGTCCCGAGCAGCAGACCCAGGTCGGGACCGTTCGTCCACAGCGTTGGCGACAGCGTATGCAGCGGACGCTTACCCGGCGCAAACTCATTCGGGTGGCCCTGGATCAGGTTGAAGCCTGCTCCACGATTGTGGAGGAACACACCAGTCGAACCGGCGGACTTCCCTGACCCGATGCCCCAGAAGTTCGACTGGATAAGCGAGATCCCCATCCCCGTGCGATCGCGCACGGTCATGTATGCGGTACCGGCTGGCGAGCACGGTGGTCTCGGCCACCGGCCAGCGCGGTCCCGATCGATCGACGCCGCCCTCTCGGCCAACCGATCATCCGCCACGAGTTCTGCAGCGGGTTGTTGCGCATGGTTGGGGTCCACGGCCGTGTCTTCGCGTTCCCACGCAACCGACCGGTACGCCTCAATGAGGAGGTGCTGGTACATCGGGTCGTTGGGGTCATCGGGCGGGTCGAGCATCTCGAAGATCCGTAGCGTCGCAGGCGTTAGATAGCCCTGCGAGTTGGGAGGGATCGTCCAAGCGGTCTGTCCGAACACGGCGCTCTCCAGGGGAACGATCCACTCGGCTTGGCGGCGTGCCATATCCTCGGGTGTGACTGCACCTCCCGTTGCCTCCACTATCGCTGATCCAACAGGTCCGTCGAAGAACGCGTCTCGTCCCCCCGCGGCGATCGACTCAAGAGTGTCCGCAAAGCGTGGGCGACGGATCGTTGATCCCCCCGATGCGGCAACGTCCGACGGGTAGAAGGGAGCGGATGAGCCCTCGTCGCCAATGAGTTCCTGGAGCCGAGCAATCGAAGATCCGAGCTCGTGAGAGATTTGGAAACCGTCGCGAGCGATGCCTATTGCGGGGGCGAGAACCTGAGACAGGGGGAGGCTGCCATGCTTGTCGAGCAGCGCCTCCCATCCATCCACGCAACCGGGGACGGTGATCGACCATGGGCTGCGCATGGGAATTGCTCCGGCACCGGCATCGCGCATGGCGTCCGCGGTGATACCGGATCCCGCTCTTCCTGATGCATTCAGCGCAGTTGGGGCGACGTCACCAGGGCTTTGGACCAAAGCGAATAGGTCGCCGCCCGGCCCGCACGTGTCGGGGAGGACGACTCCAAGGACTGCGTTGACGGCGATTGCTGCGTCGACGGCATTGCCACCGTCTGAAAGGACGTCAATTCCTGCTTGGGAAGCAAGATGGTGAGGGGATACGGCGATTCCGCGCGCTCCGTCTGTGGGCCTCGTGGAGAGCCGCGCTTCGTCCGGACGAACCGGAGCACTCATTCGTCGAGGTTGCCCAGGCGCCGGTTCAGAGCGTTGAGGACTGCCTTCACCGACGCGTCGTCTGGGTCGTTGAGAACAACGGCCGATCCGACGTTGATGTTCTCTGAACCACGGTTACCGGCCGAGACGACGACTGCAACGACCACGTTGTTCTGGCCGACGGGGGTGATTGAGATTGCATCGAGGGCGATCGGCGGCATCGAAGGGAATGTCTGTTCAACCGCGTTGATCGTTGCCTCGCCAACCAAACGGTGCCGTGCCGATATCACGGCGGGACCGGTGGCAGATCCGACATGCTCTTCATCTTCGTGTCGCAGTGTGACCTCGATGGTCGTCCGCGTTCCGTTCGGTGATTCGTCGACCCGCATGAGGGCCGCCCTGGCGCCCGATGCAATCTCGAGCTGGTGGGGGCTGATCTGGACAACAGAGATGACACGGTGATCGATGCTGACACCGAACCGGGCCATCGCAAGGCTCTGGACGTCCCTGACAACCTGCTTGGCAGGCTTCTCAGCGGCTGCAATCACGTGGAGTTCTGTGATCGTGCTGCCCTGGTTGACGACCCTGGCCGCGTCGACCGAGTCCATCCGCGTGAGGGTCTCTTCGAGTTCTCTGAAGTTCACTGTCATCTCGCCGCGAGGCTAGCGGACTTCGGCTCGAGATTGAGGATTCACCATGGATCGGCGCCGAAGGGATCGTGAATTTCAGCTTCTGGCGTTTCGCTAATACCTTGCGGTTTGGGCCAATTTCCGGTAGATTGGCTCGTGCTGCCAGCGCTATGGCAGCAGACCCCTTGGGCGGGGTCCGATACGTCTCTACGCGGGGAACATTGCGTAGGTTCGGAATTCGGTTGGGTAGGCATAGAAGACCGAAATACGAACGTTTTGCTCGGGAGAGGGATCCTCCGAGCATTGGAGGTGGTGGAAACCCCGGGTAGCTCGACAACGAATTCACTCCAGCGGAGCGGAACACACATTCCATGAACCGGCGAATCTCATGTCGGGCCTGAGAATGTTGCATTTCTGGAGGCCCTCGTGAAGAGCAGAATTGTCAAACTCGTATTGACGCTTGGAACACTTGCGACGGCTCTTATGGCCGGCGCAGCCAGTCTCAGAGTCGGTTAACGAGTAACCCGGGTGCCCCCTCCTCGTTCTTGGATCGAGGAATGCATGTTCCCCAATGAACTAGCCAGACAGCGCAGAGCGAAGATCAGGATGGCGGTCGCCTTCCCGATTGTCGGTCTTATCATTCTCGGCACCCTCTTCATTGTTCAGGACTTTCCTCAGCCAATCTGGCTCTGGGCGCTCTTCGCAGCCGCGTTCGTGTTTTTCGAGTGGAACTCGGTCGAGGTGAATGACAAGCTCTTTGCGTCACCAAGTGTCATGGTCATCATGACCGCTGCTGTCGTCTTTGGACCGGAGGCTGCCGTGCTGGGATGTGTGGCTATGGCCGCCCTGGGCCCGTTCCAGCCAGAGGACATTCGGGAACGACGTTGGTTCCAGCCCGCGGTGAACTTTGGCCAGCTGATCATCACATCCGCAGTCTCGATCTCCGTTGTAGCGCTGGTTCTCTCTCAGACGAACTCGACGTCCATTCCGTGGATTGCTTTCGCCTCAGCTATCGGTGCCGTTACCTACGGTGTTGTGAACTACAAGCTTGTTGCGTTCATCGTTGCGCGGGTATACGGACATAAGGATGCCGCTCCATGGTCACATGTCGGTCAGATCATGGTTCCGTTTGTCGGGATGGGATTCCTCGGAGGGCTCCTGGGAGCCGCCTACCTTCTTCTCGGCACCGCGGCCATTCCACTCATCGCGATCGTCTTCTTCACGGGGTACATGGCGTTCGAGTCATATGCAAGGCTGCGTCAGGCCCAACTGTCGACGCTTGCGGGATTCATCAAGGCGCTCGAGGCGAAGGACCTTTACACCCGAGGCCACACCGAGCGCGTTGCCTACTTCTCCAACATGATCGGCGAGCAGATGGGCTTCAACGGAACACGGCTTGAGACCGTCCGCTGGTCAGCACTCATCCATGACGTTGGGAAGCTCGCCGTACCTCGCGAGTTGATCCGAAAGAAGACACGACTCACCGAGGAAGAGTACGAGTCGATGCAGGGGCACGTGCACCACGTGGAGGACCTGCTCAACGAGGTCGACTTCCTCAGGCCGATGGTCGACATTGCTGCCAACCACCACGCCCACTTCGATGGCGGCGGCTACCACGGATCGAACGGCGGGCACGGTGAAGCGCCATCGCTCGAAGCGAGAATCCTTGCCGTTGCAGACTCCTTCGATGCCATGACGTCCACACGCTCATACCGAGTCGCCCTGACCCAGGACTACGCATTCAAAGAGCTTCGCCGGTTCGGGGGCACGCAGTTCGACCCCGACGTTGTCGAAGCCTTCATCGCTGCCCTCACCGCGGCTGGCGAGCAATACGGCTCACCTGTCGAGCTCACCGAGAATGAGGCCAGAAGGAGAGCTGAGGCCGGCATGGACGACGAGCTCGCATTCGACCCCATGCACGCCCGACCGAGAGCCGATGAGGGGACGGAGGCCGCCCATGGCTGAGTCCAGAATCAGAGTCCTCGCGATCGTCGCCTGGGGCGCGCTCTTGCTCGGCGCCGGAATCATGGTGAGTATCGGCGTCGTGGACAATGCCAACGAACCGCTCGCTTGGCTTCTCGATGTGGCGTTCTGGTCGATCGTGATAACCGGTGTATCGCTGATCGCCGTCCCTGCTCCGTCGGGGTCACGTCTGAGCCTTGGCATTGGTGCAGCCGTTGCAGCGTCCGTACTCCTCGATGATCCGACTGCGTTGGGTGCATCGATCTCCATCGCACTCGTTGCCTCGTGGTTGCTGCAAAGCCGGTTCGACCTCGGCACCCGCCGTATGGACGGCGACTACCTCGCGGATGCCGTCGCAATGGTCATCTACGGGCTCGTCTACTCATACGCCTATTCGGGAGTCACGTCGGCCCTGACCCTTCAGCCGACTTGGAGTGTTCTCGCTGCCGTTGCGGTCGCAGGGTTCGCATGGTTCGGACTTCGTGCGATGGTCGAAGCCTTCGTTGGACTCGAACGCAGTGATTTGGCAGGCCGATACCTGTGGCTGCTCGCCCTTCAGGACTGGGCCGTTGTTCTCTCGATGTTCGCTGCCGGTGCCCTGTTCGGATTGGCTTGGGAGGTCATGGGTCTGTGGACATTTGCGGTCGCGATCCTTCCGTATGCGTTCGCGCACACCGCGTTTGAGCGGTACTCCTCGACGCGGGTGACGTACGGCCAAACGATCAAGGCGCTCGCACAGATTCCGGAGGTAGCCGGTCTTGCGCCACGGGGGCACTCGACACGCACATCAGACATCTCCGTGGCTATCGCCCAGGAGATGGGGCTCAGTCCCTCGAACGTGACCGAGCTGGAGTATGCGGCGTTGATGCACGATGTCGGCCGAATCACGCTCAATGAGCCAGCGATCCTCCGTGCCGGTTTCACCGACGAGGACATTGCCCGTTGGGGTGCTCAGATCATCGCGGAAGCTCCGTACCTGCAGAATGTGAGCGAACTGGTCAGGCTCCAACATCGCCCGTACCGCTCTCCGGGAATCGAGTTCGACCCGGAGATCCCGATGACATCCAAGATCATCAAGGTCGCGAGCGCATACGACCAAGCCCAGATCGAACACGGGCTGTCTCCTGTCGAATCGCTCGAGCGGATCCACCAGGGCTCTGCGTACGAGTTCGATCCACGGGTTGCTGCGTCACTCCGGAGGGTGCTTGTGTTCCGGGGAGTCATCGCCCACTAGGTGCGATCCCGTGCCGGTTACTCGGCAGCGCTACCAGGGACTCCGGTCACGCCGTGGGCAAACAGACTGAGTGGCTTGCGCATCTGATCTTCAAGGAAGACACCGATTCCGATGGCGAGAAACACATCGCCGAGCGACAGCACAGCGCCAGGCAACGGAATCGTGTCAGCAAGGAACGCCAATCTCGTCGACTCGTCAAGGACAACATGCTTCGCGTCGAGAATGAGATCGCTCGACCCGCCTGCGACCATCGCCGCCTCAGCGAGTACGGGCATCCCACCGTTGAGAACGATGACGGTGAAGTTCATGAGGATTCCCATTCCGGCGATCCACATGCCGGGCATGTCCCTGTTCAGCCATACGAACAGCAGCAGGGGCAGATATGAAATCAGGATCAGGGCAACAGCTGCCTCGTGATTGTCAGCAGGTACGAACGCCGACGCTGTCAACAGGAGAAACCCCAGCGGCAGGAGCCACCAAAGGCGCACGCGGATCTCCGTGAGGTTCCTGAGGCTGCCGCCGCGAGACCATCCAACGACGATCGCGATCACGAGTACGAGCAACATCCACGGCATAGGCTGACAATAGCCAGCAGGTTGAGATGCGAAAGTCCTGAGCCGAAGGTGTTTCTATAGTCTTTCGCGACACCGCACGACAGGAGCATCGTGATCACCTACAGCGTCGAGGATGGAGTGGCCACCGTCACCATCGATGAGCCGGAGAGACGTAATCCGTTGTCTCTTGCCGTGATGGCTGAACTCACCGAGGGCGTGGCTTCTGCAGGCGTCGATGAAACCGTGCGGGTGATCGTCCTCACGGGTGCCGGTGACGAAGCGTTTTCGGCTGGAGGTGATCTCTCTGGTGGTTTCGTCGACTCCCCGCTCCCTGATCACCAGGCAAGAGGGATTCTCGCAGACCTCTTCCGCGCCATGCGGTCGTGTCCGAAACCGATCATCGGAAGGATCAACGGCGTCGCGCTCGGTGGAGGGTTCGGAGTGGCCGCAGCGTGTGACATCACGATTGCTGCGGATCATGCCAAGTTCGGGACACCGGAGATCAACCTTGGTCTGTGGCCGATGATGATCTCGGCCGTTCTCCTTCCGCTGGCACCCCGAAAGCAGCTCCTGGAAATGATGCTGGCCGGGAGGATCATCGATGCAGGCGAGGCTCGTGACATGGGATTGGTCACGCGGGTTGTGCCTGCTGATTATCTCGACGCAGCCGTCGGCGAGACAGCAACGAGTCTGGCGAGCAAGTCGCCCGCCGCTCTCGCACTTGGCAAGTCGTCGTTCTATGCCATGGACGGCATGGACATCGACACAGCTCTCGACTATCTCCACATCGGCCTCACAGCGACCTCATTCACCGACGACGCCAGAGAAGGTGTTCAAGCGTTCCTCGACAAACGTGACCCGGAGTGGACGGGCCGATAGCTAGACGAAGGCCTGGAGAATCCACAGCGCAGGGAGCCCGAACAGGATCGCGGCGCCGATGCTCTTCGTCGCCCAAGCTGCCGCGCCACCGATGATCGCTGCAGGCACGAACGCGTTCCACGGGTCGAATGTCGCTCCGGGGGAGAGCACTGCGGGGAGTGTGAGCGCGGCGAGCACAGCAGGTGCGATGTAGCGCAGGCCCCGTTCGAGTGTTGGCGGAACCGAGACCTTGCCGAAGAGTCCGATGAAGACGAAACGCATCGCGAAGGTTGCGATTCCTGCAGTGATGACGACCGCCCACATCGTCATGCGAATCTCCGCTCAGTCAGCAAGCCTGTGGCGATTCCGGCGGCAGTGCCCAGCGGCAGACCAAGGTGGTACGGCAGACCCACCGCTGCAACAGCGACGGTTCCGCCAACGACAGCGGCGAGCAACCCTGGCTTATCTTTGACTGCCAGGACGAGGAGCGCCATGAAGGTAAGAGGTATGGCGAACTCGAGCGACCACGACTCGGGTATCGCTGCACCGAGCAGCAGTCCAGACGTGGTGGAAATCTGCCATGTGGTCCACAAGGTGAGCCCCGCGGCCACGTAGAACCGGACGAACCCTACGGAGTGAGCAGGATCAGGGAAGCGATGTGAGGAAACGAGATATGCCTGATCGGTGAGCAGATAGGCAACGCCGAGCTTTGTCCGGAGCGGCTCCTCAGCGGTGTACCGACCGGTATCTGCCGAGTACATCATCATTCGTGCGTTGATGATGACCGCGGTGAGCACCGCAATGACAGGCGCACCACCTCCGTCCATGACCTCAACCAGCGCGATCTGGCTCGCCCCGGCAAAGATGATTATCGACGTTGACCATGCCGCCAGGATGGGCACGTCAGCGTTTGCCGCGGTGACGCCGAAGATCAGCCCAAAGGGGATGACGCCAAGCAGAATCGGAGATACGGCCCGGACTCCATCGGTCCAGGAGGCTTGCTCGTTCGTTTGCATCGACAGACGGTAGGTCCAAGATTGAACTCTGGCGACGCGAACGCCGCAAGCGTTCCCGATCCCAAGGGCAACTATGGCGTCGCGGAGATCCCGAAGTGTTTCTCGAACTTCGTGGCGAGATCCTCTTCGGTCACCTTGCCGAAGATGCGTTCAACGATGACGCCATCACCCGAAATGATGTAGGAGGCTGGTAACCCAAGCGGTCGATAGGCGGAATCCAACTCCTTCTCGTCATCGAACCCGATGAGATAGCTGACCCCGATCTCTTCAACGAACGCCTCAGCATCCGGTGTGGTGTCCTGGACCGAGACTCCCAGAAACGCGATCTCCGGAAAAGCCACGGAGGAGCGGTCGATGGCGGGCATCTCTTCGCGACAAGGGAAGCACCAGGATGCCCAGAGGTTCAGGAAGATCGGACGTCCATCCTGGGTGATGTGTTCTGCGAGTGAGAACTCACCGCCGTCGTTCGTTGGCACCGTGAATGTCGGAGCGATCTCGACGTCTCCCGACCCCGATGGCGCAGCAATTGACGACGGCTCCGACGAAGAACACGCAGTAGCCGCGACAACAAGAGCAACAGCGAACGCAAAGAGTGAGAGTCGAGTCCGGTTCATGTGCGGACGGTAGATGTGCGGTTCATATAACTGAGCAACGTTCGGCGCCACACCAATGTTCCGATATCGTCGGTCGTTTGCCGTCATTCGTTTATCGTTGCCCGATGTCATTCTTCGACCGCAACAGGCGGAACCTCGAGAAACGCGGGATCAACCCTGATCGGCTTCCGCCTGGCCAGTACCACACGGAGCGGTTCCCTGTGCTCCACGCCGGCTCGGTCCCGACGATTGATCTCGACCGCTGGGACTTCACCATCGACGGCTTGGTCGATGAGCCCATCCGATGGACGTGGGACGAGATGCAGTCATTGCCGCATACAGATGTCGAGACGGACATCCACTGTGTCACGAAATGGTCGAAGTTCGACACCTTGTGGTCCGGCACCTCGGTCAGTGATGTATGGGCAGCGATCGAGCCCACCCAGGAGGTCACTCACGTGCTCATCCGTGCAGAGGGCGGCTACACGGCCAACCTACCGATCGAGGACTTCCTCCGTTTGCCGAACCTGTTCGCCCATTCATTTGGTGGTGAACCTCTCGACCCTGACCACGGCTATCCGATGCGCCTTGTCGTGCCACATCTGTACTTCTGGAAGTCCGTCAAGTGGGTCCGTGGCTTCACGCTGCTTGCGGAGGATCAGCCGGGTTTCTGGGAACAGAATGGCTACCACATGTACGGCGACCCGTTCCTCGAACAGCGCTACTGGAACGACTGACGCAACCCAGGGTTCATGTGCCGGTATGTGCCGCAGCCAGCCCACAGAAGTACCGGTCACTGGAACCCAGGGTTGCCAGTGCCGTATTCGGCAATACGGGCCCACAGAAGCATCGGTCACAGGAACCCAGGGTTGCCAGTGCCGTATTCGGCAATACG
>PJEL010003803.1_pt1 | contig 12686 bp, 7 predicted proteins | sample 1853271 | NCBI WGS metagenome assembly PJEL01 (sample SAMN08108733, study PRJNA415343) | Invertebrate metagenome, whole genome shotgun sequencing project. | host: Globobulimina | place: Sweden: Gullmar Fjord | collected 2015-08 | reverse complement strand
CAGGAGAAACAATCATAACCAGCAAGGTAGAGTCAATCAGTGACTCGCTTATCCTGGGCATGGACGGGAGTACAGGCACAATGAACATCACGATCACCTCGGATATGAATATCGAGATGGCCATGACCATCATCAGGTAGAATGGGGTCTGATAAGATGCAGCTGTATTGCTCTCAACGGGTGTGTCACTGATTTTCTCCGACCTTGATATAAGAAAGACAGCTACAATAAAAAAACCGAACATCAGTATGAAGAGTATCAGAGACGACCGCAACACCTTTTCACTCAGCGCCTGATTAATCGCTGTTATATCAAAATAGATTTCAAATGCACCCAGGAAATGAGTGTCCCTCATAATCGGAACGTAAGTTTCCACCACATCAACCTTCAGCACCTGGTCCTCAAGTGTGCTGGAGTTCTTTTGAACGACCTTTGTGTAGGGACTTCCTTTTGCAACGATTTCAAGAAAGTAGGGCTTGTCGTTTATTTTTCCGATATCCCGGGATTCGGTGGAATATGTGATCTCCCCTGATTGGGAAAACACCTTGATCCTTGCTAGATCAAAACTTTCTTTGGCCTTAAGAACCTGGCCTGCAAAGTCCTCAGGTTCTTTCAGCTTATTATCTGAAGAAACCACGATCGCTGAAAGACTCTTTGCTATCCTTATTGCATCCTCTTCTGCACTCTTGACCGTTACCTGGCTGAATGAGGGGAATATAACGTAGATATTGATGAGCGGGTAAAGAATTGCTATTACGCAAGTAATGATGAAGACATATTGTATACTCTTTCTGTTATATACAACCATACAGTCCCTCAGTAATTTCTAATCGAATGCTCTTCTTTATATCATGTGAATAGTAGCAACAAATGTGCCTCTTTAAATAGTTAATAACTGTGTAATAAAAACAGGGTGATAAGAATAGTCAATTGAAAACGGGTTGTTCAAAATCCCTCACGCCTGCGCTATTTGACTTATGTTACGGGCAGTTATACGTTTCACGTGTGATCTGAATCACACGTGGCCGACTAAAAAGCGTTTTCACCAACAGACTTTGACGCTTCTGTTTTTAAGGTCGTTGGGTTTTTGATTTTATGTGATTTGCTTTGATTCAGTGTTAAAATGTTTATATAATGCAAATGAATACTGCCGCTATAAATATCCTTCTCTTTGTGGCTCTTTTTTTTATCACTCCTGTCAGCGCCTCCATGCCTGAAAAGAAAACGGACAAACTCGCTGTGGACAAACTCGAGCATGAGATAGTTATTTCAGAAGTGATAAAGGCTTACGGCGGAGAAAAGGTGATAATAAGCACAACTGGTATTTATGCTAAGGGAAAGACAAAAGCGTTGGTGCGCGGACTTGAAGGAACGTATACAAGATATTTCAAACGGTACAGGAAGCTTCGGGTGGAAACCGCATACGGTCTTTCGTCAGAGGTCAGGATCCTGAATGGAAGCATAGGGTGGCGCGGGAATATAGGCGAGCCGCCTGACCAGGTTACCGGGGTCCGTTATCTTGCCATGGTATATCAGTATAAACAGCTTGATCTGCCTTACGGGCTGCTGAAAAAAAGCTATCGTGTTATACGCGCCGGCAAAGGATATCTGAACAATAAGTTGTCACATGTGATTGACCTGGTTGATGACGAAGGGCCGCCTTTAAGGGTTTATATTGATCCGGATACTTATTATATTGTTAAGGTTATTGCTGCTATAAAAAAGGGTAACTCGACGGCTCCTCTTTCGGCTGAGTTTAGTGACTTCAGGATAGTTGACGGTGTGGTTTTGCCTTATAGAATATTGAATTATGCTGTTGGGCATAAGGTTGGAGAGACTGTTATAGAGGAATATTCCGTGAATCCTCCTATGGATGATAAATTGTTTAGGCCTTAGTTAAACATGCTCAAGGAGTATGTTATTTACCATTACCTCCCCCTACCCCTCCTTGTAAGGGAGGGGAGACACAGAGAGGTATTAATAAAATAATTGCCATTTTGCCAGATCCCCCTTGCCATAATGACAACTTCCTAGCTGCTCTACAATCACATGCCTCTTATTATTCAACAAGTTATTGACAGGCACATCTTTTGCATTTATATTTGTAGGTAATGAGTGTTCATTGTTTTGATAAAAGAAGGCCGGGAAAGGCATGTCTAATGACAAGCTATGGCTCCCTGCGTCTTCCGTTTATTAAAGCCAGGAGACAGTTATTAAACATGAAAGAGTCAATACTGATTGTTGATGATGATAAAAATACTTGTAAAAGCATCTCAAAGGCACTTTCAGGTGAATATGTAACATACACAGCGTCAAACGGATACGAAGCGCTTGAGATTTTAAGCCAATACAGGAAGATACATATAGTTCTGTCAGATATAATGATGCCTGATATGAACGGCATTGAATTTCTTGAAAAAGTACTGCTGAAGGACAAGAAAACAATAGTAATATTAATTTCAGGCTATTCTGATATTGAATCAATATATAATGCTATGAAACTCGGAGCATATGATTATATTGCAAAACCTGTTAATCTGGACAGGCTGGAGGTCTCAATAAAATCAGCCCTGGAAAAAATAGTCAACTGAAAGCGAGGTTTTTAATGAAGAGAATAATTCACGTGATTCTCTTTATTTCATCTATATTAACGACAGTACTTTTTTCACCTGGGACTGGATATCCAGAAGAACAGATACCTCCCCCTAAAACAGATTCCTGTATAACTGCAAAGTGCCATGCGGATATGGGCAAGGACAAGTTCGTTCACGGTCCTGTCGGAGCAGGCAAATGCGTAGTCTGTCATGGTGAGCTGCCCAAGCACCTGAAAAGACCAAGCTGGAACCATTACAAAAAAGTCGAAAACGTATCAAAAATCTGTTTTACCTGCCATGATCAGTTCAAGCCGAAAAAATTTATTCATAAAGCATTACAGGAAGGAGAGTGCATCGCCTGCCACAGCCCCCATGGTTCACCCAATAAGTATCAACTGGTGGAGAAAGGCGGCGACCTCTGTTTTACCTGTCATGATAAAGCTCTTGTTTCAAATAAGTATGTTCATGGCCCGGCAGCTGTAGGTGGATGTGCGGTTTGCCATGAACCTCATACTGCGGATTTCAAAAACAATTTAAGAGCTGAAGGATCAGCGCTCTGTTTTATGTGTCATACGGATAAAGAAGAAGCTTTTACAAAAGCAGAATTCACGCACAAGCCCGCAGCTGATAATTGTACTGGCTGCCATAATCCGCATTCAACACCTGTTAAATTTATGCTGAAAAGTGAACCTCCTCTGCTATGTTACGATTGTCACAAAGACAAGAAAGATGCGATAGAAAATGCATCCGTAAAACATGGCGCTGTTACAACAGACAGGAAATGCATGAATTGCCACGACGCCCATACGTCTGATATAGCAAAAAACCTTTTACTTCCACCTATGGACCTATGTATGAGTTGTCATGACAAACAACTCGAAACGCCTGACGGCAAACCACTTACGGACATGAAGAAACTACTCGCTCAAAATACAGACCACCATGGACCGATAAAACAGAAAGACTGTTCAGGCTGTCATGATCCACACGGTTCAGGTAATTTCAGGATATTAAGGAACCCCTACCCTGCATCGTTTTACAAGCCTTTCAATGAGGAAAACTATACCCTATGCTTCAGCTGCCATGAGCAAAGTGTCGTCAAGAACCCCAAAACGACCGTACTCACGAACTTCAGGAACCTTGACATCAACCTTCATTATAAACATGTGAACAAACCTGATAAGGGAAGGACATGCCGTGCGTGTCATGAAACACATGCCAGCAACTTTCCAAAACATATAAGGGACTCCGTTCCTTTCGGGAAATGGGAATTGCCGCTTAATTTTGAAAAAACCGATACGGGAGGGAGCTGCATGCCGGGTTGTCATCAACTCAAGAAGTATGACAGGGTGAAATTTGAAAAAAATCTATAATATTTTTCTCAAGCCAGCATTGTAACACTTTTGTAACAGAACATAGCTCATTGTCCTTTTTTTAGGATATTATCATGTACGATTTTTTGTAGTTCCTTCGAAGGCAAACCGACAGTTTTATATCTATATATTATTCTAAATTAATTATGATGCATCGCACTGTTCTTGAAAATACTCAGAGACGGGATTTGTTGATATGTTAATTATAAAAGATGAACTGATTTGCAAAGTGGGAGATCTTAAAGCCCTGCCGATTGTGGCCCGGAAAGCTCTGGATATTCTTGATAAAGATAACTGCACTATTGAAGACCTGACCGGAATTATAGAAAAAGACCAGGCCATTGCAGCACGCATTCTTAAGATGTCAAATAGTGCACTGTACGGACTGAAGCAGGAGGTGACCAGTCTTCAGCATTCAATGATGATCATGGGTTTCAAGACGATCAAAAGTCTTGTGCTGACTTCAACAACCAGGGCTCTATATGGTAAATTCGGCATAACCGAGAAGATCATGTGGGACCATTCGGTAGGAGTGGGTATTGCGGCCAAACTGGTCTCTAAAGGTATGGGAAGCGAAATTGAGGATGTTGCCTTTGTCGGCGGTCTTATGCATGACCTCGGGAAGATAATAATGAACAATGAGACGCCAGATGTTTTTGCAAAAGTCATGATGAATATTTACAATCACAATGTTGACTCGATAACTGCGGAACAAAATGCGTATGGTTTTAATCATACAGAGGTCGGGGCTGGGGTGGCTGCAAAGTGGAAATTCGCCCCTGTGATAATTGATATTCTCGGGAAGCACCACCTGAACATCTGTAATCTTGAAGAGATCGAAGATGCTCTCACAGCGAGAAGTCTTGCCTGTGTCAACTATGCCAATAATGCATGCAAAGTACTTGGTATAGGGTATAGAAATTCTGACGATAATATTGTTCTGCATGAACTTCCATCCGCAGTCTTTCTTGGAATAAACAAGAACAGACAGGACGCACTGCTTGAAGAGATTCAGGAAACCTATACATCGGAGAAATCGGCATTTGACTAAGATGAAAATAAATCTACATGACAGCCCCTTTGTTAATTACAAATTACAAATCAGGAATGAAAACAGTCTTTACTCATAACTCATAACTCATAATTCGTAATTACTAATTTATTATTATCTCCCCCCCTCCCCTTTCACAATTATTTGTAGTTCCTTCGAAGGTAAACCGACAATTTTCAGTTTATTTATTATTCTAAATTTAGTATGGCAATAAATATTTGAAACCATAGGAGGAAGATTATGTATTCGAAAAGTGCAGGTTTGATATTAACCGGAGTAATGCCGCTTTTAATCTGTTTCTTTCTCCTGGGCTGCAGCGGATCAGGAGGTTCATCGGGCGGCAATGCAGCGGACAGCAATATATCAGACGAAAACATTTCGAACGACGAATCTCCGGAAGAAGGACCTTCAGGTAACAACATAAGCGGTGTGGCATCAAAAGGTGTAATAAATGAAGGAATGGTTAAAGCACATGCTGTAAATGAAGACGGCACCAGAGGTGAGGAACTCGGTTCGGGACAGACAGAAGAAGACGGTCAATACAGCATTGATATCGGAGATCATAGTGGCCCTATTATTGTTGAGGTGACGGGAGGTTCATACAGAGATGAAGCCACCGGATCATTGGTGAACAACAATAGACTCCGGGCTGTCATACCGTCCGTTAGCGGCAATAGAAAAGTTGCGGTTACGCCTCTGACTGAGATGGCCGTTCAGATCGCAGGCAAAATACTTACAGTAACCAAGATAAACAACGCTAATGCCGCAGTATCAGTCCTTATAGGCGGGGAAGACATAACGGAAACTCAGCCGCCGGATATAAACGGAAACCTGAGCGGTGCCACTGATGCTGAAAAAGATTACTCTCTCATCCTTGCAGCGATTTCCCAGATGGTTGAAGACGGGAATGCTGACGATGTTGCTGCCGTAATGTCGATGATAAGCAACGATCTTGAAGACGATGGTGAGCTGGCGGGTAACGGATCCGGTGCAGGCAGTCTTTTACAGGGGGCTCTTAATAATTTTATTGCCTCTGATGAGAACAATTCAGGTCTCACACAGGATGACATTTCCCTGGACGAGAACCTTGATAATGCAATTCTAAAACCTTTTTTCTTCTCAGGCACTGACGGCATGAACGGACCTGAACTCTGGACCTCGGATGGCACGGAGGAAGGCACATACATGGTCAAGGACATTGACTCAAGCAATTTCGGCTCTTATCCTGAAGGGTATACAGTTGCTGGCAACAAGACATTTTTCTGGGCATATAACGACACATACGGCTATGAGCTATGGGTCTCTGATGGCACAGAAGCCGGCACCCATATAGTAAAAGACCTCTGGCCCGGCACGGGAAGCTCAAATCCACATTACATGAGGGAGTTTAAGGGCACACTATTCTTCAAAGCCATTGACTATAACGCAAGCAGTTATGCATTGCATGTTACTGACGGCACAGAGGCCGGCACAGAATTGTTTCTTGACAATGAAGGTAACATGCTGCGCTCTCCAACCGGCATGGTCATAATGGGAGACAAGCTCCTGTTTGTAAGCACCATCAGCGGCACGGACTATGAACTCTACATTACCGACGGCACAGAAGCAGGTACTCATCTGGTAAAGGACATCTATCCTGGAGCTACCTCGTCTAGAGCAAGCTGGTTCAGCGTTGTCGGGGATAAAGTGTATTTCCAGGCCAATGACGGGATCCACAAGGTGGAACTCTGGGTCACCGATGGCACCGATGCCGGCACCTATATGGTCAAGGACCTCGGGCCCGGCTGGTCGTCAGGCCCGAGCTACATAACGGATATCGGCGGCGGAAAGTTCGTCTTCAGAGCTGATACAGAAGATACCGGAAGCATTAAGGATGAGATCTGGGTAAGTGACGGAACCGAGTCAGGTACATTCATGGTACTGGACCCTCTGGTAGATACTCTTCATGACCCGTCATTTGGTACTATTGGAAACAAGGTAGTATTCTCATCAGCAGACGAGACAAATGGCGTTGAGTTGTGGATCACGGACGGTACAGTTGCCGGAACCAAGATACTTAAGGACATCCAACCCGGCGCTGGAAGTTCGATCCCAAGATACTTCATTTCCTACTACAATGAAAAGGTATATTTCGCAGCCGATGATGGCACGCACGGTGCTGAGCTCTGGGTTACTGACGGCACTGCGGAAGGCACTGAGATGCTCAAGGACATCAACACAGGCGCTGTCTCAGGCGAAATTTATGACAGTTGGGTCTATGACGGCATGCTCTATTTCCAGGCCAACGATGGCACGAACGGAGCTGAGCTCTGGGTCACGGACGGAACCGAGGACGGCACTTACATGGTCAAGGACTCCAACCCAGGCGCTGGCGATGGCTACATCGGGGTGGATGAGGATTATTAACAGGCATAAGGCTGAGACAAATAATGTACAAAACATTTATGAAGAAAGTAGGCATGAAAAATAAAAGTTTAATATTATTTGGTGTAATTTTGCTTTCAGTCTACCTCTTACTCTGGGGCTGCAGCGGATCAGGAGGTTCATCGGGCGGCAATGCAGCAGACAACAATATATCCGACGACAATGTATCGGATGACAATGTATCGGACGACGGCTCATTAGGAAACAACATAAGCGGCGTGGCCTCAAAGGGGATAATTAACGGCGGACTGGCAACAGCCTATGCCGTGAACGAAGACGGCACCTTGGGCGATGAGCTTGGCTCTGACCTCACGGATGAAAACGGCCAGTACAGTATAGAGATCGTTGGTCATAATGGGCCGGTACTTATAGAGGTCACGGGTGGTTCGTACACTGACGAGGCAACAGGCGCAACAGTTGACAATGCCGGACTCCGTGCTGTCATACCTTCTGTAAACGAAAACATGAACGTGGCTGTTACGCCCCTGACCGAGATAGCGGTCCAGATAGCAAACTCTGTCTATACTGTTGACCAGGTAAATAACGCAAATGCCTCAGTGGCCGTTCTCATCGGCGGCGCGGACATCACTGAAACCCTGCCCCTGGACATTAACGGTGACCTGAGCGGGGCCACGGATGAGGAGAAGGACTACACAATGTTGCTTGCCGCCATATCCCAGATGGTGGAGGATGGGAGCGCTGCCGATGTTTATGATGCCATCGCCACCATAAAGAGCGACCTTGCTGACGACGGCAAACTCGAAGTGCTGCAAAATGGTACGGGCACCGGAAACATCCTCCAGGACGCTATAGGCAACTTCGTTGCCTCCCCGGAGAACAACACCGGCTTTACGGAGGAAGATATCACCCTCGACGAGGCCTTAGTGGAAGCTGCTGACATCGGAGATACATGGCAGACAGCGACGATTATCGCTCCGTCGGCAACCTGGATATCCGGAAACAGTATCGACCCCCAAGCGGACGTCGACTACTTCTCCATTGACCTGTCAGCAAACACCGGCTACTGGATAAGCACCTTGGAGCCCCTTGGTGGATGCTGGTTTGATACTAAGTTGACTCTCTATGATACTGATGGGACGACGCCACTTAAGTCAAACGACGATCTTACGCGTGGCGGGGGGAAAATATTATGCTCACAAATGAGATATAAACCCACCGTTTCCGGCACCTACTTCGTCAAGGTTGAGAGTTCGGGTGCTTACTCTATGGGTACTTACAAGTTACAGATGGCGGATACCGATGACATAATAGGTAACTCGGAAACCCTTGCGGTCAACGGTGCAAATTCAGCTACATATACGGATGATGACTCCGATTACTGGTTTCATTTTTCCACCGTTGCGGGCACTGTCTACACCGCTAGCATCAAAAACACTACATGTGTGAGTGGAGACGAATCGAATTTGTGGCTGGAGGTTTATGAGCCGACTTTGACTGTAAAGGTCGGCTATGACAAGGAGATGAAAGACGGATCCTGTGCCTCTTTCTCATTTACCGCAAGCCAAACAGCCAATTATTTTATAAGGGTCAGGCAACACACTGAACCCTTGTACAATTTTGACGTCAGTGTGACAAGCCCTTGAATTTGTTACCCTTGTTTTTTATTTTGTCTTTGAGACGTTTCCGGAAGAATGAACTTTGCGGTACTCTTTAGGTGTCATGTTATGAAGAAATTTAAAAACCTTATTAAAAGATGTTTTTGATTTAAAACCGGAACGGTTGGCAATCATCAATATCGTTTCTTCACTTTCCTCAGGATCTTTTAATAATTTCTCAGCGTATCTGATCCTGTAACGGTTTACATAATTATAAAAATTTTGTTCAAACTCAATGTTAATTGTCATTGAGAGATAATGGGGAGGGATATTCAATTCTTTTGAAACTTGACGGACGGATATGTTTTCTTCAAGAAATGCCTGCTTTTGATCCATATAGTCTTCAAGTATGTTTGCATACTCGATTCTAGTTTCATCCGCCAGGCTTACCTTTGCATATTTATTCCCTTCTTTTGCTTCACAGTCAGGGCAAAGACCATGCGTGAGTATGGCATCGGAATGATTTGAAATATATATTTCGATACTTTCCCAATATCCCTGATCATCACGGATGTTTTTACAGTTGGTACAAATTGGCAGAAAGCCTCTCAGTTGCTTTACTTCGTCAAGGGCCTTCCGGAGTTCGGCATTTTTCCTTTCCAGGCGTTTCTGGAAAGAATGCATAGTAATATGAGTTTTAACACGTGCCAGTACTTCCGCAGTCTGAAACGGTTTTGTAATGTAATCGACGCCGCCTTCAGAAAAGGCTTTCACCTTATCTTCAAGTTCATTCAGACCACTGATAAAGATTACGGGGATGTGATTGACCTTTTCATCTGCCTTTAACTTTCTGCACACTTCATAGCCGTCCATTTCAGGCATCAGGATGTCCAAAAGGATAAGATCCGGAGGATCGGCCTGCACCGCTTTGAGTGCGATCTCACCGCTCAGAGCAGGCCTCACCCGATAACCTTGCTCGATCAGCATCTGCCGCAATACGGTAAGGTTCTCAGGTGTATCATCAACAATTACAATGTTACCAGCCATTACTTTTCAATCTCCTCAAAAAGTCTCTGCAGAGTATCGAATCGATATGAATTCAGGAGTTCAGCTATGGCGTCAGCCAAATCATGATTCAGCTCCTGGACCCTATTTATTATAACCATGGCCCTGTCGAAATCAACCTGATTAACAGTAGTCAGAAAGTCGCTGCGCAGATCCTCAGGCAATTGTCTGAAGGCTGCCTTCATTTCATTTTGCGACATCATTGTTGTGCCGTCTTTATCCTCATTCTGCTCCTCATAGACAAATTCCACTCCCAGGTGCTTGGATATCATCTCAAAGATCTCTACCTCACGGAACGGCTTCCGGACAAACTCATTGCCGCCAAGTTCAAGGACCTCCATCCGGTCTTCTTCAAAAGCACTGGCGGTCAAAGCAATAACAACTGTATCCTTCCCTTTCGGAGATGTTTTAATCTCCCTGGTCGCCTGGTAGCCATCCATGACCGGCATACGCAAGTCCATCCAGATAAGATGCGGCCGCCATTCCTTCCATATCTCTATGGCTTCCTGACCATTGACGGCCTCCTGTACCTCAAATCCCACGGTCTGCAGCAGCTTGACCAGCAGGTCACGGTTGTTTTCATTATCTTCAACCACCAGCATACGGGAAACCGGTTGTCCCGCCTTCAACCCGATAACCCTGCGTGTGTTACTGGATGCCCCGGTGTCAGCTCTATCCGCAAGCTCCACCGGAATCGTAAATGTAAATGCAGTCTCTTTGCCAATCGCACTATGTACTTCCAGAGAACCTCCCATCATTCTAACAAATTTCCGACTGATAGTCAGTCCCAGGCCGGTGCCCTGATGGGACAGATGTAAGCCGCCAACCTGGAAAAAGGCATCAAATATTTTCTCCTGTTCTTCAGAAACAATCCCCACCCCCGTGTCAATGACCTCAAAACTCAGGGAACAAATGCCTTTCTCTTGCATTTTTCTGCTTGGCTCACCACATGTTACCCGCAAGGTTATCTCCCCTGTCTCGGTAAACTTTACAGCATTATCCAGCAGGTTGATTAGAATCTGGCGGAGCTTGCTCTGGTCGGCCCGGATATAATGCGGCACCTCGCTGCCTCGATTAAATTTCAGGGACAGTCCTTTCTGCCGGGCCCGCAAACGAAACAACTCTTCCATTCCAAGAAGGAGTCGGTGCAAGTCAAAATTTCCCTGGTGCAAAACAGTCCGGCCCGCTTCAATCTTGGATAACTCCAGTACATCATTTATCAATGAGAGCAGATGTTCACCGCTCCGGCCAATGGTTTCAAGATTGCCCAGTTGTTTTGATGAGAGATGCTTGTCGCGAGACATTAGTTCGGTAAAACCAAGAATAGCATTCAAGGGTGTACGGAATTCATGGCTCATATTGGCAAGAAAGCTACTCTTAGCCCGGTTGGCAGATTCTGCAGCTTTTTCCGCGTATTTGCGTTCTGCAATTTCTTTCTTCAGCCGTCCATTCCAGTAAAGGACAAGTATAACTATGAACAAGGCACCTGCACTGATTTGCCAAATAAGCGAATAATCAGTTACATGCTCGAAGGTTACGCTGGTCCATCTGCTGTTTATAGCATTTCTTTCCTGAGGTGAAATAGAAGCCAGGGCCTTGTCGAGTATTTTCAATAAAACGAAGTTATCCTTGCTGGTCCCCATGGAAATATTGAAGGAGTATGGCGTCTCTCCGGAGACCTTCAGGTCGGTCAAACCTTCCCTGCTTATGATATGACTTGTCGCGGCCAAACTGCCGACAAAGGCGAAGGCCTTTCCTGTGGAAACGGCCATGAGGCCTTTCTTTACGTCCTGCACAGGCATAAAAGTCAATTCCGGATGGTTTTCAAGAAGGAGATCATAGGACGCATACCCGTCAACTACCGCAACGGGTTTGTCTCTCAAGTCCGACATGCTGCTGATGTACGGCACTTCCTTGCCAGTAAGAATGACTACAGGAAAAGAAAGATAGGAATCTGTGAAGTCCATCCATTCCCGCCTCTGGGTGGTAGGAGAAACAGCAGGAAAAAAATCCAGTTCACCGCTTTCAACGGCTCTCATCATCTCCTTCCACGACCGAGGTTTGCTGGGTTCGAATTTAATACCGAGCAGTTCACTTATCCTTTTCAGGTAATCAGCAGTCATGCCGTTCATGCCAAGTTCCTTATCGAAGAACTCCACGGGAGGCCAATCGATGTCAAAGGCAAACCTTAAAACCGGATGGTTCCTGATGAATGTTTCTTCCTCAGGGGTTAAGTTTATTCTGCCAGAATCCATTGCCATTAACTCTTTAGGCAGCCATTTATCCTGTAATTTGGAAATGGTATGGATCGGCATGGCCGTAAGGACCTTGTTTATGATTCCGGGTAATTCAGAGTCTTTTCCGTAGATCCCGAAAGACAAGGACAATGGAGGGAAATCGGCGTAGGAGAGCGTTCCGGCAATACGTAGGTCAGTGGCGAAGTTTTTTTTCAAAACGTAACCCGCATTTGCCAGGTTATTCAGGAAATACTCCGCCCTACCCAACCGCACGGCCTCAAATCCTTCCTCATTATTCCTGACATGCACCTTTTCGATCCGAGGGAATCTGTCCAGATGCTGGTCCTGTGCATACCCTTTGACGACGGCCACCTTTTGGCCGAAGA
>PJEL010003802.1_pt1 | contig 12687 bp, 14 predicted proteins | sample 1853271 | NCBI WGS metagenome assembly PJEL01 (sample SAMN08108733, study PRJNA415343) | Invertebrate metagenome, whole genome shotgun sequencing project. | host: Globobulimina | place: Sweden: Gullmar Fjord | collected 2015-08 | reverse complement strand
AGGGAGAAGCTTGGCGTCAGCCACAATGAACTTGCCGGCGTTCTCAGCTGCTCCGTTCTCAGTCTTTGTCTGAAGCTTGTTCGCTTTGATATAGTCCCACAGTTTTTTGGTGATCTCTGTTCTGGGAAGTTCTGATGCTCCCAGAAATTCTGCCAGCTCACTTTTAAGTTTTACAGGTTTGCTCAATCCTTTTGCTTCTGCCATTGTTAGCTCCTTAAGTTTTTAGATTTAATGGATTAATTATCGCACGTTTTCAGGTTTTTTTCTCAGATCACAATAAATAGGCTAATTCCCCTTATTTTCCGTCATCTTTCTCACAGTTTTGATAACAGCAGAAAATATAACCTCATCATTTAGTTCCTCGACCAGATGGATGAATTCAGAACCTTTCTTTTTAGCCAGCATCTTCTTCTTCATCTGCCCAAGTACCGAAACCCTTACATTATGAGGCATTTCGCTGAGAGTGAAGAACCACGACTTGAGATTGGGATCTTCTACAATTGCATTGATCAAAGGCATGATATCTTCAGGTATCTGATCATCTTTCATATGCATCACCCTGCATCCTTAATATCTTTCAGGCCTAGCAGGATCGCCGAACCTACAAGCAGTGAACCTGATATCCTGTTCAAATATTTATCTATATGTTTTTCAAAGCGGGTAGAAAGCCAGTCTGCACAGTATCCATAAAAGACCAAAAAACATCCGTCAATCATTATGTAGGTCAGTCCCAGAATAGCGAATTGATGGGTGGTTGGTGCGGATGTGTTAATGAACTGAGGAAATAATGCGGCAAAAAATACGACTGCCTTCGGATTTGCAGAAGATGTAATAAAACCTCTCCAGAAAAATGAGATAAGATTTTGACCATCGCCTTTCGAGCGGTCTATGGTGGTGCTCTTCTTCATAAACTGAGTGGTACCTAAATAGATCAGGAACGCAACCCCAGCCCACTTTATGATGATAAAGAAATTCTGGAATGCGTAAATGAAGCTGACCAATCCGATAGAAGCCACGGTTATCTGCCACAGGTGGGCTGACAAGTCCCCTGCACCTGTAGCCCATGATCTATTAAACCCATGAGACAGGCTCGTTGATAACATAAAGAGGTGACTCGGCCCCGGGGATACTAAAAATATAAATACTGTAGCAACATATGTGAGCCAGATCTCTAACGTCATAAAGCAAATTCCTTTTTGGTGTTCTATTAAGATTTCTTTAACTGCTGCAGGTCAATGTCTGTCTTGCCCATAGATACCAGCGCTTTCAGGGTTTCATTTACCGGAATGTCCAGTGGTTTTATTGATCCCTCATCCATCACTACAAGACGGCCTGATGTCGGGTTTGGTGAGGTGGGCACAAAAATTATAAGTTTTGTTGCTCCGCTATCATCGACCATCCTGTTTGTGACAAGGCCGATTTCTTCTGCATTGTCATTTATACTCGGCACCAGCACTACCTCATTAAATATGGCATCTTCACCTTTGCCGTATCCAAGTATCTGCTTGAGAGTTTTGTATAGGCTGCCAAGTGCAGGCAGTCTGTCCAGAATTCTGTCAACACGAGTCCATACCCATTTGCCCACAAATGTTGTGACTATAAGCCCGATAAGGTATACGATAAAGCCAGTTACAAGCAGGCCGAGTCCGGGGAAGTAGAAGGGGAGCTTTGTGAGACCTGAGCTTGATATCTGTGTTTCAAGGTATCCGATAGTCAGTACGACGCCGGCAATAGGGAGTATTGCAACCGCGCCTGATATCAGACATTGGGTTATATGTTTTTTAACATTCTTCATGCTTTTGATTATCAACCATTATAGTCGCAGGATTGTGATCAATCAAGCACAAAAAGCGGGTAAGCCCCGAATCTTTATGTAGTCACATATAAAGAATAATAATAGAATCTCATATGGCTTCTTTTTGCTAAATAATGACAGGTTATATTAAAAGACAAAACAGCTTTTAATTTGATATACTTATCTGCTATATTAATAACTCGTTTGAGTGGTCGGGCGGGTAGCTCAGTTGGGAGAGCACTGCCCTTACAAGGCAGGGGTCACAGGTTCGAGCCCTGTTCCGCCTACCATTTTTTACTCCCGGCTCAGAACGATATATAAATGGGGTGGTAGTTCAGCTGGTTAGAACGCCGGCCTGTCACGCCGGAGGTCGCGGGTTCGAGTCCCGTCCACCCCGCCATTTATTAATTGCATTTTATACCCATGGATGTTGGTTAAAACGTCCTGACGGGCTGGGGAGGTCGGTCGAATCGACTCCACCCCGTCATTTTTTATATTCATCAATGTTTATGAATAATACTAATACTCTCAAAAACTTCCTCCTTGTATTTTTAATACTCTTCTTTTCAGCGGCATGCTCCTCTGATGATGCCATTATGAAGGGCTCAGGTTTGACAGAAGCTGAAGAGACCTTTATCCAGGCCAGCGAGAAGATGAAGGAAAAGGACTATGAAGTAGCCACAGAACTTTTTGAGAGGGTGAAAACAACTGATACTTCGAACAGGTTTTCAACGCTTGCACAGGTTCGTCTGGCTGACATTCTATTTGAGCAGGGCCTGTATGACGATGCCTCTTTCAAGTATGAGGACTTTCTTTCCCTTCATCCTTACAACAAATATGCTCCATATGCACAGTATCAGCTTGCCATGAGCTTCTACAAGCAGGTCTCTTCCGCTGATGTCAGCTACTCGCTTGCGCTCAGGGCGCTGAATGAGTTCCGCCTGCTTCAACAGAACTATCCTCGAAACCCCTACATGGACGTTACTGAAACAAGGATAAAAAAATGCCTGAGCATCCTTGCAGAGTATGAGCTTTATGTAGGGAAGTTCTATTTCAAAAAAGGTTCTTATGTATCTGCATCCAACCGGTTCAATGATCTTCTTGAAAGGTACCCTGACTCAAAGAAGGAGGCAGAGGCGTATTACTATCTTGGCCGCTCCTACAGGAAGATGGGTGAAAAGGATAAGGCTCTGAGCAGCCTCAATACACTTATAGAGAAGTTTCCCTCAACAGAACTTGCCAAAGAAGCAGAAGAGATCATCACTTCATTAAATAATAGTGAATGAGATACTACCCCCTTTTTCTTGATCTGAAGAATAAAAAAGCTGTTATAGTGGGCGGCGGAAGCGTAGCCGAACGAAAAACAGCGACACTTTTGGATGCAGGTGCCTCTGTTGAAGTTGTAAGCCCTGCTGTCACCAGAAGGCTTCAGGAGTATGCGACAGAGAGCAGGATACTGCACAAAAAAAGAAAATACCGTAAGGGAGACCTTAAGAACGCTTTTCTTGCTGTAATATGCACTTCATCCGGTGAGGTAAACCTGAAGGCTGCCAATGATGCAAAAAGCCATGACGGCCGGGTACTCGTCAATGTTGTTGACAATCCATCTGAGGGCAACTTTATTGTCCCCTCATCACTTACACGCGGCCCTCTGACGATAGCTATATCCACTGAGGGCACAAGTCCTGCCGTTGCAAAGGCGATAAAGAAGGAGCTCCAGGAGGTCTATAATGCTGATTTTGCAAAGTACCTCAAGCTTCTCAGGTCATTGCGTAACAAAGTATTGACAGAGGTATCAGATGAAAAGAAGAGGGAGAGGATACTTAAGAGGTTCTCTTCTCAAAAGATTCTGGATATCTTGCGGAAAAAGGGCTTTAAAGCTGCATCAAAAGAGATGCTCAGCCTTCTGGATTAGGTTACTGAACAGCCTGCCGTGCAGCTAAATGCCTTCAAGCAGTGCTATCTCTTCGTGTATCCTGACAGCGGCATCCCTGTCTCCCAGCATCCCGACCCTGACCGAAACATTTGAGACCCCCTGGCCCTTATCGGTTATCTTGACCGCTACCTTTTTACCGTCCTGAGTAACTCCGTTTATCTTGCCTTTTGTGCCCTGATTTTCACTTGCCGTGAGGCTTACCTGAAGATTTTCAAGGGCGGTGTTTATCGACTCCCATGCCTGTGAGTATTCAACAGGATAGTCACGCGCAATGCTTCCTTCTACATATTTATATGCACTGGCACCAACGCCTGCGCCCACAATAACACCAACACCTACACATCCGTATGAAAACAATAATAAAGTAATTAGCACTAAAAACCTTGCCGGTCGCATCATGTGTCTCCTCCTGTTAAATAAAAAAGTTGATATAAAAAAATAACAGAAACTCCATAAAGATACAAGCTGAAAATTATTATAGCACTATAAAAGTATTTTCAAAAAAGAGGTGTGTTAAAATGAAAAATGCAGATTATATCGCTGTCAAAAACAAACCCTGAGCATGCTGTAGCTGAAGCCCTTGATGTTATCAGGGCGGGCGGGATTGCCGCCTATCCTACAGAAAGTTACTATGCGCTCGGGGTCATGGCAACTAGCGAGGAGGCATTAAAGAGGCTCTATGCTATCAAGAAGAGGCCGCTTGATAAGGCCCTGCCCGTTATAGTGGGGGGCCATGATGTTCTGATGACTATCATAAAAAATATGAGTGATGAAGCAGAGCGCCTGATGGAGCTGTACTGGCCCGGACCCCTGACCATTATATTTAATGCAAACGATGATCTGTCTCAATTACTGACTGCTGGGCTAAGCAAGGTGGCGGCAAGGGTGCCTGGAGAGGAAATTGCATTATCCCTGGCAGAAGCGGCTGGTTTTCCTATCACTGCAACCAGCGCAAATATTTCATCAGAACCGCCGGCAAGCCACCCTGATGAGGTTATTGATTATTTTGGCGGGGAGATTGACCTGCTTATAGATGCGGGTGAGACGCCGGGCGGCAAACCTTCAACCATAGTGGATGTTACCGTAACACCTCCGAAGGTCTTAAGAGAAGGCAGAGTTTCTTTAGGTTAAAAGAATAGTGCCAGGAGTTTGTATGTCAGCCAGGCCATAATGAAAGTTGTCGGAAGCGTGAATATCCACGCCATGACTATCTTTCTTGCAACTCCCCACCTGACTGCAGAAAGCCTCTTTGTTGCTCCTACACCCATTATGCAAGTTGTAATAACATGTGTTGTGCTGACAGGAAGGCCAAGTGCACTTGCGCCGAGTATGACCGCTACCCCTGATGTCTCAGCTGCAAAGCCATTGACAGGCTGTATCTTGTGCATCTGAACACCAAGCGTCTTTATAACCCTCCATCCTCCGGCAGCTATACCGAATCCCATTGCAAACGCGCAAATGAGTATTACCCATAGTGGGACTTCCCACTCTGATAAGTACCCCCCGCTCAATAAAGCCATGGTTATTATACCCATAACTTTCTGGGAGTCGTTTGCACCGTGACTGAATGCCATAAACCCGGCAGAGATGATCTGCAGGCGGCCGAAACGCCTATTGACCGTGCCCGGAGATTTATTTGCAAAAAGTTTCATGATTAGTTTCATAAAGAGATATCCAAAAATAAGACCGACTATGGGAGATGTGAACAGGGCGGTAAATATCTTTATGAGCCCGGCTGCATTGAACTGGTCAACACCGCCGAGATGGGCCACGGTAGCTCCCATTACACCCCCTATAATTGCGTGAGATGCACTGACCGGCATACCCACAAGAGTCATTGCTCCATTCCACAAAAAACCTGCAAGAAGCGCTGCGGCAATGACAAGAAGCGTGATATCTGTCGGGTCTACTATCCCCTTGCCTATTGTTTTGGAGACGGATGATTCAAATACCTTGATCGTGATAATGGCTCCTGCAACGTTCATGCAGGATGCCATCAATACTGCCTGAAGGGGTGTAAGCACTCTGGTTGAGACAACGGTTGCTATGGCATTGGCAGAGTCATTCCAGCCATTGCTGATCTCAAACAGTAATGCAAGGCCGATAACAACGACTATTATCAGATCAGGCATGCTTCAGAACTATGCTTTCCAGGATATTTGCAACATCCTCACAGGCATCGGTCGCGTCCTCGAGCTGCTCAAAGATATCTTTCCATTTTATGATCTGGACAGGGTCTTTCTCATCATCAAAGAGCTTTGCAAGTGCAGCTCTAAATACTGTGTCCGCATTGTTCTCAAGCCGGTTGATCTCGATGTTGTATTCCTGTATGTAAGAATATTTTTTATCTTTGAGGGCAGACACGGCCTTCATTATTATATCTGTTGTGGAAAGAAGGATCTTTGAGAGTTCAACAGCTCTTGGACGGGTATCCTTCAGCTTAAAGAGAAATGCCCTGTCAGCACATGTCCAGATAAGATCCAGCACATCGTCAAGACGGCTTACAAGGGCGTGGATATCCTCCCTGTCGATAGGGGTTAGAAAGGTCTGGTTAAGTTTACGCATTATCTCATGTGTAAGCATATCACCCTGTTGTTCTATCTCGTATATCTGCTTTGAAAGATCCTCTGACTTATCAAGGTTCTCCATAAGCTCGACAAGCAAGGTAGCGCCTACTTTAAGGTTTTCACCGGCCTGGGCAAACATGGAAAAGAAGTCCGTCTCCTTTGGAAACATCCTTTTCAATACCATCTTCTTTTATACCTCCTGATTTATGGGGGGAAATACCAAAATGTTTTTATTAGGTCAACAAAGAATTATTAATAGATATATTATCAGAAAGCTCTGAAATATTATTTTCAAATTATCTCGATCATCAGTATCCAGTAAAGTGTTCAAACTTTATCTTTTCCTTATCAATAGTTAACTCATCAGAAAGGATCGATCTGAGCGCATCTACCATCTTTGGCGGCCCGCATACATAGAAGACGCGCTCTTTGTGATCAGGAACCTCCTTCTTTATCATGGAGCTGTCAATGCGTCCTGTCCTGCCCTCCCAGCTGGTTTTATCAATATCATCAGATGTGAGAGTCTTTACAACTCTGATATTGCCGTATCGCTCTTCCATGTCATGAAGGTCATCACGAAAGATAATATCTTCCTCAGTTCTGTTGCTGTAAATGAGCACTATATCGGTTGAAATGCCGGAGTCAACAACCATCTTCATCATGCTTCTGATACAGGTAATGCCTATGCCGCCTGAAAGGAAAGCTACCTTCTCATGCTCGCCCTCAAAGGTGAAGAAGCCGAACGGGAGTTTCAACTTTGCGCGGTCGCCCTTTTTCAGCTTGTCCAGCGCCTGTGAGAATCTACTTTCGGTTATCCTTTTGGTAAACTCAACATATCCTTTTTCGTGAGGTGAGTTTGAGAAGGAGAAATGCTTGAAAGCATCTTTCCCATCAATCTTGATGGTCACAACAAAGAACTGGCCTGCCTTAAAATCTATCTCAGCACCTTCTGGCAAGGAGAAGCGGAAGCTCTTAACATGCGGAGCCCTTGCAATTACATCAATGACCTCTGTTTCAAATTCTTTAACTTCCATAGTGTAAGGATAAGTGGGCTGCCGGTAGCGGCAGCCCACTTGGAGATCAAAGGATGTTTATTCGCAAACCCCATTTATACAGTAATACTGTCTTGTGCATCCGGATTTCTCCTGTACATCACACATCCCGCAGTTGCATCCTGACATATCCTTTGGAGCGCTGCTCTTGCCCCTTGCGCAGAATAATGCCTCATCTTCAACACCAGGGTAGGTGGGACATGAGCTGCAAAAAGTCAGACATGTGCTGGCATTTTCCTGTGTGTCTTCCACTTTTGCCATAACAACCTCCTTTATTTTGTTAACAGAGAGCCTGCTCTCTCATCAATTAAAAAAGTCCTGCTTCCGGACACGGGCCTAACCATGGCGGCAGGCAGCCTGCAGTTACTGTTTTCGATGATCTGCCTGACAGCCTCTGCCTTTCCAGTGCCGGCTGCCATAAAAAGAATATTATCAGCATTATTGATAACAGGAAAGGTGATGGTTATCCTGTCCTGCTTAATAGTATCGCCTGATTTGACCGATGCTGCAAGGTGCTCTTTTTCATCAAGGGCCGGCTGGCCTGAAAAGAGGGATGCGGTATGGCCGTCATCACCTATACCGAGGAGTATCAGGTCAAATTGCGGGAAAGAACCTTTCTTCAGGTGGAAGAAGGAACTCATCTCCTCTTCATATTTTGATGCCGAAGCGGCTGAGCCCTTTTCTATGGGGATAGGATGAATATTCCCTGAAGGTATCTTGATATGGTCAAGCAGCGTCTCCTTTATCATCCTGAAGTTGCTCTCATTACTGTCATATGGGACAAACCGTTCGTCAACAAGAAATATATGTATTTTGTCCCACTGGATAAGATCTTTTGAATCGATGAGCTTTTTGTGGAGTGACAGGGGGGTGCTCCCACCAGACAGTGCAACGATGAAGATGCCCTTATGATCGATTGCATTAGCGGATATATTAAGCCATCTCTTTACTACATGACCTGATATCTCAGCAATATCTTTAAAGACCAGCAGACCTTCTTCAGTCATTATATTAAAGGGTATCTTTTATAGCGGCCTTTGCAGCTGCCACTACGTTTTCAAGAGTGAAACCGAACCATTTTTTCAGATCTTTTTCCGGTGCTGATGCCCCGAATGAATGCATACCGATAATATGGCCCTCTGTGCCTGCATAACGCTCCCACCCGAAAGTTGATGCCTGCTCTACTGCAACACGGGCTTTTACTGAAGGCGGCAGTACGCTGTCACGATAATTTTTGTCCTGTCTTTCAAATAACTCCCATGACGGCAGGCTGACAACTCTGGCCCTGATCCCTTCAGTCTTCAACTCTTTGTATGCTTCTATACAGAGCGGCACTTCACTGCCGGTTCCGATCAGGATCACATCCGGCTGCCCGCCCTCAGGATCAGCCAGAATATAAGCCCCTTTTGCAAGGCCTGATGCAGGGGCATATTCGGTACGATCAAGAGTAGGCAGTGACTGTCTTGAAAGAGCAATGGCAACGGGTTCATTCTTGAGCTGCATAATGACTCTCCAGGCTTCGACAACTTCATTTGCGTCGGCAGGGCGCATGGTTATGATACCCGGCATTGCACGGAGTGAGGCAAAATGCTCGATCGGCTGATGAGTAGGGCCGTCCTCCCCTACACTTATCGAGTCATGTGTAAATATAAAGATAGAAGGAAGCTCCATAAGAGCACTCAGGCGTATTGCAGCCCGCATATAATCGCTGAATATAAGAAAGGTGCCGCCGTATGCCCGTATTCCCGTAAGGGTGAGGCCGTTAACAATGGCACCCATCGCATGCTCCCTTATGCCGAAGTGGATATTACGGCCACCGGTAGCCGCATCACTAAGTGTTCCTGCATCCTCAAAATTCAGGAATGTCTTGTTGGATGGTGCAAGGTCGGCAGAGCCGCCCATGAGCCAGGGTACATTTTCAGCTATGGCATTAAGCACCTTGCCTGAGGATGCCCTGCTGGCAATGCCTTTCGGGTCTGCAGGGAAGTCAGACAGATCTTTATCCCATCCGACTGGAAGATCACGCCTGAGCATTGCATCAATGTCATCTGCAGCGTCAGGGTATTTAGTACGGTATTCATTAAATTTTTCATTCCATTTAGAATGCAGGTCTCTGCCCCTATCGCCTACCCCGGAACTGAAGTGCTCCCTTACACCTTCAGGGACGAGGAACTTCTCATCCTCAGGCCAGCAGTAGTTCTTTTTAGTAAGTCTTATCTCTTCCTCGCCAAGAGGCGCTCCATGAGCATCTGCCGTGTCATGCTTGTTGGGCGACCCATAAGCGATATGGCTGTTAACAATTATCATTGTTGGACGGTCGTCGGTATGTTTGAATATTGTAAAAGCACCTTCAAGAGCGCCGAGGTCATTTGCATCCTCTATCTGTATGACATTCCATCCGTAACTTACAAATCGGGTCGCGACATCTTCACCAAATGCAAGATAGGTGTTGCCTTCAATAGTTATCTTGTTATCATCATATATCCAGCAGAGGTTTGAGAGTTTAAGATGTCCGGCGATCGATGCAGCCTCGCTGGATAGCCCCTCCATCATATCGCCGTCACTGCAGAGAGCATAAACGTCGTGGTCAAAAAGCTCTATGTCAGGCTTGTTATATCGATCGGCCAGCCACCTTCCTCCGATAGCCATACCTACACTTGTAGCAACACCCTGTCCGAGCGGACCGGTAGTTGTCTCTATTCCTGCAGCAAGCCCATACTCGGGATGGCCCGCACACCTGCCCTGATGCTGACGGAAGTTCTTTATATCATCAAGCTCTATTGAGAGCCTGTCTGTCACATTGCCATCCTCATCAACATCCTTAACACCACAGAGATGGAGTATTGAATAAAGCAGTGCTGATGCATGGCCCATAGAGAGTACAAACCTGTCACGGTTGGGCCATGCCGGATGCTCAGGATCATAGCGTAAAAAACGCTGCCACAGACAGTATGCAACAGGCGCCATGGCCATAGGTGTGCCCGGGTGTCCTGAGTTTGCCTGCTGAACCGCGTCCATTGATAAAGTACGGATGGTATTTATACATAGCTGATCTATGTTTTGATTTTCTATCATTGTCATCCCTTTCTGATATTGTTAATAATTATTTTATCCGCCATTTCCGGCTGTCTTTTTCTATCAATTCATCTGCTTTTTCAGGCCCCCATGTTCCTGCAGCATAGTTGGGAAGCTCAGGTACAGGACGTTCCCCCCAAGCTTTGATCATAGGATCAACTATCGACCACATAGCCTCTATACCGTCCTGGCGTGCAAACAGGGTCTTGTCTCCCCTCATGCAGTCGATCAGGAGCCGTTCATATGCAGGGTGAGGCTCGTAATTCAGGTCTTCCTCATAGCTGAAGTTCATATCAACCGGATAGAGCCGGTTTCCGCTGCCGGGGTGTTTGACCCCGAAGTCTATGGATATCTCTTCATGCGGCTGGATCCCCAGTATAAGGGCATTAGGTTCAATGGAGTCACAGGCGGAGCCGAAGAGCCTCAGCGGAGGCTGCTTGAAGTGGATGCTTATCTCAGTGATGCGTTTTTTGAGGCGCTTACCTGCACGGATGTAGAACGGTACACCCGCCCATCTCCAGTTATCAATAAATAATTTAGCGGCGATAAATGTAGGTGTGGTTGAATCAGGGGCAACGCCCTCTTCACTACGGTATCCCTGCACACCGGTTCCATTGATATCCCCTTCTCCATACTGTCCGCATACAGTGAAATTATCAATGTAATCATTGTCCATGTCTCGGATAGAATTGTATATCTTCACCTTTTCGTTCCTTATGAAGTCTGCCTCAAACCCTACAGGCGGTTCCATAGCAACAAGGGCAACCAGCTGGAGCATATGGTTCTGAATGATATCCCTTACAACTCCGGTATTCTCATAGAAGCGCGCCCTCTCCTCAACGCCGATATCCTCTGCAACAGTGATCTGTACATGGTCGATATACTTCCTGTTCCAGAGCGGCTCAAATATGCTATTAGCAAAGCGGAAGAAGATAATGTTCTGGACAGTCTCTTTTCCCAGGTAATGGTCTATACGGTAGACCTGATCCTCATCAAACGCATCAGCTATCGTCCTGTTCAGTTCGATAGCAGACTTGCGGTCCCTTCCAAAAGGTTTCTCAATAATAAGGCGTGTATTAAATGCGCCTTTGCAGAGGTTACATACAGATAGGCGTTTGATTATCTCGGGAAAGTAGCGGGGCTGAACAGCCATGTAGTATATTATTTCTTTTTTCTCTTTACCGGTGGGAGGGGTGATATCCTCAAGCTTTGTTGATAATCTTTTATAGCTCTCTTCATCTTCAAATCCCCCTGATATATAGTAGAGATGGCTGCTGAACTTTTCCCATCTCTCTTTGTCCAGCGGGTCGGTGCTGAATTCCTGCAGGGCTTTTTTTATCAGTTCACGGTATTGAGCGTCTGTTCTTTCTGTTGATGCAAACCCGATTATTGAGAAATCATCAGGCAGGTCTTCTTCAATATAGATATGGTAAAGGGTCGGGAGCAGTTTTCTTTTGCTCAAATCGCCGCTGCCGCCGAAGATCACTATTGTGAAGGGGTCTATGTGGACCATGCCTGGGATGATCTCACAGAACCTTGTCTCAGTAGAAGATTTAAGATCGCCTTCAGGCATACGGTATTCCTTAGTTATTATTGATTGTCATTTCGACCAACGGGAGAAATCTTGGCTGCTTGCATACGGTCAAGATTTCTCACCCCTCCTGGGGATTCGAAATGACAGAAATAATCTTATTTCTAACCCTTTTTTGTTTCGATAGCGTCCAGCAGTGACTTAAATGACTTCTGGAAAGCGACAAGGCCGTCATCAAGCAGTTTTAGACATACGTCATTTAAGCTAATGCCTGCTGACTCTAATGAACTGATGGCATTACTTGCATCATCAACACCTTTTGAAAGAGACTCTTCTACTGTGCCGTGATCAAGGAATGCGGCAAGCGTCTTGTCAGGGAGTGTATTTACTGTAGGGTTGCCTATCAACTCAGTCACATATTTTATATCGCTGTATGAAGGGTCTTTTGTGCCTGTAGATCCCCATAGAACTCTCTGGACATTAGCGCCCTTATCCTTAAGCGGATTGAAGCCGCTGCCTGAAAAGAGCTCTTCGAATTTGTTAAAGATCAGCTTTGAGTTTGAGACTGCGACCTTTCCTCTTATCGAGCTGAGAGCCTCATCGCCTTTTTCATCTATCATCTTATCTATAGCTGAATCAACCCGGCTGATAAATACACTTGCAACTGACCGTACGCGACTCAGATCTCCGCCCTTTTCGTCCAGCCGCCTCAATCCTTCTATATAGGCCTC